>ERZ857629.1447-NODE-1447-length-25952-cov-10.557400_pt1 | contig 25952 bp, 31 predicted proteins | sample MGYA00519700_ERZ857629 | MGnify/ENA primary metagenome ERZ857629 (study PRJEB31778, sample SAMEA3449351) | human gut metagenome | biome: human gut; feature: human-associated habitat; material: faeces | place: United Kingdom | collected 2010/2012 ...
TCAGTGGTTAAACCCAATGATATTGTTTATCATCTTGGCGATTTGGGAATGGGCACTGATTATGATTATCTTATTAATTGTATCAATCAATTGAACGGTACAATTTATTGGATTCGAGGCAATCATGATGGAGATAAAAAAGTAGATGCACTTACCGCTCGTTGTTCTAATCTTATTTGCGTAGGATATGCGACCATGATAAAATTCCACAAATATCATTTTTATCTTTCACATTTTCCGACTGCGGTCGGCAATTATGATGATGAAGAAAAACATTCAAAATTTTATTGTCTTTGTGGCCATAGTCATTGTCAAGATAAATGGAAAGATTTTCACACTATGAAGTCTTACCATGTAGAGCTAGATGCTGCAAATAATTTTCCTATTCCTCTTGAACAAATAAGAGAAGAAATATCCAAAAGAAGAAAAAATGAAGAAGCTTGAGTAAAAATGCTCAGGCTTCTTTTTTTATATTCAGTCAAAAATCATTAATGTAATTGTTTAATTTTTTGTATTTTAATAGAAGAAATTGTGAAAGGAGGAACTTCTACATATGGTAAATGTAGTTGCGCAAAATGGCAAATATGTTTATAATTTAAAACGTTTTATTTGTGACACTGAAAATGATTTAAAAACAATTATAACATATTATTGTGCTGCTGGCAGTGACGCTCTTGTGGTTGAAACTGGAAATGTTTATGTTTTAAATGGTGATCATGAGTGGAAATTAATGCCTAATAATACAACTGATAATGATACAGAAGAACTTACTCAATAGTTAACTTAGGCTAAAAATACAATTGCCGAGCAAGAACAAACAATTCTTCAATTAAAAGAACAAATCAAACGATTGACGACACCTGTCATAGATGAACAAAATGGAACAATAGAAAATCCTACGTCTGATATAGATGAAGTTAATGGTGTTTGGATAATTCCTGATGCCATAGTTCAAGGCAATACATTAATTTTAGGAGAGTGAAATAAAAATGGGTATTTCAAAAATTAAAGTTGGCTCTTAGATTTATGATATTAAAGATAATGATATATTATAGAAAACAACCGCTGATAATGCAAATGTTTTCTTTAAAATAAATGAAGAGGGCAAATTAGATACTTCTGCAATATTAAATTTATTTTCTGCGGAAGTTATTATGAATAATAAATTATATCAAACCTTTGAAGAAGCGCTTGCGGAAGCCGCGGTCTCTACAATTAAATTAGTACATGATGTTGTTTTAGAACAGCAAGCAGTAATTAAAGATGGTCAAACAATTACCATTGATTTAAATGGCCATAATATAATTGCGGCAGAAGACATGGTTTTAACTTCCGGTCTTTTGGCTGTACATCATGGCGGTTCATTAACTATAAAAGGTCAAGGCACTATTTATGGTTGTGCTCCTGGCGGTTTGGTTTATGCTGGTATAGTTTTGACTGTGGATAAAACTGATAATGACAGCAGTAAACCCGCACGTTTAACTATTAATGGCGGTCATATTATTGGCGAATGTTATGGTATTAGTGGTAATGGTACTGATGCTACTCGCGGCAATACTGAGCTTATTGTTAATGGTGGCACTATTGAAGCTATTGGTAATATTACAACTGAAGGTAATGCCGGTATTTATTAGCCGCAATATAATAGTAAAACCACTATCAATGGTGGCACTGTTATCGGCCATACTGCTATTGAAGTGCGTAGTGGTAATTTAAATATTAATAATGGTACATTTATTGGAAATGGTTATTCTTACAATCTAATTCATGAAAATAAAGGCGGCCCTGCTTCAAATGGTGCGGCTATTGCTATTGTACAACATATAACAAAACAGCCCATTAATGTAAAGATTAAAAACGGTTTATTTAAAGGTCAAATCGCTTTCATTGAAGCCAATCATAGCAATGACTTTGTTTATGGTAATAATATAACTCTTTCTATTGATGGTGGCTCTTATGGCGTCACTGGCGATAATGTTGAAGTTATACATAGTGATAACATTTCTCAATTTGTCCATGGTGGCGATTTTACTCATGCGGCAGTAGCTAAAAAGTGCATTGATCCTGAAAAATTTGATGTAGACAATTGGAGTTCTCTTTACAATTAATGGTCAGCGTTAACGGCCGGAATTTCAATTGATTTCGCCCATAGGAATTTTTTAATCAGATTGTCCATTAAATTGCAAAACCTTAAATTTTATGATATAATTTATTTGTAAAGTATAATTAAGAAAGGACAAAATTAATGGACAATTTTGATTCCAATACTTCTTATAATAAAGAAACCGGTGAAGCAATTTATACCATCACTGATGGTATTTTTAATTTTGTTGGTCGAGCTAAATGTCATGAAAATGATAAAGACTTAGGAAACGAATTGACTGGTATGCAAATTGCTGCACTTCGCGCGTATATAAAAGCTTTTCAATACGAACGAGAAATGGCCATTGTTCAAGTAAATACACTTAAACATTGCATTTCCACTATGTCAATGAGTCCTCGTTATAATGAAAAGTCCTATGAAGCCAAAAAGATTCGTAGAGAACTTTATTTAGCTGAAAATGATTTAAAATCTATACGCAGTAATATTGCTATGGCACGACAGGCTCTTAAAAAATATATAGATGATAAAGATGCTGCTTATAAGCATATTCGTAAATTAAGGGCCAAAAATAATTAAAAAAGATTAATTATTTTTTATATTCATATGAACGGAAATACAAATCCTTGATAAGGAGAGTGGACTTCATAGAAGCATTACTTTGGTTTATTCTAGGAATATTTTTCGATGCGTGGATTCGTCCAATAATGGATTCATTAGTGAATTTAATTAATTCAATAGTTGATAGCCATACCGCCAAAAGCCAAATTGAAATTGCAAAAGCTAATGAACAAATTCAAAGTTTCCAAGAACCAATAGGCAATTCAAATGTAATTGGTTTTTAGACTCCCGATACGGTGGAATATTATGATTATGATGAGGACGATGATGAATGATCTATAATTTTTATGATACTTGTAGTTTATTAATGCGCGCAGTGAACTTATTCGACGATATTAATGAGAAAATTATAATATCTTCTGTAACCTTACAAGAATTAGAAAATATTAAAACTTCTCTTAATAAAGACGCGGAAATTAAATACAATGCTCGAAAGTTACTTCGCACTTTAGATGAAAATTCTAATAAATATGAGGTAGTAATTTTCAAGGAATCAATGCTAGAACCAATTCAACAGGCTGATTTACCCATTAATGATGATATGCGGATTTTAGCTTGCGCGATTTGGCAAAACAATCACTCGCCCGCAATGGATGATTTACATTTTATTACTAATGATTTAGCTTTTAAACAAATAGCTAATCTTTTTTTTGGGAACAGAATGATTCATTCTGTTTCTGAAGAAGATACTGAAGAATATTTAGGCTATAAAGAAATATAGTTAAATGATTAGGAACTTGCTAATTTATACTCTAATATTACTTTAAATAAATATAATTTATTAGAAAATTAGTATCTTATAATTCGTGATTAGAATAATAAAATTGTTGATACATTAAAGTGGAAAAATGATGAACACCATCATTTAGCTTTTGGAAATTTAAATTCTCGTTATTTTGGTGAAATAAAACCAATGAAAGGAGATGTTTATTAGACTTGCTTAATTGATAGTTTAATAAATAATCAATTAACTTTGGTTAAAGGGCCGGCAGGTTCAGGCAAAACACTCCTGTCTCTGGCTTATCTTTTTTCACAAATGGAACGAGGAAAAATTGATAAGATAATTGTATTTTGTAATACTGTAGCAACAAAAAATTCTGCACGACTTGGGTGATACTGCTCAAGTAAAATCTTGTGAACTGCTGGAACATCCTTAGAGCTTCTATACCACGGCAGAAAGATGAAATAAACTTAAATGTTAATGGTTTAAAAAGTTAGAAGATTGGACAATCAGCAACCAAGCTCCGAATAGGAGAAGGCTCATCGACTATCGAAATTAATAGTAGAGTAGGGAATCCCCGAAGCGCAAGAAATTCAAGCTTAAATAATTATGGACAAAATAAAAATAAAATAAAGGAGGTGTAGTATGGCCGCTGAAAATACTCCAATTCTATATACAGATTTATCGTCACTTATTACTCGTTTACAAAACGTTTATACTACACATGGTTTAAGTTGGGATTGGAATGTATCTGGTAGCGAAGTAGGTGTTTACCCTCTTTCCACAGAAATAACAACACTTTATAATAAATTCGTTGCTGCTCAAACAGAAGAGCATTTGGCAACTTGTGTAAAATGGACTATTGTCAATGGGGAACTAAGTTCTGGCGCCCCTTTGAAAGATGAAACTTTGAATGCGGCAGCTGCATCTCTCTTATCTATGGAAGCGAAAACGCATTATTCAAGAGTGGTTAATACTGCTGGTGCATTATATACACAGACCTCTCATTCTAATCAAACCACTTATAGCGAATCTTCTAATACAGCTGGTACTTCTTATTCAAATACCAGTAATGGTCGTAATTGCACTCAAAACTCTTCAAGAAATGCTCAAAGTGGCAATAGTTCTAAATGCGGTTGCCATGTTGTATATAGTAGTGATTGTAGCCAATCCACCAATAGTGCAACAACCACGTATTCGGAAACTTCATATAAAGCCGGCACAACTTATAGTCAAACAACAAATTCAAATGAAACCACTTATACATTTTCAGAATAAAAAGGTGAATAAATGAATATTGATATAAATCAAGAGCCTATTGAAATTTTATTTAATATTAATAATATATTAAAACAAAATCAACTAGGGGAAGAAGAAAAACAGCAATTATCTGATATTTGTGACATTCTATTGGAAAAAATAATTACTCGTCAAGGAAAATATCAAGTTATTCCTGTTGTAAATGATAATAATTATGATAGTGGCTATTTTGTTTCTTCATTAGATTATCTTACAAAGCCATATCAAATACATGAACATAAATACATTGATAATGGCAATTTAAAATTGACTGAAGTATATTATACTGGCGCAAATGGTTTAAAATATCGAAAAGTTGCTTTTCCTGAAGTTTATAGAGACCCTGGTTTTTTATTGAATAATTCTTTGCTTGCCGAAAGACAAAAAAATATGGCATATCTTGCAAATAAACGTAATAAGGAGAATAAGAACATATGAAAATTGGTATTTCATGTGATACAAATAATCAAACTTATGATATTCCTGATTTTTGGAATATTGAATTTGGTGATAAAGAAGCTTTAGCCGAAACCCGCTTTTCATCTATTGGTCAAATTACTAATGCAAATCCTGCTGATCCAACACTTAAAAATATGAGCTTAAATTTTAAAGATTTAAATTCATTGGTGATTACCATTTATAATGATGATGGTGTTGCAATATATACTCAGATTTGTAATCGTTTAATTTATGCTATTCGTCGCGTAAATACAGAAAATAATTTTATAGAAAGTTTGTACTTCGTATCGTGAATGAATCTTTAATTAGTTTTACTTTATTTGGTCAAAAAATTGATATTTTAGAAAATATGGTAAAACAATGGGATTTAATTAATAGTGACGATGGTGTAGTTTTAACTCTTTTTAATTGTAAATTAACAGAATATCCGCATGAAATTTTTAATGTTATTCTTAAAGGTGTGGATTATTCTAATATTCCCGCTTCAATTAATCCAATAGGTAATGATACATAGATTATAATTTTAAGGAAACATTTTTAATATGGTAAAAGATAGAAGCACTGTAATTTTTTATCCTGCAACGGTTTGTAATTTAAACTGCCGCTATTGTAGTATAGATAAAAATCCTGCGCTTATTCAAATTGATAAAATATTAGAAGAATCATTTAAAGGTGATTATTACATTAATTTCACTAAAGAAATTTTTCCCGACCCTAATCAGCTTACTCGTGTTGAAACTTGGGGCGGTGAGCCCACATTAGGTTGGCATAGAATGCATAATTTAATGCATCAAATCATTGAAAATTATCCTAATTTTTATGAATTTTTTTCTTCGTCTAATATGGTGCAACCGCATTTTCTCACAGAACTCCAAGGTATGCTAAATATATTTAAAGAGTATCCTGAAAGAAAATTCACCTTTTATTTACAAATGTCTCTTGACGGCACTGAAAAAATTACTGATGAAAACCGCGGGAAAGGCGTTACTAAAAAACTGCGAGAAGTTTTTAAAAATATGGTTTCTATTTTACATCAAATAATACCTGAAAATGTAAAATTTGAATGTTTCTTTAAGCCAACTTTAGATATAGATAATATAAAAGAATTGCAAACTAAAGAAGCAATACTTAATTATTATCTTTTTTTTGAAGAATTTTATGATATTTTTTATGAATTAAATCAAAGTAAAAACGCAAAAATTCTTGTCACTTTGCCCAATACCGCAACTCCTGAGCAGAATACAACTGAAGACGGGAAAATTTTTGCTAATATGTGCCGCCTTTGTAAAGAGATTGAAAAAGAAGGCAATCATTTTAAATATTTTACAGATATTACTCCTTATAATGCTAATAGTGTTGTTTCTGTAAACAATGTGGGTTGTGATGGTTTTACTTGCGGGACTTGTAAACAAGTTATTGGCTTATTGCCTAATAATAAAATTTCGGGTTGCCATGCAGCTTTTGTAGATATGTTAGATGATTATAAGAAAAATATTGAAATAAATTCTTATGCTAATAAAGTTCTTGATGAAAAAGTTTTTGATAGTAATTTGCGCAGTTTCTTTTATTTTGATAAAAGTGAATTATCCAAAAGAGAAGAACAGATAGAATATTATTATAAAGAGAATACTACTGCGCGAGTTATTACTGTAAAGACTTTAATTCAGACTTTGGCGTATGCGGGGCAAGTAGATTTTAAATTTACCGATGACACTTTGGCTTTGCAAGCGGCAGATCTAATTTATCGAAATGCCAGTAATTGTATGAATGATAATCGTAATGCTACTGGTTCCTTAACTACGCCTTCAGTGAGCTTACTGAGACTTTTATTAAATGGGGCTTACGATTATATTTCTATAAAAGGATAAAAAATATGAAAACTTGTTATATTATTGATGGAGAAAAAGAACATCCTCATGAAAATATTCCAGAAAAATGTTTACAAACAATTGAGGATTCTAAAATAGTATTTTTTTATATAAAAAATGATAATAAAAGAAGTATTATTAATATTATGCGAGAAGAAGTATATGGGATTCATGACTTTATATTAATAATAGATGATATTCCTTATAATATTGACCATACTGTATATAATACTATAATTAAAAATGAAAATAATGCCGTTTATGAATTTTTAACATTTTATCGTAAAGAGGAGCAAGTTTAATACATGTCTTTTAAAAGTGAAAATAATGAACTCTTAAAATTTATTCTTGATACAGCTTTTTTCTCTGGATGGAGTGATAAAAATTGTTCATCAGATTTAAATGGCGGCTCTCGTGTTAGTTCTTTAGAATTATATGTAACTTCTGAGTGTAACCAAAAATGTGAATATTGCTATTTAAATCGATATGGCGACAAACTTTACCCTGCCGAATTACGCAATGAAAAAACTATTCTTAATAATCTTGATATATTATTAAAATATGCTGTAAAAAATTGGCTGTATTTAAAACATATTGATATATTTAGTGGAGAAATTGTAGGCACTCAGATATTTTTTAATGTATTAGATATAATTAAAAAATATAAAGAACAAGGATTAAATGAATTAGAAGAAATTATTGTTCCCACTAATTTTTCTTTCATTCATAGCCAAGAAATGACTGAAAAAGTGCAAAATTATATTGATGATTTTAATAAAAATTATAATATGCGATTAGTGCTAAGTGCATCTATCGACGGTTATATTATTGAAGATTTTTCTCGTCCTCAAAAAATATACCATAAACGAGATATGGATTTTTATCATAAATCATTTCAATTTATGAAAAAAAATGGATTTTGCGCTCATCCTATGATTGCCGCTTGTTCAGTTGATAAATGGATTGAAAATTATAAGTGGTTTATTGATATGTGTGAGCAATATGATTTTAATGTATTGCAGCAAGTAATGACATTAGAAGTTAGAAATGATGATTGGACTGATGAAGCGATTTCGCATTATCAAGAATTTTTAAAGTTTTATTGTGATTATCATTTTGAACATCGATATGATAGCAATCCTAGAAAATTTGCAAAAATGTCTTTAGGCTTAAACGAAGAGCGAAATGGATATACCAATTTTCTGCTTTTGGATGCAACTCAATTTCCTACTTGTAGTGTAGCCTATCAACTTACAGTAAGATTGGGAGATCTTTCTATTGCTCCTTGTCATCGTACTGCATATCCTGAATTTTTGTATGGGAAGTTTATCGTAGAAAATAATGAAATAATTGATATAGAAGCCAATAATCCAGTAATAGCAACTAAAATTTTACTTTCTAATCAAAGAAAAACTCATCATGGTTGCGATACTTGTTGGAATGTTAATAGTTGTATTAGAGGATGTTTTGGCGCTCAATATGAATATGGCGATGAGCTTTTCATGCCTTTACATTCAGTTTGTAAAATGTTTAAAGCTAAAACTCGTTGTTTAATACAGTGGTATAAAAACCATGGAATTATAGACGCTATAAAGCAAATTGCCCAAGAAGAGAAACAATCTCAAATAGAAATTCAAAAGTTCCTTGAAGTGTTTGAAGAAATTGATAAACGTTCACAAATAGAAGAATAAATAATATTTTTGTCCATATATTATTTAAGCTTGAATTAAGATATAGTCAGACTTGCGGTGAAAGTCGCAAGAGTAATCGTTTATCCAGGTACTAGAGACGAAAAATTATTGGATTCTCAAATTGGTAATTTATTAAGTAGTAAATTAGGCAGTAAATTTGAAGTTGAAGAATTAATTGCTGAAGAAAGATTAGTTCTTTTGCCTCTTTCTGATATAAGAGGTTATGATACTAGCGGAATGCACGCGGGCATTTACATTTCAGAAGCTCAAAACTTAGATACTGAATTAATGAAACTTACACTTCAGCGCATAGGCGAAGATAGTATTTGTATCATTGATGGTGATTATAATGCACAAGTAGATATGATAGAATATGCTGGTGCTAATAATGGTATGAAACGAGTTTCTAAATTATTTAAAGGACAAGATTTTTATGGAGAAATTGCTCTCCAAAATATCTATCGTTCTAAAATTGCATTAATTGCTCAAAATTTATAATAAATAAAAGGGTAAGGAAAATTTTTCCTTACCCTTTTTTATAAAGGAGAATAATTATAATGAATTTTACAAGAATTTTAAAAATGGGCATGTCAGGCAACGACGTACTTTATATAAAAAAGAAATTATTTGATTTAGGTTATTTCGCAAAAAATGTTAAAAAAATAACAAGTAAAGCTTTTCGTAAAGACACTTATAATGCAGTAATATTTTTTCAAGGCCGCAATCAAGATAAATATGGCAGAGATTTAGAGGCTGATGGAATTATTGGCCAATTAACTTGGGATGCCATTGAAAAAGTACATGCACAAGAAATAACAGTAAAACCTGATAAACCAATAGATAATGAAATATTAAAGAAAATTGATTCTTATACACATATTTCAAAAGTTAAACGTGAAAAAATTAAAGCTGATCTGCGCGGCGTAAGTGAATTGCGCCAATAGATTTGTATAGAAATATTAAATTATGCGTATGATCAAGATGTACCCGGAAATGTCCGCGCACTTTACATGATTGGTGCTAATTTATATAATAAAGATTTAAAACTCAACATTCCAACAGAGTCTGATATAAAAAGGTAGGCAAAATCGCGCCCAACATATTATAATGGTGGACGTATGGAATGGATGATTGAACAAGTGCGATGCAATCCTAATATACCTTCTTCCGATTGTTCAGGCATGGAAGTGGGCTATATGCGTAAACACGGTTTAGTTTCTAATTCTTTTGATACTACTGCAAATAATCTTTGTTTAAAATCAGCTTATTCCACAAATATCACTCGCGCGCAACTATAGCCGGGCGACTGGGTTGGTAAAAATGGACACATTGGAACTTATGTTGGTGGTGGTTATGTTGTAGAATTTTATGGTGGAGCTTTTGGATGCCAATTAACCAATGTAGATAATCGCATTGGTTGGAATTTTGTGACCAAAAAGAAAGAGCGCGGTGGAGCTTGGACTAGGTTCCGTCGTCCTAAAGTGTATTGATTATGAAACAAAAAAAGAAAAATACTGAGTTTTCAAAAAAACTTTTAATCCAAGAGTCCATATTAATATGGATCACCACCTTAACATTTTTAGTTCTCGCAGTTTTTTGTATTTTTCGCGATTATATTGGAGAATTACCCTGGCTCACCGCAATGATTGCTTTTCCTTGGGCGGCTTATGGCGTCAGCCAAGCTTGGTATTATAAGAAGAGTTTGGGTGAAAACACCAAAGACGGCATTACTTATGAAAATATGCTCCAAGAGTGGAAAGATAAATAGGTGCGCAGTAAGGCAGAATTTGATGAGAGTGCAGAAGAGTCTGATGAATAATTGAACAATTTTGGCCAAGAACGTTTTTGTTCTTGGCTTTATTTTATTATATTTTTGCGGGAAAGTCAACTGCAGGCGCTTCAAATCAGAATCACCATTTGCAAATATGAATAGAATATTATATAATATATATTAATATATATAATAATAATTATATTTTATATATAATTTGGTCAAAGAAAAATTAGTAGAGTTATAGAGAAAGTTATGAATATATATGAAAATTGACAATAAGAATAAAATTTGTTATAATTATTATAGAAAATAAAATAGAAAGGGAAATATATAAATGTCTAATATGGATTATGGCATAAAAGATGTTAAAACCCTTGAAGGCATAGAAGCTATTCGATTAAGAAGTGGTATGTATATTGGTAGTGTTGGGCCGGAAGGTGTAAGACATATCACTCTTGAAATAATTTCTAATGCTATTGATGAATATCTTGCGGGAGCATGTTCAGTTTGTAAAATTACTGTTTCTAATGATGATATTGTTACAGTAGAAGATAATGGACGTGGTATTCCCTTTGGTAAAGCTGAAGATGGTTCAGAAGTATTAGTAAATATCTTTACTAAACTTCATACTGGTGCAAAATTTGACGCATCAGGTAAAACGGGCTATAATACCTCGGGTGGTCTTAATGGGGTGGGAGCTAAAGCAACGAACGCACTTAGCTCAATGTTTCAAGTGACTTCAATTAGAGATGGACGCCAAGCTCAAGCCGCCTTTAAACAAGGAATACTTAAAAGTTATAAAGAATCTAATTATAAAAATAAATCGGATCATTTTACTATAATTAAGTTTAAACCCGATGAAGAAATATTCAAAGAAGGGATAGAACTTGATTATAATCTTTTGAAAAAACAGCTTCAGGAATTGGCTTACTTGTCTCCTGGGTTGGTTTTTGAGTTTCAATATAAAGACAAAGAAAATGAGATAATAACTTCTCAAAAAGGCATTCTTGATTATATTGAAGCTTTGAATAAGAATAAAGAAGCTTTGACTTCGGTTTTTTATACTGAAACTATTGAAGATAGAATTGGCGTAAAGATTGCAATGTTGTATAATAATACTTATGCAGATACTTACAAACTTTATACTAATTCAATTCCTAATAGTGGCGGCACACATCTTACTGGTTTTAGAACAGCACTTACTCAGTCGATTAATGATTATGCTCGCTCTAACAATATTTTAAAAGAAAAAGACAGTAATATAACTGGTGATGAGTTAAAGGAAGGATTGGTTTTAGTTCTTTCTTTTATTATGCCAGATCCAGTATTCTCAGGACAGACAAAGGATGTGCTTAGTTCAACAGAAGCCCGTACGATTGTTCAACGCCTTGTAACAAAAGATTTGCGGACTTGGCTTGATAGTCACCCCAAGGATGCAAAGGCCATTATTGATAAGGCACTTTTGGCTCGTAAAGCCAAAGAAAATGCGAAAAAAGCTAAAGACGCAGCACGAAACATTGAGGGAAAAAAGAAAGGAAAAACTTTCCTAAATTTGCCTACTAAACTTGTTGACTGCTGGAGCAAAAGTCGCGCGGAATGTGAGCTTTTTATTTCAGAGGGTAAGTGAAAACTATTGCCCGAATCCTTTTTACCCTTTCATTAAGGGGGTCTATAATTATATTATAGGCTAACGGGGAAGGCTGACCATTACACATATATGTCAAAATATGTTTAGGTGAAGTTAATCCCGTGGCAAGATTTTATATTAAAATCGGTCAAATTTGAATAATTGATACACTATCCTCTTCAAAATAAAATGAAAGGAGAGTGTATAAAGAATGATAGGAATTTATAAATACACCAATAAAATTAACGGTAAAAGTTATATCGGTCAAAGTATTAACATTGAAAGACGATAGTATGGTCATAAATCTGCAGCCTACAATGTTAATGCCAATGATTATAATAGCCAATTTCATCAAGCTATAAGGAAATATGGGTTAGAAAATTTTGATTATGAAATAATAGTTGAATTGACTCAAGACGAATATACAAAAGATACTTTAAATAGTCTTGAAAAATTCTTTATTAAATATTATAATTCATATAATGGCGGCTATAATGCCACTCCCGGCGGCGAGGAGAATCCTGAAAGAGCTAGAAAAGGTAGCAAAAATGGAAGGGCATTATTGGATGAAGAAGATATCAAATATATCCGAGAGTGTTATAATGCCCATATTCCATTTCGAACGGTGTATCAAGAATATCAAAATAAAATTAGTAAAAGAGGTTTGCAAAAAATTTGGTGGTTTGATACTTGGAAAAATATATATCCAGAATATCACACTGAAGAGAATAAATATTGGCATTCTCATCAAGCCAAGTCTAATCCGCCCGAAGTTGCTGCTAATAATAAGCGAAGTTTTACTAAAGAGGAAGTTATTCAAATGCGACAGGATTATGTTAATGGTATGACACCAAAATAGATTTGGTTAAAATATGCACCAAATAAAGCGAAATCTACAATATACAATATAATTACTGGTGTAACGTATCAAGATATAAAATAAGCTGTATCGACTATCCCAGATGAGACTGGGAGTAGGGCTATTATTAATACATAGTTCGAAATAGAGGACGCGATGAAGATTTGACAAATCTGAGCGAAGAGATAGTCAGTGCTTGTAGAAATACAGGAGCGCATGGATAGCGCTGCGAGTGGATTGGTTGGAGCTAGAAACGCTGAATTTCAGGCTATATTCCCAATACGCGGGAAAATTATTAGTGCAAGAAAATGTACTTCTGAAAAACTTTTAACGAATCAAGAAGTTGTAAATATAATAAAAGCTTTAGGTTTGGATTTTGATGCAAAAAAAACCAAAATGATCTATGATAAGCGTAAGCTTAGGTATGGTAAAATTATGATGGCTGCGGATGCTAATTAAAAGATTGGCTGTGTAATACTTTTCAAGCTAACCACTTGGGTTTTGGACTAATGTTCAAAGCTAACGAGGAACCCTAAACTTAAATATTAAGCATGGGAATCTCGTGGGAAGCTGCGCGAAGCGCAGAACCTGTATCGACTAGTCTCGGATCGGAGACGTAGGACTGCTAATTGGTATGCAGTTCGAAATGGTATCCTTGATATTTTTATCAAGTAAGAAATAGTCAGTGCTAATGGAAACATTAGATTATCACGGATCCTGATGGCGAGGCCATCAAGAATCTTCTACTCACACTGTTCTGGGAGCTTTGTCCTGAACTTGTTATAAATGGTCATATATATGCAACAGTTCCTCCTCTTTTTAGAGTTACAACTAAGAAGAATGAATATATATATCTTCGAGATAACAACGAGTTAGAAGAATATAAAAAGAAACATGCAAATGAAAAATATTTGATTAATCGAAATAAAGGGTTAGGCGAACAAGATTCACATGAGTTGGGTGAATGTCTGCTTGAACCTGCAACCCGCAATGTTCAACAGATAACAGTAAAAGATGCTATTGAAACTGAAAAACTTTTTGAGGTTTTTATGGGGCCAAGCACCCAGCCGCGCAAAGAATATATATTAAAATATAGTGAGGAAGCAAACGATGTCTATTGATATTACAAAAGAGTTACATCAAAATTTTATAGATTTTGCATATGAAGCAAATAGTCAACGAGCTTTCCCTGATGCGCGAGATGGCCTAAAACCAGGACAACGGGCGTGTCTTTGGGAATTTTATTCTAAAGGCTATTCTTCGACAAAACCTCACGTAAAAAGTGCTAAAATTGCTGGGGGTGTAATAGCTGACTGGTGGCCGCACGGAGACCAGGCTATATACGACACATTTGTGAGAATGAGTCAGTCGTGGATTAACAACATTCCAGAAGTAGATTTTCATGGATCAAATGGTAATCAAGTCATTGGCCCTGAAGCTGCTTCTTCACGATACACAGAGGCTAGACTTAATGCCGCAATTGAACAAGGCATGTTTGAGGGCATTAAAAAGAAGAATGTCCCCATGATACTCAACTTTTCAGAAGATAAAGAATGGCCTGAAGTGCTTCCCGCAGTATTGCCCCGACTGTTAATTAATGGCTCTCAAGGTATTGGAGTGGCAGTAGCTAATCATTGGTCATTATTTAATCTTAAAGAAACCGCTGAACTTATTAATAAATATGTTTCTTCTGGAATATTGGATACTGAAAATTATTATCCTGATTATCCAACAGGTGGAATAATAATTAATAAGAAAGAAATTCCAGCAATTTACTCAACTGGCAAAGGTAAAGTTATTATTCGCGCAAAAACTGAAATTAAAGATAATAATATTCTTGTTTCAGAACTTCCTTATCAAACTTATGTTGAACCTTTGATTACAAAAATTAAAGAGTTAGTTGAAAAAGAAGAGATAACTGGCATAGAAGATATTATTAATAAGAGCGATAAAAAACATTTGCTTATAGAAATACAATGCTCTAAAGCGCCTTTGACAGTTTTAAATAAACTTTTTGCGGCAACTGATTTACAGAAAAATTTTAGTATTAATCAGTGTGCTCTTGTAAGTAAAACGCCTAAACTTTTGAATCTTAAACAATATCTTGATTTATATATAGAACATAATCTACTTTGTATAAAACGAGAAAATGAATTTGAAATCACAAAAGCCAAAGAGCGCAAAGAAATTGTTGAAGGTCTTGTTAAGGCACTTGAAGATATAGATAACATAATTGCACTTATTAAGAAATCTGATAGTAGTACCGATGCACAAAGTAAACTTGAACAAAAGTATCAGTTTACTCCCAATCAAAGTAAAGCCATTGTCTCTATGCGTCTTGGCACTCTTGCACGACTTGAAGCAATAGAGCTTAATCAAGAACTTAAAGATTTGGTTAGTAATATTGAAAAATATGAAAATATTATTCAAAATACTAATGAACAAAAATCAATTTTCTTGGCTCGACTTCAAAAATTGGCCGATAAATTTGGTACATCAAGAAAAACTAAAGTTGAACAAATAGAAACTCCAGTAGAAGAAAAAGAAATAGCTTATGTCGAACCAGAAAAATGCGTTGTTGTAATGACTGAGGCTGGAACTATTAAGCGTATTCCTACATCTTCTTTTAAAGCACAACGCCGCAATGGTAAAGGCATAAAAACACAAGCTGAAATAACTAGCGCAGTAATTAGAACTAATACAATTGATTCTCTTATGATTTTTACTAACCAAGGCAGAATGTATCGTTTGTTGGTAAATGATATTCCAGTAGGGACAAATACCTCAGCAGGACAAGCTATAAAATCTCTTGTAGCAATGGAACCGAATGAAGAGCCTGCAACAATGTATTCAATTTATCGCGATACTGAAGCTAAATATGTTTTCTTTACAACTAAAAATGGTACAGTAAAGAAAACTGAATTGGATGAGTATATAAAAACAAAGAAGAAAAGTGGTATTGGTGCAATTAGTTTGCGCGAAGACGATGAATTAGTATCTGTAACCTTGATTAAGGATGAGCCTATTAGCCTTATTACTGCCAATGGATATATGCTTAATTTTAAATCTAAAGAGGTTGCCCCCACATCTCGAATGACTATTGGAGTTAAAGGCATCAATTTATCGGCAGGAGATTATGTCATTGCAGGAATGGCGATTCGCGATATAAATGATAATATTGCGGTATTTGCTGAACATGGGATTGGTAAGCGTATGCCCAAAGAGGTTATAATTCTTGGTACTCGTGGAACTAAAGGATTAATTTGTTATAAACCTACTGTTTCTTCAGGAAGATTGGTTGCCGCAGCACTTATTTCTGATGAAGATAATGTATTAATTATAGGAGATAAAACTTCAATATGTATTGCAGGAAATGAGATCCCTATTGTAAGTAAAACTTCTATCGGCAATATATTAATCAAAGGAAAAATAATATCAGTTACAAAAGTATAAAATATTGCTTTTGTATAAAAAATATTATATAATATTATTGTAATAAAAAGAGGAGCTGAAAATATAAAAAAAATGCAAAATTTAATTAATCAATTAAACAAGGCTACTGAAGCCTACGATGAAGGCAATCCTATTATGTCGGATGCAGAGTGGGATGAACTATATTTTCAGCTTCAAAAAATGGAAAATGAGTCAGGTATAATTTTACCTGACTCACCCACTCATTCCATATATTATCAGAATATAACCCCTCTTAAAAAAGTAATCCATAATCATCCTATGCTTTCTTTGGAAAAAACTAAAAGCACGGATGAAATAATAAAATTTTGCGACAAAAAAGATATACTAATAATGAATAAGTTGGACGGATTAACTTGTTCATTAAGATATCTTAATGGTAGACTTGTTTCCGCAGAAACAAGAGGCAATGGATTGGTTGGAGAAGATATTCTTCATAATGCTTTAGTTATCTCGTCAATTCCAAAATCTATAAATTATACAGAAGAGCTTATCGTTGATGGAGAAATCATTATTAAATATGATGATTTTGTGAATTTTCAAGACGATTATAAAAATCCACGAAATTTTGCCGCAGGTAGTATTAGGTTACTTGATAGTCAAGAATGTGCAAAACGCAAATTGACTTTTATCGTTTGGGAAGTTATAAAAGGTTTCGAGAATATTAATAGTTTATCTAAAAGACTAGTGGCTGTTAAAAATTTAGGTTTTACAATTGTTCCTAATGTATTAATGGCTGACGAACTTAATATGTATGATGAGTGTTCTGCTTTATTACAGAAAATGGCGAAAGTCAAATCATATCCAACAGATGGATTAGTATTTAAATTTGATGATATATCTTATGGGCAGTCTTTAGGCTCTACGGCACATCATAATAATAATGCAATGGCGTTTAAATTTTATGATGACGTTTATCCCACTACTTTAATTGATATAGACTGGACAATGGGGCGGTCGGGCCAACTTACACCGGTTGCAGTATTTGAACCTGTGGAAATTGAAGGAACTGAGGTTACACGCGCGAGCCTCCATAATCTTAGCGTAATGATTGATACTTTAGGTGGAGCGTGGAGAGGTAGGCCTATACAAGTTTATAAGGCAAATCTAATTATACCCCAAATTATAAAAGACAATTTAAATATTAAGAAGCCTGCCGAAATTCCTTTTATTGAATTACCAACTATTTGCCCCATTTGCGGCGAGTTACTTAAAAATACTGGCGATAATTTGATTTGTGAAAATCCTAATTGTGAGGGCCAGTTAATTAATAGACTTGATCATTTTTGTGGCAAAAAAGGCTTAGATATAAAAGGTCTATCAAAGGCAACTCTGGATAAATTGCTTAATTGGAATTGGGTTAATTCATTTGTAGATATTTTTAATTTAAAGGAACATCGGAATGAATGGATAAAAAAGCCTGGATTTGGTGAAAAATCCGTTGATAATATACTTGCCGCAATAGATCAAGCAAAAACTACTTCTTTGGAAAAGTTTATTGCTGCTATTGGAATACCTCTTATTGGACACACTGTATCAAAAGAATTAGTTAAGTATATAGAGTCATATTCTGATTTTAGAAATAAAGTACAGAGTCATTTTGATTTTTCTGTAATTAATGGATTTGCAGAAAATAAAACTGCTAATTTATTAAATTTCGATTACGAAGAAGCTGATAAAGTTGCTGCTTTATTGATTTTTAGTAATCAAGAAGTTCAAAAAGAAAATAATGATTTATTAAAAGATATGGTAATAGTTATTACTGGTTCTTTAGAGACTTTTAAAAACCGCAATGAGCTTCAACAAATTATTGAAGAACATGGTGGTAAAGTAACTGGAAGTATCAGTAAAAAAACTTCCATATTAATTAATAATGATATAAATTCTACATCAAGTAAAAATAATACTGCAAAGAAACTTGGAGTTCCTATTTTAACGGAAAAAGAATTTATTGAAAAATATTTGAATTTTTGAAAAAAATAAGATATAATTATACTTGTAAAAATTAAGGAAAAAGAATTTAATGAAGCGAAAAGAACTCAAGAATTTTGCTAAACAAATTGTTGAAGCGGAAAAAATTATTGAGGCTAATGAAGATAAATAGAAAGTTTATCAAGCATAGCAAAAAGTAATGGATATTACTAATCGCCTTGACTCTTTAGACGATATATTACTTCTTGATGAATTGGTTCAAGAAATAATGAATAAAAATTCTTGACAAATCAAAATTTTTTTGATATAATTATTACACAAGCTAAAAAGTGCTTAACAAAAAATAAAAAATAAAACTTATATATTTAGGAGATTTTAATTATTATGGCAATGAAAGAGAACAGCATCAAGGTTCTTAATTATCTTAAGAGTATAAATGGTCAGAATGTAACTTCTGCTGATGTAGCTGAGGCTCTCGGCTTTGAGAAGCGTTCTGTTGATGGTATTTTTACCAGCGCTATACAGCGCAAGGGTCTGGGCGTTCGCACTCCTGCTGAAGTTGAGCTTGAAGACGGCACACATAAGAGTGTGAAGTTTCTTAGTCTGACTGCAGCGGGCATGGCTTTTGATCCCACTGCGGAAGATGCTGAGTAATTAGTAATATAAATAATAAGGGGTAATTTTTACCCCTTTTTCTTTTATATGCCTTTTTTATTTTGTATATTAGGACTATTTCTTGGCGGTTTAATTATTTACCTTATACTGTCACCAAAAGTTCAAAAGACTTAGCAGTATAATTCAGATATTGAAAAACTAAATAATAGCTTATCAACTAAGAAATAGGATTTAGAAAATAATATAAAAGAGCTTCAGATTGGCGTATCTTCACTCCAAACAAAGAAAAAAGAAATTGAATCAAGCATTTCTTCTTTGGAGCAACAAGCTACTCAATCTGGAGAAGTATTTTTAAAACAACAATTACAACTTGCGAAAGAAAAATTAGATAATACTACTCGAATTTTAGAAAAAGCTTATCAAGATGCTGAAGAAGAGTACAAAGAAGAATATTTAGAAACTTTAAAGAATTATTCTAAAGAATTTTTAAATCTTGAAGAAAGCAATCAAAAAAAGCTTTTAGAGTTACAGACTCAAGTTGCAGAATATCAGGCTAAGGCGACTGCAGCTGCTGAGGCCGCAAAGCGCGAAGAAGAGAAACGATTAAATATAGATTTTTATCGTTGTATGCTTACTCCAGTAGACATAGAAGAAATCGCGGCAATACGTTCAGTGGCACATATACTGCGTGACCCTGAGCCTATTAATAAAGTAATTTGGAAAGTTTATTATGAAAAACCTTATACTGATTTAATAGGACGAGTAATTGGCTCAGGTGTTCATTGCGGCATTTATAAAATTACTAATATTGAAAATCAGAAGTGTTATATCGGCCAAGCGGCTAACCTAGCCGATCGATGGCGTTAGCACATTAAACGCGGCATAGGGGCTGAGCCCGCCACGCGCAATAAGCTGTACCCCGCAATGCAAGAAATTGGAGTAGAAAATTTTACTTTTGAAGTAATAGAAGAATGTGATCGTTCGCTTTTGGACGAACGAGAAGATTATTGGCAAGATTTTTATAAAGCAAAAGAATTTGGATATAGTATAAAATAATATGAAATTTGAAAATATACATGTATATAATTTCCGAGACGCTTTACGCGGAATGAGAAACCCTAAGAATTCATGGGATAGAAGTGACAGCGAATGGGGTATATGTTATGATAGCGGACGTGATTGCATTTTAGATAAAATGATTAAATTATATCACGCTCCCGAACTTCTTTTAGCTAATCAAGAAGTTATTAATCAATGGCGAAAAGATTATGCCCATGATGTTTTTATTGATAAGAATGAAATAAACGGAGCATATCTTTATCAAATCATTGGTCCTAATGATATGAAATTAGCACAAACTCTTATACAAGCTGGTCCTGAACATCGTAAATTTTTGAGGCAAATAATGGTATCGGTTGACATTACAGCGCCATTATACTGGCTAAAAGAATTTGATACTTATCGTGTAGGCGTTACTGCAAATTCAACTTCAACAATGCACAAGCTTACAAGTAAGCCTATTACTTTAGATTGTTTTGAGATTGATGATTATAATTCCGAAGTAATGAATGAAATTGAAACTGGTTTGAATGAGTCTGCAACAAAGACTATTATTAATATTTGTGAATCATTGCGCCAAAAATATCTTGAGACAAAAGATAAGAGGTATTGGAAAGAGCTTGTACGTTGGTTGCCAGAGGGTTGGTTGCAAACGCGCACTGTCACTATGTCTTATGAAAATTTGATAAATATTTATCATCAAAGAAAAAATCATAAACTTAATGAATGGTCTGGCGCCGACGATCCTAATAATGATAATTTTATACAGTTTATACGTCAATTGCCTTATGCTTCTGACTTAATTCTTTTGGAGAGTTGATTTTTTTATTAAAATAAAGTATAATATATATATCAAATGTGAAAAGGAAAAATAAAAATGTCTAAAAAGAGTGAATTTCTAAAATTTTTAAATGAACTATTGGTAACTGCTCCAGAAGAAACAATAAATAAAATGAGTGATGATGTAAAAAATTATATTGAGTTTTTGACTAAAGAAAACGATATTGAAAAACCTCTTTTCACAGAAAATGGAAAAAAGATTCTTGTTTATATGCGAGAAAATCAAAACGTACCTCTTATGAAGGCGCGCGATATTGCGGAAGGTATGGAAATTTCTTCTAAAACAGTGTCGGGCGCAATTCGTAAGTTGGTTAGCGATGGATATGTAGAAAAGGTAGGCCAAGACCCTACAGTTTATACTTTGACAGAAAATGGAAAGAATATTGAAATAGGAGAATAAAAACTAAATTATGGCTAAGAAAATGACTAATGTATCACATATTGAGGGCTACCTTTATCAGCATGATCTTGCACTCAAGACTGTCGCTAATAAGGAATCAAAGAATTATGGTACAGAATTTATTTCTGGTACAATAGATATAGCTACAAATGATGCAATGACTAATATAGTCCAGATTCATTTTACCTTTGTAACTCCTACTACTTCTACTGGTAAGTCTAATGCCACTTATAATATGTTGAAAAATATTTTGGATGGTAAGATTGGTACTTATATGCAGGATGGTAAGGATGGCGCTGGTAAGCTGAGTGTGGATTCTGCTATTGCGCTTAATGAGTTCTATACTGATAGAAATGGTAAAGAAGAGCTTGTTAGCGTAAAGCGCAATGAAGGCGGTTTTGTTCATAATGCTGATTTCCTGAATGATAATGAGGAAAAGCGTGCGACTTTCAGGGAGGATATGGTAATTACTAATGTTACTCATGTTGATCCTGACGAAGAGCGCCAGATTCCTGAGCATTGTCTTGTAAAGGGTTATATATTTAACTTTAGGAACTCTATTATGCCCGTTGAGTTTACTTGTAAGCATCCGGAAGGTATAAAGTATTTTGAGGGACTCGATCTTCCTATGTTTACTTTGGTAGAAGGTAAGCAAGTATCTGAGGTTATAGTACGCACTATAGTTGAGCAGAGTGCCTTTGGTGAAGATAGTGTGCGTGAGGTTAGGTCTTCTCGTAAGGGTTTTGAAATAACTCGTGCAAATCCTCAGCCTTATGATTGGGATAGTGAGGAAACTGTTACTGTTGCTGAAATTAAGGAGTTTTTGGCTCAGCGTGAAACTGATCTCGCAACTATGAAGCGTCGTAGTGATGAATGGAAGGCTCAGCAGAATGCCAATAAAGCTCCTGTAACTAATAATGGTGGATTTAATTTCTAATAAGGAGATAAAATAATTATGGGACTGAAAGATATTAAGCCGCATCAGGTTAGTCGAAACTTGAAGGGATATTCTGTATTCTTTTATGGAGAGAAGTAAAAAGGCTCTCCCTATATAGTAATATATAGTAAAAAACTCTTGGAAAAACAGGAAGGCTGTAAAATGCTAACCCGAGCGGAAGTTATTGAGTAACGTTGATAACACGCGCAACGCATAGGTTTGAAACTTAATCTTAATTAAGAATATAAATTTAACCCACGAGCCAAGGGCGCCTATCTTGTTAAAGATAGGATGAAGAGATATGCTGAACCAGATTGGAATTGACTAATCAATATTTAAAGATTATATCACGTCTTTAGAGAATGAAGGAAACTTCTGGAATTAAAGGATAAAAAGCCTTTAAGATAACAAATATGCCAAAAAGTGGTAAAACAACTATTGCAACCCGCTTCCCGCGGGCATTGCTTCTAGCCTTTGAAAAAGGATATAATGCACTCCCTGGGGTCATGGCTCAGCCCATAAATAGCTGGGGTGACTTCAAGAAAGCTCTCACAGAGTTGAGAGACCCGGACGTACAGTCCATGTTCGAGACCGTGATTCTCGACACCGCGGACATCGCATACAGCTACTGCGAGAAGTACATCTGCAGTCGTGAAAGCGATCAGAAGAATACTTACGAAACTGTTGCTGATATACCTTACGGTAAAATCTTTGCCGCTTATTAATGGTAACATTAATCAGAAAATCGTAGTAAAAAACTGGAACTCTGAAATGGGAATCAGAGCGGAAGGTCAGGTTTAAAAGCCTTACCACGCACAACGCATAGAAAAATTAAACATTAGAGGAGGATTGCCTCGGCATGGGGAAATCAATAAAATTAACATTAGAGCAGGAACAACAGATAATTTATAATTATACTGTTTTAAAACAGGGCCAAAAAAAAGCGGGAGCTTTTATTCCGGTAAGTGATCATATTGTTAAAAAAGTTTTAAATAAACACAATATTCCTATTAAAACTCTTCAAGAAACTAATGCCAATAAATATTATATTAATCATGATTTTTTTAAGGTACAAAATGAAGATATGGCTTATTGGTTAGGAATTTTAGGTTCTGATGGTTGTATTAGTTCTATGGAAAATCAAATTTATATAGAATTGCAACGACAAGATAAAGAACTTTTAGAAAAATTAAATGCAATTATAGAGAATCAGCGCCCCGTTAAAGATTATGAAACCGCTCGAGGTTATGAAAACAGTAAATTATATTTTTATTCTAAAGAAATAAAAAATGATTTAGCTCAATATCATATAATACCTAATAAAACTTATAATCCAGAGTATCGTTTTCCAGAAAAATTAAAGTCTCAATATATTAAAGATTATATTAGAGGATTGTTTGATGGAGATGGAAGTATTAAACAAGGGACTTCAATTACTTGGCAAGTTGATACAGGTTCTTATGATATTGCAAAAAAAATTGTTGAATTTTTTGCAAAATATGATATTGAATTACAAATTTCTTTTTTACCCAAAAAAAATGTAACTATATATAGGGTATATGGTTATACTAAACAAAAAGTTCAAAAAATTTATAATTTACTTTATAATACACAGTCAACACTTTATCTAAGACGTAAAAAAGAAAAATTTGAAGAACTCCTTAAATGATATAGTTTTCCACGAGACTACGACATCTTATGCATTAAGATGAAAAGATATGCTGAACTTATACGAATAAAAAGTATAAGAACTAAAAGATAAAAAGCTTTTAGGATAACAAAATTGAAAGGTTATACAATGGCGCAGGATGAGTTTGATACATGCATCCGTAAAATTCTCCAGTTGAATTATGGTCTTGTTCTTATTAGCCATTCGACTGAAAAGACTTTTACTAATGAAAAGGGCCAAGAGGTATCAAAGATAGTGCCTACTCTTGATAAGCGCGCTCGCCTTGTCTGCGAGAGAACTTGTGATATAATAGGTTATTCTCGTTCTATCGATACCGATGATGGTAATAAGACTATTTTGTTTATGCGTGGCACCCCTCGCTTTGTTGCAGGCAGCCGCTTCCGCTTCACTCCTGATTTTATTGAGTTTTCTTATGATAACTTGGTAAATGCAATTGCGGAGGCCATAGACAAGGAAGCCGCAGCTTCAAACGGTACTCTTGTTACTGATGAAAAGACTCAGGTAGTAAGTCAGGAAGAGACTTATGATTTTGAAGCTCTTATGAAAGAGTTCCAAGATCTGGTTGGTATTCTGATGCAGAAAGATCAGGGCAATGCTATAAAGATTACTCAAATTGTTGATAAACATTTGGGTAAGGGCAAGAAGGTTGGCGATTGTACTGCCGAACAGGCTGCAATTATTGATCTTATAGTTCATGATATAAAGGCTCTGAATAAGTAAATAAATATAAACCCGAAGTATCTTGTACTTCGGGTTGATTTTTATTTAAAAATATAGTATAATATATATAGAAAAAATGTCGAAAGGGAGGGAGAAGAAAATCGCACATCAAGTTCTTTGTTTTTATTGTAATAAAAACTTTGATAGAGATAAAGAAGAATATGTTCAAATTCGTTCGCGAAGATATGCTCATGCAGCCTGCTATTTAAGAGAGCGAGAAAAAAAACAAGATAAAACTCCCCCATTAGAAATTATTGACCCATTAGATAAAGTTGAATGTGCTTATTGCCATCAACAAATGTCCAAAAGCAAAGATGATGTAGTTAAAATTTCTGAGCGCAAATACGCGCATAAACATTGTGCGGAAATTGAGTCAAAGCGAGAATTAACTGATAAAGAAAAATTAGAGCGATATATAATGCAAATGTTTAATACTGACTATGTGCCGCCGCGTATTAGAAAGCAAATTGACAAATATATAGCAGAATTTAATTATACTTATTCTGGCATTTTAAAATCTTTGCAGTATTTTTATGAAGTTAAAAATGGCGATATAACAAAAGCAGGAGAAAGTATTGGTATTGTTCCATATGTTTATCAACGAGCTTATGAATATTATTACAATATTTGGCTCGCGCATCAAAAGAATGAAACAAAAACAATTGAAGTTTATCAGCCAAAAGTGATAGAAGTAGTAATTGAAAGACCTAAGCGAAAAATTAAAAGAAGAAAATTATTTTCTTTTTTAGATGAGGAAAAAGAATAATGGCAAGTAAATATATTGATGCAGTAAGCATTATGCAAGTTATTGGTTGTGTTTTTAATAATCCTGCGCTTTTGGATTTCACTGATAAATACACAATTACTGACAATGATTTTCCCGATGATTTTCATAAAACAGTTTTTGGCGCAATATATAAACTTCATGAGTCTGGCGTTAATACAATTTCTCTGGAAACAATTAATGACTTTCTTGCGGGACGACCTAAAAGTGAAGGCATTTTTAAACAGCAAAAAGGCGAAGAATGGCTTCTAAGAGTTTCTGATACTTGCACTCCCGCAGCTTTTGATTATTATTATAATAAACTTAAAAAAATGTCATTATTGCGGGCATATGATAATTATGGTATTGATGTAAAATTTATCTATGATCCAACTAATGTTTTAGATATAAAAAAGAAACAAGCTCAAGAAGAAAAACTTGATAATCTAACTTTGGAAGATATTGCCAATGAAGTTGATAAACGAATAGATAATATTCGTATGGA
>ERZ857629.1448-NODE-1448-length-25947-cov-10.251197_pt1 | contig 25947 bp, 23 predicted proteins | sample MGYA00519700_ERZ857629 | MGnify/ENA primary metagenome ERZ857629 (study PRJEB31778, sample SAMEA3449351) | human gut metagenome | biome: human gut; feature: human-associated habitat; material: faeces | place: United Kingdom | collected 2010/2012 ...
GTCGGGCGCGGTCCCTTCGCCGAGGCTCTCTCCCCCGCCGCCGGAACCGCCGCCCACGCGCACGAGCGTCGTCACGCTCGACGAGCCGAACGCTGCCGTCACCTCCGCCGTGCCGTCGCCGACCGGCGTCAGATTTCCGTTTTCGTCCACGCGCACCACGCGCTCGTCGCTCGACGACCAGACGATATGCCCCGCTACATAATCGTTGAGCAGCTCGTCCTCCGCCGAAACGCCGACGTGCAGCGCATGGTCGCTGCCGACCTTGAGGGCAAGCTCCGTCTCCTCGTTCGTCAGCACCGGCGTGCCGGAAAAGGTAACGAGGATCTTATAAACGTATTTCGCCGCCGAGCTCGTGCCCTTTTCCTCAGGGCTTGCCTGCCCGTAGAACAGGTGGAAGCGGCTGCCGGTCGAGTACAGGCTCGCATCGGCCAGCGCTTCAAACTCCACGCCCACGGCGTCCCACTGGGTATAATCCTCCAGCGCGAGCATCGCCTCGACCTGCTGCGCGCCGATCCAGAGATCGTCGCCGCCGTCGGCGGCGTAAAGCGCGCCGGTCTCCTCGTTCGCGGCAAGGTAGGGGAAATAATAGCGCGGCGTATCGAAAAGCGAACGCTTCGTAAACGAGCGGTACGCGCCGTTTTGTGATCCTTTGTAAAAAAGTCGATCGACGCGATGGAGTTGAGGTCGACGCCCGCGTGTTCCAAAAGGTCGCGGATGCAGAACCCGCGCCCCAGCGCCAGATACGTGCGCGAGCCGTTGTAGTACGAATAAACGACCTCGTGCGTATCGAGCGCGCCGCCGTACCAGTCGTCCAGCTCCGTCCAGTGATACGACGCCTTTTCGACGTACTGCTCCTCGCTCCAGCCGAAATAGCCGATGTAAACGCCGATCGTGTCCGTCACAGCGTCGGCCTGCGCGCCGACCGTCAGCAGCGCGCACAGCGCCGCCAGCAGCAGCGCGCGCCGGATCATCCGTTTCAAGCGCATATCACCGATCCCTGAGCGTGGAGTTTGCCAGCATTCCGGCCGCCTCCTCATCGGAAAGCTCATAGCCCCACAAGAGCCGGAAGCCCTCCTGCGCCTTTTCCGTCATGTCATAGTCGTAATACTGCGGATAGAGAAGGTCCCCGAGCCACCAGACGCCCAGCAGCACATTGATCGACGGCGGATTCGACAGCCAGTTGTACGGCATACCGGGGATCTCGTAATAGCGCCCGCTCCCAATGGCGGAAAGCTGCGCCCACGCGGGATCGTCCGCCGCCTGCGCATAGATGCTGCCGGTCGTGAAGAGGATCACATCGGGATCAAAATTGTAAAGCTGCTCCAGATTGATGGTATTGCCGCCGCCGCGGTTCGACACCTCCGGCACGATGACGGCATTGTCCGCGCCGACAAGGGAAAGCACCTGCGCCTGCGTGGAGCCCTCGGCGTTTGTATCGAGGCCCGAGACGCCGGAGGTGTACATCACGCGCACGCGTTCTTCAGCTGTGACCCTCGCGCTGTTTTCCGCTGCCATGGCGACGGTCTCCGCAGCGAAATCCGCCAGCTCGTTCCCGCGCGCCTCCTTGCCCGAGAGGATCGAGCCGAGCGTGCGGTACATCTGCTCCATGTGCACAACGTCCGCCTCAAGGAAGATGACAGGAATGCCGATCTGTCTTTGCAGCGCGTCAAGATCTGCGGCCATGTTCTCCTTCCGGTCGCCAAGGTCGATCACGGCCTGCGCGCCGCAGGAGAGCAGCGTTTCAAGGTTCAGCGTGCTCTTAGAGCCGTACATCTGCCCGGTCGTCGGGAGCTTCAGCAGATTTTCCGGCAGGTATTTGTACTGCGCGCTCGAGGGCGTCGCGTTGACCGATACCATGTATTCCGGCGCGATCGTCGCAAGGATCATCGTCGCCACCGCGCCGCTGGGCGCGACGCGCGTCAGATCCTTCGGCAGCTGCACCGTGCGGCCGAGCGAATCGGTGAAGGCCACCGTCTCCTCCGCGCTCTGCGCGGCGTCTCCGCCGCAGCCAGCAAGCAGGCCCAGCAGCAGCGCGCAGACAAGAAGGAGGGAGAAAAAGCGTTTCATGTCGTCCTCTCTTTTCGTTATTCTGAATTGAGAATAGTGTACCGCAGCGCCCACGCGATGTCAAGCGGACGGCGCGGCGATTTTCCCCGCTTTCCCGCTTTTTTCTTGACGCGGCGCGCATGGCGTGATACGCTTTTCTATCATCGTTATCCGCGCGGAAAGGAAACGCGCGGGGAAAGGAGCGGCTCATGAACGGACAGACGCCCGCATCGCGCGGACGGCGGCGTCTTGCGCTGCTCGCCGCGGCGTTTATACTGGTCTTCCTCCTCTCCTTCGTCTTAGGGCGCTACTCCGTGAGCGTGGGGAAGACTGTATGCATCCTGCTGGACGGTCTTCTGCGCGGCATGGCGGCGTTTGTAAACCATTTTCCCTTTATAGAGGTTCACTGGGGGCTGACGCCCTTCTGGACGGGCGCGGAGGCGGCGGTCGTGCTCAATGTGCGCCTGCCGCGCATCCTTGCCGCCGCGCTCATCGGCGCGGCGCTCAGCGTCGCGGGCGTTTCGTATCAGGGCATGTTCCGCAACCCCATGGTCTCGCCGGATCTTCTCGGCGCGTCCACGGGCGCAGGCTTCGGCGCGGCGCTGGCGCTGCTGCTGTCGATGAATTACTTTGCCGTAACGTGCAGCGCCTTTTTCTTCGGCCTTGCGGCGGTGCTGCTGGCCTATCTTATCAGCCGCCGCAGCCGCATGGACACAACGCTTTCGATGGTGCTCGCGGGCATGATGATCTCCTCGCTCTTTACCTCCGGCACGTCGCTCATCAAGCTTCTGGCCGATACCGAGAGCCAGCTCCCCGCCATCACCTACTGGCTGATGGGGTCGCTGACGAGCGTGCGCGGGCGCGACGTGCGCTTCGCCGCGCTGCCGATCCTGCTGGGGCTCATCCCGCTGCTGCTGCTCCGCTGGCGCATCAACCTGCTCACGCTCAGCGAGGCCGAGGCGCGCAGCATGGGCGTCGACACACGGCGGCTGCGCCGCGTCGTCATCCTCTGCGCCACGCTGATGACGGCGGCGAGCGTCTCCATCAGCGGCATGATCGGCTGGGTGGGGCTTGTGATCCCGCACTTCTGCCGCACCCTTTTCGGCTATGACTATCGCCGGCTCCTGCCCGCCTCGGCGCTGCTCGGCGGCGCGTTTCTGATGCTGGTGGACGATCTGGCGCGCACGATGGCAACGAGCGAGATCCCGCTCGGCATCCTCACGAGCTTTGTCGGCGCGCCGGTATTTCTGTATCTTATTCTGTCTGGAGGGGACGACCATGGCGATTGAAGCGCGCGGACTTTCCTTCTCCTATGGCGGCGCGCCGGTGCTGCGAAGCGTCAGCTTTGCCGCGCGGGACGGCGAGGTGATCGCGCTGCTGGGGCCGAACGGCGTCGGGAAATCGACGCTGCTGCGTTGCCTTCTGGGCTTTCTGCGGCCGTCGGAGGGCGAGGTGCTGGTCAACGGCCGCAGCATTAGCGCCTATTCCCGCCGCGCGCTCGCGCGCGAGATCGCCTATATCCCGCAATCCTACTCCCCCACCTTCAACTACACCGTGCGCGACAGCGTGCTCATGGGCGTGACGGCCAAGCTCGGCATGCTCAACTCTCCCGGAGAGGCCGAGCACGCGCAGGTGACGCGCACGCTCGAGGAACTCGGCATCGCGCATCTTGCCGACCGCGGCAGCCGTCAGATCAGCGGCGGCGAGCGGCAGCTGATGCTGCTTGCCCGCGCGCTCGTGCAGGACGCGCGCGTGCTCATCATGGACGAGCCGACGGCGAATCTGGACTATGGCAACAGCTTCCGCGTGATGGAGCGCATCGAGCAGCTCGGCAAAAGCGGCTACACGGTCATCTTCTCCACGCACGAGCCGAACCACGCCTTCCGCTACGCGACGCGCGCGCTTGCGATGAAGGACGGCGCGCTGCTCAGCGACGGAGCGCCGTCCGATGTGCTGCGCGAGGAGCTGCTCTCCGCGCTCTACGGCGTGGAGGTCGCCGTCCGGCACGTGTCAGTCGGCGCGCAGGATTTTGCCGTCTCCGTTCCCTGCCGCAGCATTTCCCCGGAAATATGAAAAGGCTTCCCCGCCGGTGCGGGGAAGCCTTTTTTCAACATCTGCCGCGCTGCGGCGTCACTTGCCGAGATAGCGGTACAGGAACGTTACGATCTGGCCGCGCGTGCAAGGCGCGTCGGGCGCAAAGCTCGTCCCGCTCACGCCGGTGGTGATACCGTTTTCCACGGCCCAGCGCACCGCGGCTTCATAGTAGCTGCCCGCCGGAACATCCGTAAACGGCATCGCGCCCGCCTTCGGTGCGGGACTGCCCGCCGCACGGTAGAGCATCGTCACGAACTGCGCGCGGGTGCAGGCGGCATCGGGGCCAAAGCGATCCGCCGTCAGGCCGCTCGTGACGCCCTGCTCCACAGCCCAGCGCACCGCGTCCGCATAGTAGGCGCCTGCCGGAACGTCCGTAAAGCGCACAACATCGCCGTCCGGCAAGGGGCTTCCCATCGCCCGATGCAGGAATGTGATGAGCTGACCGCGCGTACAGGGCGCGTCAGGCGCGAAGCTCGTCTCGCTCACGCCGCTCGTGATCTCCTTCTCCACCGCCCAGCGCACGGCGTCGTAGTAATACTGGCCCTTTGCAACGTCCGTAAAGGGGAGCTTTTCGGTCTCCGGCTCCTGTTCCCCCTGCTTTTGCGCCGGCACAGCCGGCTCCGCGGGGATAACCGGAGACGAGCCGGTATTCCTGATGATATAGACGCCGCTCATGGTCACCGTGAAGCGGATCTCGCCGTTCTCGATCGTGCAGGGAATCTGCTTCCCGTCGGGGTCCGTCACCGCGGCGCTGGCATAGCTGCACGGAATGGCGAGCGTCGGCTTTTTTTCAGCAAGGATACGGTCGTTCGCGTCGGTCCTGTACAGCTCGACGGTGATGGTGCCGCCGCGCTCCGTAACGGTGAGGCGCGGGTCAAACGCATCGTCCCCGTCGGCCAGCGCCGCTGTGCTCAGGCCGAGCATCAGCGCAAGCGCAAGGATAATGGATAGTAATTTCTTCATCTGCCGTCTCCTTTAGTTGTCCTCGTCAACGTTGAAGTAGAAGGTCCCCTCGCTCTCTCCCGTATCGCCGTCGTAGGAGCTGAAGCGCAGACCGTCCAACTCGTCCTCGCCGATCGTCTTTCCGCGCAGCACATTGGAGGGATACCATTTCCGGTCGTGCCACCACGGCGGGCAATATCCGCCGTTCCGGTTGGGATAGAAGAACGTATCGCAGTCCTGCGTTCTGGCAAGCGGATATGCCTGCGTCTGCGACCACCCGTCGAACCACGGCAGGAACGCGGCGTATTTGGGCTGCCCGCCGCGATCGACACTGTTGTAGTTCCCCCTGTTGCGGAATTCGGGGGCGTTGTTCCGTGCACGGATCAGCCCGTCGTCATCGCTGTAGTTGAGGCGCAGGACGCTGCCGTCCCGCTCTTCGCTGATATCCTCCCACAGCACCGGCTCCCAGTCCCCGTGATAGAAGAAGTTCTGCGACAGCCACAGCACCTTGCCGGAGTTATTCACCACGTCGCGGCCGTTATTGACAAAGCGGATGCGGCTCGTTTCCAGCACATAAGCGCCGGGCGCGCGGTCGATCTGAATGGCGGTGCCGTTGCCGACGAACCAGTTGTTGTCCATCCCGAGATTTCCGCCCATCGTGGTGTCGAGATGCAGGGCAATGTTGTTGTTCCGGAACACCGAGCACCAGCCGCCCCACGCGGGCCAGCCTTTCTCCTCGCTGTGCAGCGCGCAGAAATAGTCTTCAAAGATGCAGCCGTTGTAAATGCCCTGTCCGCGTCCGTAGACCGCGTAGTTGGGCACACGGCCCGCAAGATACTCTGTCTCGCGGCCGCCGCCGATGAAGTGGAGGCTCTCCAGATTGCAGGTGGAGTTGTCATTTTCGATGCCGCCGCGGATCGTAGTGGCGATCACGGGGATCTCGTTTTCCTGGCTGTGGCGCGCACCGCGCAGCATCACGCCGCACGGCGACTGCGGGATCCGGAGCTGGCCCTCGATCTCGCCCTCGGGAAGCTGGAGGACGATGAACTCAAGATAAAGCTCCTCCTCGACCAGTCTGCTGAGCTCAGGGCTTTCCAGCTTCTTTTCGCCGGCACTGATCGCACTTGCGATCTCGCGGTTGATCGTATCCACGTTGAGGCTGCTCAGCGGCACGTAGGTATAGTGCGTGGCCTCATACGCCGCCGCGCTCCGGTTCACAGTCACTTTACCGTTGTTCGGCGCGGTCATGCGCGCCTTGTAGATCCAGCTGCCGACGGAGTCCTCCGTGACAATATGCTTCTCCCACTCTGCAGTTACCATTTTTTCCGTTCTGGGATCAAGACTGCTCAGCTTCACAGGGATCCTTGCCGGATAGCAGAAACAGCCGCGATCCGTCGGGCAGATGGCCAGCTCGAACGTATAGCCCTCGTTCTCCATGGCTGCACGGACATCGTCGCGCAGCTGATAGCTCGCATTGTCCGAGTTGGGTCTGCCGCTGATGAGCTGGAACACGCGCGCGCCGAAGAACATATCGTGGTAGGAGCCGTCCTCCTCTATCACGCCCCTGCTGCACCGTCCATAGGGGATGACCTTGCCGAAATCGCTGTTGTATTCGGCGGCGGCAAGATAATAGGTCTCGCCGTGCCAGACGATGGGCGTCACGACATTCCGACTGATTGCGTCGTACTGCTCCGTGTTGAGTCCGACGCGCGCCGGATCATTGTCCGCGATCCTGTCTCCGTGCAGCGGGACGCAGTGGAGCCGCACATAGCTCCTGCCCTCATAGGCGATCCATCCCTCGCCGCCGTCCAGATCGATCGTCAGCGTCCAGAACAAGTCGCCGCTGTACGCTATCTCCTTCACAACCTCACCGTCGCAGGTCAGCTTTTCGCCATCCTCTCCGCTGAGCCAGCGATTGCCGAAGCGAAGCTCCGCATAGCACACCGTGCCGCTCGCGACCGTTTGCTCCGCAGCAAAGGGCATACGGTCGCAGCGCAGTAAAAGCGCCGCCCCCGTAAGGCGCAGCCCCACGCGCTGGGAGATCGCCCCGCCGCCGTTTTTCGGCTCGGCCTTCGCCAGAAGATCCCAATCGCCGAAATTCTCGGCGGTAAAGCGGTAGTGCGTCCTGCCCGTGTATTCATCCCGTTCCACGAGCGGATAGTACGTGCAGTTCGCCGTGGGACGCAGCGCAAGCGAGAAGTCATACTCCTTCTCCAGCTCCGCAAGAACTTCCTTACTCACAGGCTCATAGCTGCGCACATCCTGATCGTCCCCGCCGGTAAGCGTAAAGACCTGCGCGCTGAGCAGACAGCCCATATCCTCCCCTTCGTCAAGGCGGCATTCCCACGCGGGGGCAATCAGCTCCTCCTGCCAGCCTTCATCGTCTTGCCAGAGACTGCTGACGCCGAGGTAATACTCCCCGCCGCGCCACGTAAACTTCTGCGCGAGCGGCAGCTTTTCATAATCGATCGTTTCGACTCTGTCCCCGTCCTCTACGCGCGTGGAGACAAACCCAATGGCGATGCGGCTCTCATCGGCTCCTTCGCCGTAAGCGATCCAGCCCTCGGTCGTTCCGTCCTCCGGCTCAGCGACCGTGATGCGCCAGAGCGTGATGGTATTGCCCTGATAGTCCTTCCTTGAAAACGGCGTCAGGCCGGTAATGATCGTTCCATCCCAGCGCAGCCTGCCCGCATCGCTCTCGCCGATCAGGGGCCAGCCATCATTCGTCGCCAGCATCAATGCTGCCTCATAGACGCCCTTTGCAAAGCGCGGCGCGTCCGTCTCATCGCCCGCAAAGAAGTTCCTACCATTGTATTGCAGGATCAGCGTACCCGTCTGCGGATGCGGCCGGCCGCCGCCGTCGTTGTAGTCAAGGCGGCAGTACTGCTCGCAGATCACGTTTCCATTCTCATCCCTGAGCGTCGCCTTCACGATCCACAGTCCAAGCGTCTGTCTGGTAAAGAGATAGCCCTTCCAGGCATCCTTGTACGCCTCGTCGACGCCCTGATCGACCAGATCGTACTGACAATTCTCCGTCGGGAGCAGCCCAAGCGCAAAGGTACAGCCCGCTTCGACCAGCCTGGCGCGGATGTCGCTGTTGACCGTACAGCCATCGTCCGTGTCAAAGACCTGCGCGCTCAGCACGCTCGCCGACCGGTCTCCCTGCATCTCGCGGCCGCAGTTCCCCACTGGGGCGATCTCTGGATCGCTCCACGGGCCGTTCATCTCGGCCACGCCGAAATAGTATTCGGCCCCATCCCAAGTGAACGGAACGACCGCCGCGTTTTTGCCCTCGCCGGTCGCCGGATAATCGTTCGCAGCAACGCGATCGGAATCGGACACCGCCGCGCCGTGGGAGGGGATGTATCTGACGCGGATCGTATTGTTATCGCCGCTGCCGTACCGGATGGTCCCCTCCGCCGATCCGTTTTCCTCCGGTTCGGCGACCGTGACCGTCCAGCAGTCGGCCTCCGCGTCATACGCGCCCGAGACCACGCCGGCGAAGGCAGGCACATCTGTACCGGTAAGCGCGCTGACAGCCTTGTGATCGCTGCCGCACAGCGCCAGATCGACCCTGTAGGTACCGGCAAAAAGCTCAAACCAGTTAGAATACACATCGTCCGCGTCGTTTTCAACGTGGTAGCGCATCCCCAGCTCCAGCTGGCTCTCGTCGACCGGCTCCGTGCCGTTCTCATTTGCCAGCACCGCAGTCGGCAGCAGGCTCAGCAGCAGGACAGCGCTCAGAAGCGCGGAAAAGCATCGTTTCATGCCATATCCTCCCTCTCACTCTCTCCGGCGCGGCGAGCCGCAGCCGCCGTCCGGATCATATTTGGCATTTATTGTAGCAAACCAGTCAGCCGGAAACAATATGCCGCGAGCATAGCCCGCAAAAAAGCGGCCCTTTCGACCGCTTTTTTATGCCTCCTGACCGGCTGCGGCCTTTTTCAGCCCGCAGCCTCAAATACCGCGCGGGAAAGGTCGATGGGATAGCGTGCGGCGTTATCGACATCCGTATCGTTGCCGCGGAAAACGCATCCGCTGAAGCTCAGCCTGCCGGCATTCGGCATCGCGTCGATGCGCAGCGCGGTGCCGTTGCTTTCGTACAGACTGTCGCCGTAATAGCTTGCCGAGCAGGTCGTGCCCCTGTGGTTGTCGAGCCACAGGCCGACGCCGTTGCCGCGGAAGGTGCAGCCCGACGCGTTGACCCAGCTGCCGTCGCCGCCGTAGGCGCCGACCTCCCAGTTTTCAAACGTGCAGTTGTGCAGGCAGACGCCCTCCGTCGCTGAAAGGCCAAAACCCGCGCCGTCTCCCTCGAACCGGACGTCGGCGATATTCGACGGGTGGACGCCGCGCCGGTTGATATAAAGCGTATCGGCGAAGACCGTGCCGCCGCCCTCGCCGCTGCCGACAAGGTCGCAGCAGAAGTCCTCCATGTACACCTCGCCCTGATAGGTCACGGCGGGCAGCTCGAGCACGTAGACCGCGGTCTCGTCGTTCCCCTCCTGCGCCAGCGTGCGGAAGAGCGCGTTCAGCTCCTCCGCCGTTTCCATCGGATGATCTTCCGGCGTATACGTCACGACCGGCAGACGCAGCAGGCGCATTCTGTGCCGCAGGTGCAACTCGTCGCCGTTTTTCATATAGATCGTCCAGAGGATGTCGCTCTCGCCGTTTTTGAGCACGGCCGTCTCGTAGCGCGGGACGGCCTCGAGCGTTGCGCCTGTGTTATCCGGAATGAACGTCTCCTCGATCTGCAAAAGCTCCAGCCCGCTGCAGAGCGTCGTTTCGACCGTAAAGCGGTCCATGAGCGCGAGGAACGCCTCCTTCTCATTGCTCCTCCCGCCGTTGTCCACGAACAGGCGCGAGTCAATGGTCTGTCCGCTCGTCCAGTCCTCGCGGATATACTCGGCGAAGTCCGCCTCGCTCTCAAAGGGCGCGTCCTCCTGCGTGCCGAAGCGCAGCGCCAGATGGAACGATCTCCCCTCCGTCTCGTAGATCAGCTCCGCGCCCTGCGCGTCGATGACCCGTCCCCGCGGCAAAAGGTCGCGCGCCAGCGCCGCGATGAGCAGCAACACCGCCAGCGCCGCAAGGAAAAGACCTTTCCTTCGGCGTCTGGGGCTCGGCATGGGCGCCGGACGCTTTTCGATCAGCACGCGCTCGCAATGCGGGCAAAACGAGGCTTCGTGCGCCAGCGCCGCGCCGCAGTGCGGGCAGCGCATCGGTTTTCTCTCCTCCATCACAGCGCCTCCAGCAGCGCCTTCGCGCTTTGGTACCGCTTTTCCGGCGCGGTCATCGTGCATTTCTGCACGATGCGCCCCATGCGCCCATCGGCCAGACCGCGCGAGGGGTGCTTTCCCGTCAGCATGATGTTGAGCAGCACGCCGAGCGAATAGATGTCCGCCCGCTCATCCGACTGGGAGATGCCGTACTGCTCCGGCGCGGCGAAGCCCGTCGTGCCGAGGATCTGCGTGTCGCCCTCGCTCTCATCCTTGTAGATGCGCGCAGCGTCAAAGTCGATCAGCACAGCCTCGCTGCCGCGCAGGATCACATTTTCCGTCTTGACGTCGCGGTGCACCGCCCCTATGGAATGCAGCACATACAGCGCCGCGCACAGCTGCGCGGTCACGCTGCGCGCCTGCGGAACGCTCAGCGTTCCGGCGGTCAGCAGCTCGGCCAGCGTGTCGCCCTGTACATACTCCTCCAGCACGGCGGTCTCTCCGTCCTCCCGCACCGCCGCCTCCATGATCTGCGGCAGATGCGGACACAGCACCGGCAGCAGCCGGCGGTAGACCTCGCCGCCGCTCGTGCAGCGGCGGAAGACATAGCGCGTGCCGCTCCTCTTATGCCGCACGACAGCGACGCTGCCGCGCACGCTCTGCTTGAGCGGGCGGACGACGTCGTATTCCTCCTCCACCGCGCGGCACAGTTCTTCATAAAGCTCCATGATCCTTCTCACCCTATGCAGCGAGCATATTGTTTTTCCCGCCCGCACCATGTAAAATAATAAATATAGTATACTGTCAGATCAGACTTTTGTAAAGGCGGCGAAACGACATGGACCGGAAAACCACCGACGGACTGCGCAGCGAGCTGATGGACGCGCCGGATCTCAAGGCATTCCTTGCGGCAAACGAAGCGCAGTTTGCGACCGAGAGCGCGGTATCGCTGCTCAACGGTATGCTGGAAAAGCGCGGGATGTCCAAGGCGTCGCTAGCCAAGCGCTCCGGCATGAGCGAGATCTACCTCCACCAGATCTTTGCCGGACGGCGCAATCCCTCGCGCAGCAGGCTGCTGTGTCTGTGCTTCGGGCTGGGCGCGTCTCTGGAGGAAACGCAGGAGCTGCTGCGTCTGTGCGGCGCAGCAGAGCTTTATCCCCGTCTCCGGCGCGACGCCGTCATCATCTACGGTCTGCTGCACGGTCTGGATCTCTTCGCGGTCAACGACCGGCTGTTCTCCGCCGACGAGGAAACGCTGTGCTGAACCCGTTCCGTGCGAAATAAAGCCGCGGACTTCCAGAAGGAAGTCCGCGGCCTTTTTGATGCCAGCTTTGCCGTTCTTATTTCAGCACAGCGGTAAATGCGAGCCGTCCGTCCGCATAGCGGGCGGCGATGCTGCCGTGATGCGCTTCAGCAATGCCGCGCGCGATGGAAAGCCCCACGCCGAAGCCACCCGTCGCGCTTGTGCGCGACTTGTCGGGGCGGTAGAAGCGGTCGAACAGCCGCTTTGTCTCTTCCTCGCTGAGCGGAGCGGCGGGATTGCTGCTGCGCAGCACCGCCGCGCGGTGCTCGCGCTTCAGGCTCAGCTCAATGTCTCCACCGCTTGAAGCGTACTTCACCGCGTTGTCGAGCAGGATGGACACAAGCTGGCGCAGCGCGGCCTCGTCGCCGTGACAGGCGACAGCCGGCTCGATATCGAGCGTAAGCGCGTGCCCCGCCGCCTCGGCGGCGTCGCGGAACGACTCCGCCGTGTCCTCCACGGCGGCGCTGAGGTCAAAGTCGCTCAGCGTCAGCGGCGGCTCCTCCTCGTCCATGCGCGAGAGCGTGACGAGCGCGTTGACCAGTCCGCTCATCTTCTTCACCTGCGCGAGCGCCTTGTCGATCCACTTCTGCTGACCGACCTCCATCTCCAGCACCTTGAGGTCGGTGGTGATGACGGTCAGCGGCGTCTTGAGCTCGTGGCTCGCGTCGGTGATGAACTGCTTCTGCTGCTCGGCGCTGCGCACCACCGGGTCGATGGCGCGGCGCGAGAGCAGCACTACCAGCAGATACACCAGCGCAATGCAGCCCGCGTCGGCGATCAGCGACCAGACCGCAACGCTCCTGACGGCGCGCAGCTGCTGGAAGCAGTCGAGGAAGACCGCCATGTTCCGATCCTCTCCCGTGCGGACGACGTAAAACTTGTAGCCCGCATAGTATCCGTACCCCTCGCCGTGCGCTATGGCTTTTTCAAGGAAGGCGGGCGTATCGTCCTCCGTCACGGCGGCGATATTGCCAAGCTCCGCCTGCGTCAAAACGCCGGCATCCGTATAGCGCAGGACAAAAAAGCGCGTGGAAAACGGCGTTTCCGATGTAAAGGGCCCCCCCTTTTCACCCCATGGCTTTTCCGGCCTTTCCGGAGCTTCACCCGTCCCGTCGTCCGCCGGCGAGGGCATTTGCGGATGCAGGGGGATCGTGCCCTGATTGTCGCAGATCAGCTCAAGCGTCTGCGTCAGATCCGTGTCTGTTGAAATATAATTTGCCACATTGAGGATCACCGTCAGCAGCACCAGCACGAGCGCGACGGAGATCATGGCAATGCGGATGAAGCGCCGCCGGAGCCGTTTGATCATATGTGATCCTCCGAGCCCTCAAGCAGATATCCCATGCCGCGGATGGCGTGGATGGACACCGTGGAGCCGATGGCCTTGAGCTTTTTGCGCAGGTTCGAGATGTGCACCCACACAACGCTGATCTCCGCGTCGCTGTCCCAGCCCCAGACCTGCTCCATGATGCGGTCGGCCGTGAGCAGCATGCGCGGCGTGCGCATGAAAAGCTCCATCACCTGGAATTCCCGCCCGCTCAGGCGCACCAGCTCGCGCCCGCAGGTGAGCGTGCCGGCCGCGCAGTCGAGCGCAAGATCTCCAAACGTCAGCACCGTCGGCTTATAGTCGCCCGCGCGGCGCAGCAGCGCACGCACGCGGGACAAAAGCTCATCGGGCGCAAAGGGCTTTGGCAGATAGTCGTCCGCGCCGGCGTCAAAGCCAAGCACGCGGTCGTCCTTTTCTCCCTTGGCCGTCAGCAGCATCACGGGGGCGGAAAATCCGTCCGCACGCAGACGGCGCAGCACCTCGATGCCATCCATCTTCGGCATCATCACATCGAGGATGACGGCGTCGTAGCCGCCGCTCGAGGCATAGTCGTAGGCCTCCTGCCCGTCATGCACCGCATCCACGGTGAATTGATTTTTTTCAAAAAATACGGTGAGCGCCTCAGCGAGATCAAGCTCATCCTCTGCGATCAGCAGCTTCATAAATATCACCCGCCCATGTTATACCGCATTTGCTCCAAAATGGCAAGAAAAACCTTACAGGCTTTCCCTTTCCGCCACTTTTCCGCACACGATGCTCAAATTGCCATTGCGGCAGCGCAGCTCGTCAAGAAATGCCTTCGGCATCTGCGCGTCCTTGATGCGGATGCGGTAGCGCAGCTCGTAGAGCGTGCCCATGCCGCTGGTCTTGACGCGCTCGAGCGTAAACGAATCGGTGTAGCGCGCGAAAATATCGTCAAAGAGGCCGTCGTAATCGAGGTCCTCTGGGATCGTGATGCGCAGCTCGCGCTCCTGCCCGTCTGCGCCGCCGAAATCCAGCGCGCGCAGACAGAGCATAAAGAGCGCTATGAGAAGGAAGAAAAGAAGCGCAAGAAAGAGGTATCCCATACCGGTGGCGAGTCCCAGCGCCATCGCAAGAAAGATCGCCGCGATCTCCCGCGCGCTGCCGGGCGCGGAGCGGAAGCGCACCAGGCTGAACGCCCCCGCGACCGCAACGCCCGCGCCGAGATCGCCGTTGACGAGCATAATGACGATCTGCACGATGGCGGGCAGCACCGCGATCGTGATCGCAAAGCTCTGGGTGGTATGGTTTTTATAGCGCACCAGCAGCGCCGTGCCGAGTCCCAGCACGAGCGAGGCCGCGGTGCAGAGAAGAAAGCTCTCCACCGTGAGAGAGGCATTCAGAATGGAATCAAGCACTGTACAGCGCCTCCTTTTCAAAGCCGTCCGCCTGCGCGGGCGCGATATGCTCGCGGTAGCACAGGCCGTATTTGGAAAACGACACGGGGTACGCCCCCGCCTCGGAAAGCAGTCTTCCCAGCCACAGCGGGGCCGCGTCGGGGATCTTGATCTCCATCAATATCCGCTCCGGCGGGAGCAGCAGCTCTCCTCCTCCGCCCGCGCGCAGGTCGAGCGCGGTATCGCGCCAGCGCAGGTTCGTATCAAAGGTCATGCGCAGCTCGCTCTGCTCAGTTCCCGCAAGCGCCATGCGGTCATAGCCGATGAACACGCGCGGCTGCGTGCGGTGAAAGCGCTGGAACCACTCGATCTCGCGGCTGATCTGTCCGCCCGGCGAAAGCGCGAGGTCGCCGGCAAGATAGCGCGGCGCCAGTCCCGCGGCCAGCTTCACGCGCCGCTTGTAGACGATGCCGTCCACCTTTTTCTTGATCTCGACGAACACATCCTCCTGCGGCTGCGGCGTGCCGTAGCTGCGCACGCGGAGCTTTTCCTTATAAACGGGCTTGTCGAGCGAGGAGCGGATGAGGGAATAGTCCTCCGTATCGTAATAGATGTTGCAGATGGTATAGCGCCCGTAGGCGTCCTCCTTCATATATCCGCGCGCACCGTGCAGGATGAACTCCTGCTGCGCGGGCGTGAGCAGGTACTTCTTTTCGTACCGGCGGAAGCAGGTCTGTATCGCTGCCATGTTCAACACCTCCTTGATCTGCACCCAGCATAGCAGCCGAGCCTAAAGGCAGGCTAAAGGCGGGAAAAATCTTCTCAACCGTCGCGCGGGCGCGGTAAACCGCGCCGCCATTGCGCGTCGGCGCGGCCTGCGCTATACTGAGTGCATACAGGACGTCCGCACTCTACAGAAACGGAGAACACACCATGGAACTTGAGATCGGAAGCAGGATCAAAACGCTGCGGCTTTCCAAAAGCATGACGCAGGAGCAGCTTGCGCAGACGCTGCACGTCAGCGCGCAGGCCGTGAGCAAATGGGAAAACGGCAGCTCCATGCCGGACATCCAGCTGCTGCCGCTGCTGTCCGTCACGCTCGGCACGAGCATCGACGCGCTCTTTTCCCTCACGGACGAGAGCCGCATGGAGCGCATCGACAACATGCTGGACGATAAGCGCTTCCTCACGCAGCGGGAATTCGAGACCGAGGAGCGCTTCCTGCAGGATAAATGCCTCGACGGCGATGCGCCGCGCGCGACGCTCCTGCTCGCCAAGCTCTACTGCAAGCACGCACGGGAATACAACGACCTCGCCTCTCCCCTCGCCCGCCGCGCGCTGGAGCTATCGCCCGAAAGCAAGGAGGCGCACAACGCCATCTTTGACGCCGAGGGCGGCGCGTATCTCGACTGGAATGCAACGAACCGCTACCGCACCATCGCCTTTTATCAGGACTTCATCGCCCGTCACCCGAACGAGCGCAGCGCGTATCTCTGGCTGCTCGACCTGCTGATCGCCGATGGGCGCTGCGCCGAGGCGCGGGAATATGCGGAAAAAATGCACCGCCTTGCCCCCACGTACAACGACGAGCTGTATCGCGGCCTCATCTGCAAGGCGGAGGGGAAATTCGACGAAGCACTCGCGCACTGGGCGGCGATGTGCGAGGCCTATGGGGATCGGTGGGAGCCATGGGTCACGCGCGCCAGCGAGCTTGCCAAGCTCTGCCGCTACGACGAGGCCATCGCGGACTACGAGCGCGCCATGGCGCTCATGCCGCACCCGCAGTTCGTCGATCCCACCGAAGCCATCGCGCAGATCTGCGAGATCCGCGGCGACTGTGCGCGGGCCATCGCGTATTACGGAAAGATCATCGAGCTTCTGCGCACGGACTGGCACATCACACAGGGCGAAAGCATCGACGCACCGCAGCGCGCCATCGCGCGTCTGCGTGAACAAATGGCGGCGGGCTGAACTGCATAAGGCGCGCGGCGCGCGGGATGCTCTCCCGCGCGCCGCGCCGTCTTTTCGCGCGTGGAAACGATCCTTCCCTTCGCACGTTGTTATGCTTTTTTACAGCTCCTCGCGCCGCAGCGCGCGCAGCAGCCGTTCGATCTGCCGCGCTTCCTCCTCCGAAAGCCGCCGCTTCCGCTCTTGCAGCGCGGCAAACAGAAGACGCTCCCACTCCCGATCCAGAAACGCGTCGTCCGGATACTGCGCCAGCAGCATCGAGAACGCCGGCAGGGGCAGCAGGGCGACCAGACGGTCAAGCTCGCACGCGCAAAGCTCCGCATCCGACAGAACATCCAGCAGGTCGGCAAGGGAATGCACCTTATGCAGAATAAGCGTTGCCTTTTCCTCGCTGTCATCCGTCCGCAGGAGCTGTTCCACCAGCCCCCGGTATTCCCCGTCGTTCATCCTGTCGCCGTAGGAGAGGAGGATATGAGGCTCCTCCTCCGGATAGGCCGGTACCAGAAATACCTTGTCGAGCGTTTTCTGCTTCACCGCGTTCAGGAGCACGGGCACAAGCTTCGGGATGCACCGGAACGCGTACCGCACAGAGAGCTGCGGAAGATCCATTTTCTCCTCCAGCGCAAGCAGCGCCGCGCTCAGGCGCTCCTGCGTCCCATCCGCGGACAGGCCGTCAAACAGCCGGTACAGCGCGCAGACATCATCATCCGTCAGGTCGAGCCGTTCCGGATCGCGCCCACACAGCGTAAGCCCAAGGGCGGAGAGCAGCACAGGCTCGAATATATTCATCGGCACGCTGCGGTGATCCGGCGTGAGCCCGCACAGCAAATGGTCGATATCCTGCGGCGCAAAGCGCACGCAGAACGCGTTTTCCGCCTGAAGGCGGCGCAGGTACTCCTCGATGAACTCGATCCCCTCCGCCTCCGGCCGCCCGAGCAAAACGGGATAGTCCGCCGTAATATGTATCTCATGGGCGGAAAACTGCGGGCGGTACAGCTTGAAAAAGCCGCTGATGCCGTCCTCTATGGTCGCGCGGTAATAGACGTTCGGCGTAGCGAGAAGCTCCGCCAGTATTCTCTTTTGCAGATGGCGGGAGAGCACCGTTTTCCGCTGCACACGCTTCATGCCGCTTTCAAAAAGCGCTTGCAGCGGCTCCGCGCGCAGCGCCTCAGCCGCCCGCTCCGGCGTCTGGTACGACTTCAGCTGCACGCCGAGCACGAACAGGATCGAGGCGGTCAGCTCCTGCGCCTTCTCCACGGGAATGGAGCTGCTTTTGCCCCCGCTCCACCGCTCCGCCTGCTCTGCGAGGATCGCAAGCAGCGCCGTGCGTATCGCGGCCAGTTCCCTGTCCGACAAAAGACCGCACCGGCAGGCCTGCTCGATAAGGGACTGTGCATAATGCCTCGGATCCAGCAGTTCCGGCTCGATCCGGCGGCGTATGTCAGGCGTTTCCATCCTGTCCCTCCTTATAGCTCTCTATCGTTCTGCCGCGGCGAATATGCTCCGACAAGCGGAACGCTTCGTCGTTGAGCAGCTCCAGCGAGCCGCGGCAGCGGCCGTTGAAGGCATTTTTCATAAATGCGATAACGTCGTCATCCGATATCTTGTCCCACGTACCGTTTTTCAGCTCGTAGAATAAGCCGATCAGCTCGCGCAGCGTGTCCTCGTAGCTGTCCCCGTCGATATAGGGCGAGCTGCAAAAGGCCAGGAGCAGCCGGTCGACCGCGCTCCCGTTCCATTCAATGCGCCCGCACTCCTTCAGCGCGCTCGTGCGCGCCCGCGCCAGCGCCGCAGCCTGACGCTCGGTCAGCCGCAGGCCGTATTTTTCGAGTTCTTCGTTGCAGGCAAGGAGGCTCTCCGCCGTCCGCCGCTCCATAAGCGGGTCGTCGATCACGACCAGCGCGCCGGTTTCCATCAGATACGCACCTCCAGAATGGCGTTGATGAGCTGCCTGAAGCCGTAGTCCAGCAGCTCATGCTCAGAGAGCGAGAGCTGCTTTGTGAGAAACTGGCCCTTGGTCTGCACAAGCGTCAAAAACGATGTGATGCCCGACCACAGGACATAAACGCTCAGCGTCGGGATGACGTCCTGCCGCACAAGCCCCTGCTCCTTCCCGCTTTCGATGAGCGCGGCGAGCATGTCGTTGATCTCCGTTCCCAGCAGCAGGATGCGTCTGAGCGTGTCGGAGCTGTCCTCGCGGGCAAGCGCCGCCGCGCTTGCCTGCGCGACATGGTCGGCCGAGCTGCGATACCTGCGCTGATAGTCTCCCATCGCCGCGCAGACCGCCCGATAGGCGGCGATAAAATCCCCGCTGCCGCCGATCGCGCTTTCAACGCCCTCCTTCAAAGCGATGAGGCCCTGCTCAACGATATAGTGCAGGATATTCTCCTTGCTCTCAAAATAGGCGTAGATCGTGCGGCGGCTGTATGCGGACGCTGCCGAAATGTCCTCTATCGTCGTCTGCTCATAGCCCTTTTCCGCAAAAAGCCGCTCGGCGGCGTTCATGATCCGCTCCCTGTGCAGGGCAGCGACCGCTTCCTTTCTGTTTTCTCTTCCCATAAATGCACTCTCATTCTATTTAGTATACTATTAATATACCACATTTTGAGACACTTTGCAAGCGTCACCCGCGGAAAGGCCGGCAGATCTCCTCACGCAGCCGGACAAAAGCGCAAAAAGGCTGTGACCGCAAGGGTCACAGCCTTTTCCGTTTGATGACGAGGACTGTCAAAAGCGCCGCCGTAACTCCCGCCGGCGGCATTTGATCGCACGAGCCGAGTATCGGGACGGAGCGGCGCACAACCAGCCCGCCCGCGAGCAGGACGTCTCCCCGTGCAGCGCCGAGGGCGTTTTCCGGTCATGAAGCCCGAGCAGGAGCCGTGCGGCCTGTCCGACAGTCTTCGCAGCGGCGGCAAGATGTCCGACTTCTCCCCTACCGTCAACGATGCGCTCAAAATGAGCGGCGGCGCGGACTCCGTCCGGATCGACCGCAGCAGCACGCAGAAGTATTCGCTTTTTTACAGGGCAGTTTCTCTTGCACAATAAGCTTTGATCATATACAGTATAAGGGCAGAAAGAAAACCAGCCCTATGAAAAAGGCGATTTCTCCGATCCCGTCGCTCCTCATTGCGGCGCTTGTCCCGACCGCTCAGCCTGTGGCCGCTCTACGTTCTTGGATCGCACTGTGAATTATAAAATGGAGGATCAGCATATGAGTAAGAAAATCAAGGTCGCGATATGTCAGCGCGGCGCTGCCGCCGCCACCCCTCAGGAAAATCTCAGGGAATCCATCGCCCTGATCGAACGCGCTGCTGCGGAGAACCCCGGCGTCGACATCGTCCTTCTGCCGGAGTACAACAACGGCATGGCCATAACGCCCGAGGAGGCGCAGGCGTGGGCCGAGACCATCCCCGGCCCGTATACCGACGCGATGTGCGCGCTGGCGAAAAAGCTGCATGTCAACCTTCTGCCGGGCAGCATCACCGAACAGGGCGACGACGGCCGCACCTGCAATACGGCGGTCTTCATCGACCGCGAGGGGAACATCGTCGGGAAGTATCGCAAGATCCACCTGTTCGACGCGCTGGGCTTCAAGGAGTCCGACCATGTTCAGGCCGGCGACAGTCCCTGTGTGCTCGATACGGACATCGGCCGCATCGGCATCCAGCTGTGCTATGACTGCCGCTTCCCCGAGCTGGCCCGCACGGAGGTCCTTGACGGTGCGGAGATCCTGTTCATCATGGCCTGCTTCCCCAGCGGAAATCCGCTGCCCCCGCGCACGGATCACTGGGATACCCTGATCAACGCCATGGCGCTGCAGAATCTCACGTGGGTCTGCGCGGCAAATCAGTACGGCGCGGTGCGCACGGAGCATCCCTTTGGACGCAGCCGCATCGTCGATCCGTGGGGCACCCCCGTTGCGGTCGCGGGCAGCCACGAGGACATCATCTGCGCGGCTATCGATCTGGACTATCAAAAGACGGTCCGCGCCAATGTCGGCGGCTTAAGCAACAGGCGGCCCGATACCTATAAGCTGTAAGATCCCTGAACGCCGCTGAAGACAGCGGCTGAGACTGGCGAAAAAACTCTAGCGGGCTTTTCCGACAGGAAACGATCTAACTCTATTTGCCGGCTTCCGCCGGCAAACTCTGCGAGGCCTTTTTGACACGCGGAAACCGCAGACGGCCCATACCGTCTGCGGCTTTTTTCCATATCATGCGAAGGGCTGTCCCGTCAGCAAATGCTGGGGCGGCGCGCGCCAAAAACGGGGCCGGACTGAGCTGTCCGGCCCCGCTCTGCCGCCAAAGAACGGCTCGTATCTTCTTGCTCGTGCGCGGCAGGTCTCCTTCCTCCGTTCACGGGACGAAATAGAACGCCCCCGCGTCCTCCTGCGGCCAACTGTCCTCCGTACCCTGCTGCGCGGCGGCTTCCTCGGCGAGACGGGCTTCCTCGGCCGCTTGCCGCGTCTCCTCCGCACGGTTTATCTCATCCGCGACGAGCGCGCTGTACCGCATTTGCAGCGCCGTTAAGTACTGCTTGTAGCGCGGCGCGAGATAGAAGTCGTCAAAATCTTTCGCACACACCGCTTCAAGGTCGGCAAGCGTCGGCACGTTCGCGGGCCGCGCGCCCCAGCAGGCTTCCACGGCGAAATCGCCGCGCTGATATTCCGCGTCGTACAGCTCGCGGCCGACGGTGAAGCTCACCTGATCGCCAGGCTTTACGGCATGGCTGTAGTAGAGCATCCCGTTGTACAATACCGTAAAATACCCCGTGCTGACGGTGCCCTCCGCCGTGAGCGTGACCGTGAGCAGGTCATACGCCGGCGCGGCGTTTTCGGCGCGCGCCTGCGCCAGCAGTGCAAGATCGGTCTGCGCGGCGTCATACGGCGCGATGTCCAGCTTCATGTCCGCGGCGTAGGCCGCGAACGTCTGTCCCTCGGGGGGGAGGGCGACAAGCGCCAGCAGCTCTTCATCGCTGAGCTTGTCCAGACCGGCGAGCGCCTGTGTCTGCGATGTCATGTCCTTCTTTGTGAATATTTTTGCGCTCTGCACCGCGCCCACGTCGGAGCGGGCGGCGGCGCTGAACCACGCCCACGTGCTGCCGAGGAGCAGCAGCGAGCAGACGCACACGCCCAGCACGGACGGCAGCAGCAGCTGGAACAGGCTCGGCGCTCCGCGCCGCGCAAGGCGGCGGGGGCGGTATGGAATCAGTCGGCGCGCGTTTCGCGCGGTAAAGGTATTGTTTTCCGTAGGACAGCGCTCCTTTCGGTGGGGTTTGCGCGGGCGATCAAAAGGCACAAGGCGTCGCTCATGCCCTTTGATCGCCCCTCCCCCCTGCGGGGGGAGGGGGTGGGGATGGAATGAAAACCTAAAGATTACTGAACCTTAACGCCATCAATAATAACAGTCAAGTTCTCAGCACTCATGCTCTTCTTGTTTGCCCAAATTTTGGAGTTAGTGCTTGTACCCTCAGAGTTAATAGCGAAGCCATTGACGGTAATGTTATTGACTGTCAGCACATAGGAAGAACCATAATCATTGCCCGTCTCAATGGCCGCCTTGCCCTTAGCACCATCGTTGCTATCATTAAAGACGCAGTTGTTAACGCTCATGGTGGTGGTAGGAGTCCCTGCAACACTCGAACCGCCGTAAAGATTGATCGCCTTGCCTCCGCTCTCAAAGGTACAACTCTCAAAGGTCACATTCTTTGCGCCCCAAGTCCAGATGGCATAATCATCTGCATTTACAAAGGTGCAGTCAATGAAAGTTGCATTTCCATACAGAGTTAATTTGCCATTAATAGTGCAGTCTTTAAAAGTCGTCGTTGCACGCACAATGCCGCCATAATTGCCAGAACTCTGACCCAAAATGGTTACACCTTCAAAGGCCAGATTAGCATCATCCTGATAATTCATTCCAGAATTCACGCCGCTCTCACCATTGAGGTTCTGGCAAATGTCAATAACCGTATCCTTGGTTCCCATAATAGTGACATCCTTACCCTTTGCAACTCCGTTGGTAAGATTAAAACTTCCGGAAGGAAGCGCCAATGTAGTCTTCTCTTCGGAACTCGTGTTCTTAATGGCATCGTCAAGCGTCTCCTGAGTATTAACGGCTTCCGGATACTCTGCGCTTTCATCATAAGTATTCTTCTCGCTGTCGTACTCCACGGTGTCCTGCGTGGCATAGACCGTGAACTTCACGCCCGTGAGCGTCTTGTCCTGATACTCGTTGCCAGCCAGTTCGTCCATATGAGCAGAAACGGTGATCAATGCTGTTTCTGCACCAACAGTTCCTTTAGCGGTCAGATGGCCCTCGGCGCTCATGTCAAATTCTTCGCCGCTCGCATTTTTATAGGTGAACTTGATCACGTTGAGCAACGGGGAGTCGCCGTCCAGACCGGTGATGACGATCTTATACTTGAGCGCCAGATTGCCGGTGTTGACGATCTTGAACGGGGTAAGCAGATAGGTGCAGCCCGGCTCCCAGAGAATGCCTTCCTGATTGTCGATGACAGTACCACCCTCTTTGACCCATTCCAAAGTGTCAATTGGATCGCCATTCTTGTCCTGAATCTCCACATGGAGACTACCAGCGGTAATGCTATTGACCTTGGTGCTTGCGGTGTCAGTGAACCATGCGAAGGTGGACCCGATCAGCATGGCCACGCAGAGAAACAGGGACATGACGCTGGAAAAGAGTGCGTGCTTGGTCGTAATTTTGCTTTTCATGTGATTAACTCCTTCTTTCGAATTTTTGTTTGCCCTTTTCGGGCAGTTTGATTTTCCGGAGACAGCGCATCACGGGTCCACGCGCTGCGCTCTCTCCGCTATGTAAACGGGCACTGCCCGCTGACATACGTTAGCTTACGGGCGCTTCGTCCTTCTCGTCCGCTTTCTCCGGCGGCTGGTCCTTGGCGAGCTGGGCCTTCAGCTCCAGCAGCTCCGCCATCATCCGCTGCGACTCCGCGCGCTCTGCCTCGATGCGCTCGCGCTCGCGCGTCAGCTCCGCCATCTGCTCGCTGCGGTACTGCTTGAAAACGCGCACGGTGTTGTACCCCTGCGTCCCGATCAGCAGCAAAAACGGCAGCAGGATGCAGCAGATGTACCCGGGCGTCGTCTTGAGGAACGTGAAGAACGCGCCGACCTTCGGGATCGCGCGCTGGTACTTGCCGAGAATGTACGCGTCCGACGTCGGCACGGGGTCGTCCGCGTCCGTCGTCGTGCCGTAGGTCACGTAGCTCCGCGCGCCGGTGTCGTCCACGATGATCCGGCGGATCTTATGCGTGAACGTCTCGCCGAAGCTGTTCGGGTCCTGCGACGTGAACGCGATGATATCGCCCTCCCGCAGCGTCGCGGGGTCGACGTCCTTCACGAGCACGAGGTCGCCGGAGCGGAAGTCCGTTGCGCTCATCGAGTCCGAGCGCACGATGTACGCCTTGTAGCCGAACAGTGCGCGGTCGTTGCGGTCGAACGTCCGCACGGCGATGATCGTGAAGATCATCATCGCAATGGCCGCGACCGCCAGCAGGACGGTCAGCACGCGGCCGAGTATCTTCAATGCTTTCATGGTGTCTCCTTATGGCAGGTCGAAGACCATGCCGTCGTTGTTGCGCACCTGCGTCATGTCGGCGGTCAGGCGGCAGGACAGGGTCTTGCCCTGCGCGTCGTTGCCCGTCCCGCCCGGAAATTCGAGCTTCAGCCTGAGCGCAAGGTGCTGCCCCGCGCCGAGCTGCTTCGGCGAAAACCGGCTGGCGTCCGTCAACTCCGCGACCGTGCACGGCCCGCAGAGGACGGTCTGCCCGTCCTCGGTCGTGATGGTCGCCAGCAGCACGTCGGCAAGCTCGCCCGCGGTGTCCGTGAAGCGGAGGCGGTAGTAGACGTCGAAGGTGCTGTCGTTTTTCACCGTGAAGCCGCCGATGAGCGTCATCCCCGGCTCGACGAGCGAGATGGGCTTGCCGTTTTTGTCGTAGAATTGCAGCGCCGCGCCGTTTTCAACGTTGCCGTCGATGCCGATCTCCATGTATTCCGTGGCAAAAATGTGGTTCCCCAGCGAGACGGTGACGTTGGCGGCGGCCATGTAGAACGAGGTCAGGAAGAAGGCGGATATCAGCAGCCCGAGCGTCAGCACTGCGCGCTGCATACGTTTTTTCGTCATCGTACCGCCTCCAGTTCCCATTGGAAATCCGTCGCAAAGGCGCGTCCGGCGAAGTCCCTCTTCGCGTCGGTCGGCAGCGTCACCGTGACGGTGTAGATCAGCTCGCGCGCGTCGGGGCTGCCCGCAAGCTGGACGGCGAAGTCGTCCCAGTCGGCGAGCGTGCCGCTGTAGCTCGCCGTCGTGCCGCCGCAGTAGACGGTCACGTCGCACCGGAGCTTGCGCGCAAGCGCCATGTCCGTTCCGGCGGCGGGCGTCTGCGTGAAGACGACCCGCGAGTTCTTCGTGGCCTTGACTTCGAGCCGGTAGGTGCGCGAGTAGCTGTCGCCTGGCAGGAAGCGCTGGACGCTGCCGTTTTCATCTGTGCCGAACGGCAGGCCCTCGACCTTGTTCCACCACGAAAGGCTCATCGTGTCCTCCGGCTTCGGAGGATTCGGGGGATAGTCCCCGCCGCCTGTGCCGCCGCCCGTGCCGTCCGGCCACGGGACGATGTAGGTCGTGTCGGGCGGGACCTCCACGCCGTTGACGAGCGTCGTTCCGGCGTCAGGCCCCGTGCGGATGACGGTACCCGGCCTTGCGTTGATGATCTCGGTATCCTCGCCCCAGACGTCAGCCCCGCCGTTCACGCCGGAGCCGTTGAAGTTGAACCTGCCGCCGCCCGCGCCGGGCAGGATGAGGAGCGGCGCGTCGGTCTCGCCGGTGAGCGTGATGTCGCCGGTGACGAAGGCGATGAAGCGCCCGTCCTTGATCCAGCCGAGGTCGTAGAGCCCGGGCATGTCGTAATACGCGCTGACGAAGCAGCGCAGCATCTCAACGAACTCCGCGCGGGTGCAGATGTCGGCGTCCCGCAGCTTTTCGCTCCAGCCGTGCACGATGTCCGCTTCGACCATCGCGGCGATATAGCCGCGCGCCCATGGCGCGGCCTTGTCCCCGTCGCGGAAGACCGACAGCGCGGAGAGGTCTTCGCGCGGCGTAAAGTGGTAGACGCGCGCGAGCAGCACCATCGCGGCATTGCGCACGATGCCGTCCTCCGGACCGTACAGGCCGTTCGGGTAGCCGAAGACGAGCCCCGCCCGCTTGCACGCGGCGATGGCCGGCGCATAGGGCGAGCTTGCGGGCACGTCGGGGAACGGGTCCTCCGTCACGGGCGTCTGCGCAAGGCCGAGGAAGCGGCAGATGACCACCGCCGCCGTCTGGCGCGTGATGGGGCTGTCCGGCAGAAACAGATCGCCGCCGACGCCCTCTACCACCCTGCGCTCCGACCAGAAGCGGATCGGCTCGCGGCACCAGTGGACGGCGGTGTCGAGATACACCCCGTCCGTCGCAGCGGCATAGACCGACAGCGCCGACACGGACAGCGCGGCGCAGAGCGCCAGCGCGAGGAGACGGCGTCCCCACGGCTTTTTCTTCAGATCCATAGTGTCCTTCCTCCGACTTCCCGGCAGCGTGCCGGAGATCAATGCATGACCTTTTCGGTTTGCCCGTAATGCGCGCGTCTGCGGCAGTTCCCCGCGCAGACGGGGCAGCCGCTGTGCTGCACGCC
>ERZ857629.1450-NODE-1450-length-25923-cov-9.459603_pt1 | contig 25923 bp, 20 predicted proteins | sample MGYA00519700_ERZ857629 | MGnify/ENA primary metagenome ERZ857629 (study PRJEB31778, sample SAMEA3449351) | human gut metagenome | biome: human gut; feature: human-associated habitat; material: faeces | place: United Kingdom | collected 2010/2012 ...
TTTTTAAGTATAATCGAATAGTTTTTAAGTATAATCGAATAGTTTTTAAGTATAACCGAATTGCTTTTATGTATAATCCGGGAGGCTTTTAGTATAGACGGGATTGTTTTTCTGTATAATTTCCGTCTGTAGTGCCAAAATGTTTGCCGCACATGCCGATTCCTGTTTCGCGCAGCTTTCAAAATTTGTCGCTTCTGTCATTGCCGCGCGACTAAGGTTGTTAGGAATAACAAACTGTTGCTAATAGTGAACGGGCAAAACTTCTTATAAATACAATACGTAGGAAAGCGAGCAGAACATTACCGTTTCACCACAAAAGTTTTATGGTCCGGACCGACACCGGTTATGGTCAGGCGGGTCCATTGCTTGGGCAAGCAGGGAAACTTTTGCACAATGCCATGCTCGGTAATGCGCAGTCCGCCAAAACCGCAAAGCACAGCTTGAAGCATACCGCCCGCGCCGGTGGCGAAATAAGGATTGTTGCCTCCTGCACCCTCACTCAAAACGCCAAACGGAGGACATTTGTGAGGAATATAACTGCGTTGCCAAAGCCGGAAGGCTTTTTCGCTGTCTCCCAACTGACTGCACAGAATGCTTAATATGCTGCTTCCCATGGCGGGTCCCTTTGAATCCATTACGCGGTCGTAATAGTCAAGATTCTTGCGTATTTCTGCTGCATCGGTCATGATTCCCAAAGGATATGCAAGCAATACCACATCGCCTTGTTTTATGGTTTGTCCGTTATATGTGGCATGTTCGCGCATCACTCCGTCGGCAAAATAATGATAACGTATATTATTTTCTATCTCTTCCCACTGCTTGCGGGGCTTCTCCCCAACCGCTCGAGCCGCTTGGCGGGCATATTTCAAACATACTTGTGCCGTGCCGTTGGTATAAGCATTGTCGTCCACGTTGCAAGCATATTCGTCGGCACCTACCACATTTAGGAAACTGTAGCTGCCGTCGCTGTTTTTATGCATGCGGCTTGCCACAAAATCTGCGGCTTGACTTATAAGCGGGTAGCCGCTTGTACGAAGCCATTCGCGGTCCTTGGTTACGCAATAATAGTTCCATGCGGCAATAGCTATGTCGGCGGTAATGTGTTGTTCGAGAGTGCCGGTAAGAGCCCAAACAGGACATGCTTCTTCGCCGCTGTCATCGCTTTCCCAAGGGAACATAACTCCCCGATAGCCGTACATGCGGGCACGGTTTTGGGCTTGGGGAATGCGGTCTATGCGATAATCCATGCAGCTCTTCGCCATTTGTTGATTTAGCATCAACAGAGGAGGGTACATCCAGATTTCCGTGTCCCAAAACACATGACGGTTGTATCCGTCGCTGCTTAGTCCCATGGGCGAAGGGCTTAGCCGGTTGTCTTCTCCCACAAACGAATAAAGGTGATAGAGACAACTGCGAACATCTGTCTGGCTTTGCACATCTCCTTCTATTTGTATGTCGCTTTGCCAGAGACGAGCCCATTCTTTCACATGTTCTTCCATGTAGCGTTTGACTCCCTGACAGGATATGTTTATTACCAAACGGGCAGATTCGTTTGCAGGGTTCTTGAAATCGCGAGTGGTGCATGCGGCTCCCGCCAAAGCAAAACTGTATGTCTCGCCGGTCTTGAGCCGTGTTTTCAAACCGAGGGCACATGTCCCGTTGCTTTGTGTCTCACCCACTGTGGCGGAATGTTTTTGCCCGCGTGTAATAAAACTGCTGCAAACTGCCACCTGGTGCAGATTGTGCCGGGTGTTGCAACGCACGCTGTAAAGCGGAATACTCTCCGGACCGTCGGTGATTCGCTGAAAGTTGTATTCGGCATCCTTGTTGGGCGACGAAACAACGGTTTGGTTTATTGCCTCCAGTTCAAAATCGCGATTAGGAGTAATCTCCACAACCGTCATTGCCATAAAGGGCGCATTGCGAAGGGCTTGCTGTGTGTATCGGAAGTGAGCATCGGGGGTGTCAAACTGTGTTACAGCCTGCGCATTGCGCATGTCGAGAGTTTGTTCCCAATTTGTCGCGTCATTGTCCTTCACTTCGCGCCCGTCCACATGGATTGTAAGATTCAGGAAGTTGGGAGCAAAAACTGCGTTGCTCACGCCCGAAAAACCGTTTTGACGGTCGTAAACGCCGTTGAGCAGGATGTGCTTCACACCAAACAGGAGGTTGCTTGTAACTATGCCTATGCGCCCGTTGGCAAGGCTGATGCCGGCATAATTATCACGCGACCGGGTGCTCAGTGTCCAGCCGTCGAGGCTCTGACAATCTGCTTTGAAAGCGCAGACAAGGAGCAGAAATAAAGATAATAGGATGTTACGCATATATTTTATATTGTAGTGTACAACCGGTTTGAATGTTTTCCCGTTAAAGTACTGCGAAAATACAATAAAAAGTCGAAAACGGGTAGTTGGTGAGGCAAAAACGTTGGCAAATGCAGACTGGGCGGAAATGTTCCCGTGTGCGTTGCAAGGCAAACTTTTTGAAAATTTAGGAGAGCGGATGTGAGGGATGAAAAACGGGTTATTTTTCCGTACTTTTGGGGATGTGCGAAAAAACACATGGCTTGTCGTAAAAAATACAAGGCATATATTTTAAAATATGTGCCTTGTATTTTAAAATAAGTGCCTTGTATTTTTCGTTGTGATAATCCTTTGATAAACAATAACTTATAAAAACTTGTAAAAATTGCATAAAAGGTTGAGTGTCAGATGTTTGGAGAAAACAGCATGGATTGTCGTTTTTCGACACAGGCACATGATTCCCGATGTGTGCTTTTCTCCGCTTGAAACATCGGATTTGGGGAAAAGCGTAACTGTTTCGGGTTTTCATAAATAATACGTCGGGATTTTTGTAACTTTGCCTTCAAAGTTCAGCATCATGAAAAAGATCTTTTTATTCGTTTTTACAATGGCACTTACGGCATTTGCGCCAAAGGCCGAGGCAGAGATAACCTTGCAAGGCATTGCAAGCGGAAACTATTTCCCCAAATCCATGCGGGCTTTCCGTTCTTCGCCCGACGGTGAGAGTTACATGCAGATTAGCGAGGACGGTAAGAAATTGCTTTCCTATTCGTTCAAGAACGGAGCGCAGAACGGGGTGGTGATTGACCTTTCCACCGCACGCGGCGACAAAGTTGAGAGCATAGACGGTTATATAATTTCGCCCGACGGACGACGCATTTTGGTGCAGACCAATACAAACAGCATTTACCGCCGCTCGTTTACCGCAGATTATTATATTTATGACGTGAACAACAAAACTCTCACCGCGCTTTCCAAGGGCGGTGCGCAAATGCAGCCGCAGTTTTCGCCCGACGGCAATATGATTTCGTTTGTTCGCGGAGGAAATTTGTTTCTTGTCAAATTGCTTTTCGACAATTCCGAAAGTCAGGTAACCAAGGACGGGGAAGTGGGAAAAGTTCTCAACGGTGTGCCCGACTGGGTCAATGAAGAGGAATTTTCCACGGCATGCTCCTATGTTTTCACCGCCGACAGCAAGATGCTTGTATGGGTTCGCTATGACGAGAGCGCAGTGAAGATGTTCTCTTTCCCACTCTATAAGGGCATGAAGCCGGAAAGACAGGAATATTCCGACTATCCCGGTGCTTACAGCTATAAGTATCCCATTGCCGGCGAAGTGAATTCAAAGGTAACGGTTCATTCGTTCGACATTAAGAGTCATGTGGAGCGTGTTGTGAATGTTCCGCTCGATGCCGACGGATATATTCCGCGCATTTTCCAGACTTCCGACCCCGAGAAGGTGGCTGTGGTAACAATGAACCGTCATCAGGATCAAATGGACATATATGCGGCAAATCCCCGCTCACGTGTCTGCAAACTTCTGGTGCGCGAAAAAAACGACAAGTATCTTCGCGAATCGGCTTTCTCGAATCTTAAGTTTTATGGCGACCATTTTGCCATGGTAAGCGACCGTAGCGGATACAACAATATTTATTGGTACGACATAAACGGACATCTTGTGGGACAGGTAACAAAAGGCAATTACGAGGTGCAGGATTTCTACGGCTACGATGCCGCCACAGGCAATTTCTATTACTCGGCAAATGCCGACGGACCGCAATACACAGCAGTTATGTGCGCGAACCTTAAAGGAAATGCCAGAAAACTTTCAACGGGCAAGGGAGACAACTCCGCACGTTTCAGCGCAAACTTCCGTTATTACGTAAATACTTTCTCCGCTTTCAATACCGCTCCCGTAACAACGCTTTGCAGCGCAAACGGCAAAGTGTTGAAAACACTCATAGACAATTCCGATTTGAAAGCCAAGGTGGATGCCGACGCTCCCGCCACGATAGAAATGTTTGAGTTTACCACCTCAAACGGCACAAAACTCAACGGCTACATGGTGAAACCCGCTAATTTCAACGCATCTCATAAATATCCCGTAATAATGTACCAATACAGCGGACCGGGTTCGCAACAAGTACAAGATTCATGGTCGTCGGGATTCATGCCGGGCATGATATGGGAAAGATACCTCGCACAAAACGGCTTTATATGCGTTTGCGTTGACGGAAGAGGCACAGGCGGTCGCGGCGCGGAGTTTGAAAAACAAACATATCTCAAGCTCGGACTCCTTGAAGCACAAGACCAGGTGGAAGCAGCCCTATATTTGGGGAAACTTGACTATGTGGACAAAGACAAAATAGGCATCTGGGGCTGGAGCTACGGCGGATTTAACACGCTTATGTCTATGAGCGAAGGCAGAGGCGTATTTCGTGCCGGAGTTGCCATAGCTCCCGTAACAAGTTACAGGTTCTATGACTCGGTATATACCGAACGCTACATGCGCACTCCCAATGAGAATTCCGCAGGATACGATGACAATCCCATTACACGCGCGGAAAAACTCCACGGCGACCTGTTGATTGTTCACGGCACGGCAGACGACAATGTTCATTACCGTAACACTGCGGAATATTCCGAAGCTCTTGTGCAGGCTGGCAAACAATTCCAAATGCAGGTCTATACAAATCGCAACCACAGCATATACGGAGGCAAAACCCGTCTGCATCTTTACACGAGAGTGGCGGAATTTTTCAAAGACAAACTGAAATAAAAGGACGAAAGTTCACGTTTTCGAAACAATCATAACAAACAAAATCTTTACAATCATGAAAGAATTAAAAGGAACAAAGACCGAACAAAACCTGCTCGCTGCTTTTGCAGGCGAAAGCCAGGCAAGAAACAAATACACCTATTATGCAAGCCGCGCAAAGAAAGACGGTTACGAACAGATAGCCGCTCTTTTTGAAGAAACCGCCAACAACGAAAAAGAACACGCCAAAATGTGGTTCAAAGCCTTGCATGACGGTGCTGTTGCCGATACGAAAACTAATTTGAAAGACGCTGCCGAGGGCGAAAACTACGAATGGACCGAAATGTATCCCACTTTCGCAAAAGAAGCTCGCGAGGAAGGTTTTGAAGAACTGGCTATAAAATTCGAAATGGTGGCGGAAATAGAAAAACGTCATGAGGAACGTTACAAGACATTGCTTGACAATATAGAAAAAGCCAAAGTATTTGCCCGTGAAGGCAACCGCGTTTGGGTTTGTCGCAATTGCGGACATATTGTAATTGGACCAAAGGCTCCCGAAATGTGTCCCGTGTGCAACCATCCGCAGGCTTATTTCGAGATTCTTGCCGATAATTTCTAAGAAAAAAGTAAGCGGTGTTTTTTATATGGGTACAAATAATCCGCAATTCCATACTCCCTTCGCAATGATATGCGAGGGGAGTGTTTTTTTATGTATCTTTGCACTTATGGAAACTGTGTCCGCACCGATTGTACGGCAAATGAATTTGATGAAAGCCCTGAAGAGAATAATCGCAATGCTTTTGCTCATGCTTCCGCTCTATGTGGAAGCCGTGGTTTGGGATGCCGATAATTTTCCTGTGGTATATCTTCAAGATTCGCGCCGACATGTTTGCGACCCCGACAATATTCTTTCTCCCGCAGTGCGGGATTCTGTGGACGCATTGCTGTCGCAAATTGAAAAGAAACGCGGAGTGCAGAGCATTTTTGCCGTAGCCAAACGAATAAAAGACGGAGAACCGTATGAATTCGGCATGTCGTTGGCACGGAAATACAAAGTGGGGCAAAGCAAACAGAATTCGGGGCTGATAGTAGTGCTTTCAACCGAAGACCGTGCCTATCAAATTCTCACCGGACACGGTTTGGAAGGTACTTTGCCCGATGCCGTATGCAAGAGAATAGAAAACAACTACATGGTTCCGCTTTTGAAAAACGGCGATTGGGACGGCGCAATGCTCAATGGTGCCAAAGCTATATGCGCATACGTATTAAAAGACGAATCTTTACTTCCTAATAGCAAATCTGACGAAGATGACACGCCTGCAATGGCAGCTGCGCTTATAATAGTGCTGTTTCTCGTGATATTAATCGGTATTCTTATTAAAAAGAATTGGAATAACGATCTTTGTCCCAAATGTCGCCACCACAGTTTGAAACGTACCGACCAGTTGTTGCGTCGCACGGACGATGGAAAGCTGCTTGTGATATACAAATGCTCGAAATGTGGGCACACGGTGGCTAAAGAGGAAAACGATGACCAGGGAAGCGGCGGCGGGATGTCTCCATTGCTCCCGTTTCTCTTCTTGGGCGGAGGAAGAAGCGGCGGATTCGGAAACGGAGGAGGCATCAGCGGAGGAACATTCGGCGGTGGTACTTTCGGTGGAGGCGGTGTCGGAGGAAGGTTTTGAGCATAATACAAAAACAGAATAATAACCAACAAGATATAAGAAATGAAGAAGAACAAATCTTTGATTGCCATTATCGCAGTTATAGCACTGCTTGTGATTTGGTGCGTTACAAAATACAATGGAATGGTAACTCAGGACGAAAAAGTCTCAACTGCGTGGAGCAATGTACAGACCCAATATCAACGGCGTGCCGATTTGATTCCAAATCTCGTGAATACCGTGAAAGGATATGCCTCACACGAAAGCGAAACTCTTGAAGGCGTTGTTGCGGCAAGGGCTAAGGCTACGCAGATAACCGTTGACCCCGAAAATCTTACCCCCGAAAAACTAAAAGAATTCCAAAAAGCTCAGGGAGATGTTACTTCTGCGCTCGGAAAACTCATAGCTTTAACGGAAAATTACCCGGATCTCAAAGCCAATCAGAATTTCAGCGAGCTTCAGGCGCAGCTTGAAGGAACAGAAAACCGAATTACCGAGAGTCGTCGCGTTTATAACGAAGCCGTACAGGAATATAATCTTACGGCAAGGCGTTTCCCCGGCAACATAGTGGCTTCGCTTTTCGGTTTTTCCGCAAAAACGAAATTCGAGGCTTCGGAAGGTTCGGAAAAAGCCCCGGAAGTTAAATTCTAAAACTTTACTGATTATGAAATCAAGCCAGAGATATATGATGAGAGGCGTGAGTGCAATGAAAGAAGACGTTCACGCAGCTATTAAGAATATTGACAAGGGTATCTTTCCCCATGCTTTTTGTAAGATAATGCCCGACGTTTTGGGTGGAGACCCCGAGTATTGCAACATAATGCACGCCGATGGCGCGGGAACCAAATCGAGCCTTGCCTACATGTATTGGAAAGAAACCGGAGACCTTTCCGTATGGCGTGGAATAGCTCAGGACGCAATTGTAATGAATACCGATGATTTGCTGTGTGTCGGGGCGGTTGACAACATCCTCGTGTCGTCCACCATTGGGCGAAACAAAATGCTTATACCTGGCGAAGTTATTTCTGCAATCATCAACGGAACCGATGAGTTGCTCGCCGAAATGCGCGAAATGGGAATAGGAATTTATCCTACGGGTGGTGAAACTGCCGATGTGGGTGATTTGGTGCGCACAATCATAGTTGATTCCACCGTAACCTGTCGCATGAAGCGCAGCGAGGTAATTGACAATGCCAACATCCGTCCCGGCGATGTTATTGTGGGACTTTCGTCGTGCGGGCAGGCTACGTACGAAAAACAATACAACGGTGGCATGGGCAGCAACGGACTTACTTCGGCCCGCCACGATGTTTTTGCAAAATATCTTGCGGAGAAATATCCCGAAAGTTACGATAAGGCTGTGCCCGATGAGCTTGTTTACAGCGGAAACATGCACCTTGACGATAAAGTAGAGGGCACGCCGCTCAATGCAGGGCAGCTTGTACTTTCACCTACCCGTACTTACGCGCCGGTAGTCAAGAAATTGCTTGACATAATGCGTCCCCGAATCCACGGAATGGTTCATTGCACAGGCGGGGCGCAGACAAAAGTGCTCAACTTCGTCAACGAAAATTGCAAGGTCGTTAAAGACAATATGTTCCCTGTTCCGCCGCTTTTCAAACTGATTCACGACGAGAGCGGAACGGATTGGAGAGAAATGTACATGGTATTCAACATGGGGCATCGCCTTGAAGTTTATGTCAATCCCGAAGATGCGCAGACCGTTATAGATACTGCCAACGGATTTAATATTGACGCGCAGGTTGTGGGACACATTGAAGAGGGAAAGCGGAGCCTTACGATAAAGAGCGAATTCGGAGAATTCAATTATTGATATATGTCTGAAAACAGTAATACGCTTCTCGAAAAACTCGATGTGCTTCATGACCGTTTCGAAGAGGTTAGCACGCTGATTTCCGACCCTTCCGTCATTTCCGACCAGCAACGTTATGTGAAACTCACGCGCGAATATAAGGAATTGGAACGCCTTATGGAGGTGAGGAAAGAATATTCCGCTCTTGTTTCGGGACAAGCCGAGGCTAAACAGATTCTTCTTGAGGAGAACGACCCTGAAATGCGCGAAATGGCTAAGGAACAGGCTGCGGAATGTGAGAAGAAAATTCCGGGACTTGAGGAACAAATAAAACTCCTGCTCGTTCCCCAAGACCCCGAAGACGCAAAAAACGCCATACTCGAAATTCGCGGCGGTACGGGAGGCGACGAAGCCGCACTCTTTGCGGGCGACCTTTTCAGGATGTACTCCAAGTTTTGTGAGCAAAAGGGCTGGACGCTCACTGTGTCCTCTGCCAGCGAGGGCGCAGCGGGAGGTTTCAAGGAAATTGTCTGTTCCGTTACGGGTGCTGACGTATATGGTACATTGAAATACGAGAGTGGTGTTCATCGTGTGCAGCGTGTTCCCGCCACAGAGACACAAGGGCGAATACATACCTCGGCTGCCACGGTGGCGGTGCTGCCCGAAGCCGACCCGTTTGAGGTTAAAATAAACGAAGGCGAAATACGTTGGGACACATTCCGCTCGAGCGGCGCAGGAGGTCAGAACGTAAACAAGGTGGAGAGCGGTGTGCGCTTGAGATATAACTGGAAAAATCCAAACACTGGTGAGATTTCGGAAATTCTGATAGAGTGTACAGAGACCCGCGACCAACCTAAGAACAAGGAACGTGCACTTGCGCGTCTGCGTACCTATATTTACGACCACGAACACCAGAAATATGTGGACGATATAGCTTCGCGCCGCAAATCGCTCGTATCTACCGGCGACCGCTCGGCTAAAATCCGCACTTACAACTATCCGCAGGGACGCATAACCGACCATCGCATTAATTATACCGTTTATAATTTACAGGCTTTCATGGATGGCGACATTCAGGAGTGTATCGACCGCCTCACGGTAGCTGAAAATGCCAATCGTTTGCAGCAGGCGGAGCTGTAAACGGTTTGAAAGTTTTTGCAGTCGGCTTTTTGTGCATGACTATCACCTTTCTATATGAATAGGGTTTGAATATATTCGGTGTACGAGGGGCTTTTTTTGAAGTTTTGCGGGATTTCCGAAAAAACATAAGGCATGTTGTAAAAAATACAAGGCACTTATTTTAAAATAAGTGCCTTGTATTTTAAAATATATGGCTTGTATTTTCGATTTTTGCAAGTGTCTGAAAGCCAATGTACTATAAAAACCGTTTCAAGACGGCTATCTCGCTGCTTTTCTGATTGTTACGTGCAAAAGTGTCCCATGCGTGGATTCCTTTGTGTTTTTTGCATGTTTTTTGGATAAATGCTGCATGTTTTTTGTAGGGAAGCAGATGCGCAGTAACGCTGTCTGCCTTATCCCAAAACCACATCGAGCATCATCATAAGCGCAAAGCCTATGGCAAAGCCGATTGTGGACAAATTTGAATGGCTGCCTTCCGAAGCTTCCGGTATCAGCTCTTCCACAACCACGTAAAGCATTGCCCCGGCTGCGAATGCGAGAAGATATGGAAGCAGTGGCGTCATTTCGGAAGCAAGAAAAATAATAAGCAACGCACCAATAGGTTCCACTATACCGCTAAGCATCCCCATTACGAACGATTTCGCCTTGCTTCCGCCTGCTGCTTTCATCGGCATGGATATTATTGCACCTTCGGGAATGTTTTGTATGGCTATGCCGAGCGACATGGCTAACACGCCAGCCGTTGAAATCCATTCGCCCTGCTGCATGTCTCCGGCAATGACCGCTCCCACAGCCATTCCCTCGGGAAAGTTGTGGATTGTAACAGCTAACGAAAGCATGGCTGCCTTTGAAAGCCGCGATTTAACGCCTTCTGGACTGTTGGAGTCAATGTGGAGGTGGGGCGTAAGCGTATCGATGAGCAGCAGAAAGCCCATGCCGCACAGGAAGCCCACAGCCGCCGGCACAACGCACAGCTTTCCGTTGTCTTCGCCCATTTCCATGCTCGGTATGAGCAGCGACCATACCGATGCCGCCACCATTACGCCCGATGCGAAGCCAAGAAAGGATTTCTGCAAACGCTGCGACATTTCCCCACGCATGAGGAACACGAATGCCGACCCGATTGCTGTTCCGAGAAACGGTATCAGAAGTGCCAGTGCAATATTTCCAGCCATATTATTGTCCGTTTTGTTTTTGCAAAAGTATGCAAAACTTCCGCAATCTGCAATACTCCCAGTGCGGTATTTACCCCGACATCCCTGCTTGCGCACCAAATTTCAAGCAAAACGGCATAAAAAGGTTAATCTTTTGAAACACAGATGTTTATATGTTGTTGAAACTATCCTTGTAAGGAGCTGTTTTTCAGTGTGTTGCAAGCGGGCGAAAAAAGGTCTGATGTAGTTTGAATTATGTCTGATATAATTTTTTCTACATAGGACATAGTTTTTACTACATTTGAAGTAGTTTTCGGGGTGTTTGAGATAAGTAATTTGTTTGCGTTTTGCGCGAATTGTAGGGTGTATTGAATACGTCCTGTACACCACCGCTTGCCCCGCATTGGCAAATCCCGCAAATCAATGTCGCTGTGTTTTGAAACCGTTGTCGCGGACAATTAAAATTCCCTCGTTCAACAGCCGTCCAATTTCCGCTTCAACGCATTTATTCGCTGTTTCAATGCCAATCCCCTCAAAACAGGGGGCGGCTTCCTGCATAAATTCCGAAAAGCTCTTTGGGTGTTTTGCTATTTCAAGAATATTGTCCGACAGATTGTTAAGTGCCACTTCGTGGAAGCCTTTTTCTGACAAATCGGGAATTGCCGCCACTGTCATTTCTTCGCCTGTGTGTTGGCATTTGAGGTATGCCGCCAACGCCGCGCTTTCTTCAGCCGTTGCGCGGAATATTGCCGTGTATGGGTTTGGGGCAATCACTAATTCCCCGCGCTTTTCTTTGAATGTGTTAAAGAATGTTATGTTTTCGCATACAGCCCTCCCGATGTTCATGAGGTCTCTCTTTGGCAGGGTGTCCCATTCCACGTTCTTTTCCGCGATGAAGGTGTTGTGTCTGCCAATGCCGCTGTTCGCTCCGTCGGTAACGCCCATTCCCGAAAGCCTTTTGTGGCGGGTGGGAAAGAGGGCGGCAATCCTTTCGTAGAGTTCGGGATATTTAAGCAGCAGTGTGCGCTCCACCATACGGCAGGTGCGCTGTGTGCGCTTGTGTCCGCCGAGAACGTGAACAAACTGGCGTTGTCCGTAGTGCTGGAGGTCGCAAAATTCGTCGGCCCTGTAGCCATTGTCGCGTATTGTTTCGGGATGTATTGTGGTGATCTCCGTGCCTTCGTCCCTCGCCATTATTGAGAAGAACATTTGTTCGTAAACCACGTTTGCGCTTATGTCGGCGTTGCGGAATTTCTCGCCGTTGAAGTCGTTGTCCCTGAAAAACTTCTCAACCTCCCCACAGAACCTGCCGAAGAAGCCCAAGTCGTTTCCGCCGCAAAAACCGAGGTTGTACGATGGCACGTTGTCACTTTTTAACACTTCTGCAAACTGCGGCGCGAGCTTCAGTCCGTCAACGGACAGGAAGCGGTCGATCATGCCCCGGTAATATTCGGTGCAGCGTTCCTTGTTCTGCGCAATAAGTCTGGCTTCGGTTATGCTTTGTGGCAGTGGCTGTGTGAGGTAAATGTCGCCGTCAATGTGCAGGAACGGCTCTGTTTGCAGGGAGTACGCTTTCACTTTTGCGAGTGCCCAGTGGCACGTGAGGCAGTCGAAACCGTCGAAGTTCACCACAACCTCCGAGTAAGGCAGCTTCAAAGTGTCAATAAGTGTTTTTGCCCCCTCGCTGTCGGTGTAGAGCGTAACCTTGCCGAATTGCTCTTTAAGGCTCATGCAGCTCAACGCCCACGACATGAGGTTGTATTCGGCGTGGTTCCACCAGAAAGGCGATTCCGTGAGCTTGCGCCCGCCACACCATAATGTCTGTATAATGTTCATGCAGTAATAATCTTTTTTATGAGTTAAAAACGGCGCGGGTCGTACAACCCGCGCCGGAATGATCTTTTAGACGGTGTTCAAAGCCAATATCCTTCCCAAAGTTCTTTCCCCTCTGCGCAACTGTCGCGTTTAAGCGTGCCGATACTGTTTATTTCTTCAGGCTTAATTCCAATTCCGTTATACATCTTCCAGTTGTGCGAGATGTCCAGGTAGCGCAGTTTGAGCTTTTCTTTCCAGTATCCGGTTATTTTGAACTGGTACAGGTCGCAGTTGCTGAGATTGGCTTTTTCGACATATCTCGGAAACCTAACGACTGACAGATTTGTATTGTGCAGGTCTATTTCCCGCAGTTTTGGAAAGCTGTCTTCGTCAAACCAAATGGAAGCATCTGCGTCCTTTACGTATGCCACGCCTTTCTTGTTGCGGTCTGTTGTAAGGACCTTACAATTGCTCATTTCCAGAATTTCCAGAGATTTGGGAAGTCGCTTTTTCCCATTAAAGCCTTTTATCCAAAAGTTGTTGCCGGACAGGTTCAGCTTTCTTATGTTGTACGCCTTGAGGTCGGGCAGATATTTCAGTCCCTGTCCTGAAAGGTCGCAGGTCTCAATAACAGTTCCCTTGAGCAGTGCCTTGAGTTGCTTCAGGCTTTTAACGAGGCTGACTGTGTCGTTATTGCGGTTGCTTACACGGCTTGTGTCCGTTCCGCCGTTGTGTGCTGTAAGCCCATGGCAAACAGTAAATGTCAGAGAGCATACTCCTACGATCACAAATATGGCTGCATATTTGGCTTTCATCGTCTTGTTGTTTTAGGGTGTTGGGTAGTCGTTGTAACGGTTTTTGTATTCGTACCTTACCTTGTCAAGTACTTCTTTATCGTATTTGTCAAGATACTTGTGTTCATTTCCGTCAATGGTATCCCAATCATCATAACTTTCCCAACCTTCAGCGTTCTTGTTATAGAAGATCTTCACGAAATCTTCCGAAAATCCCCTGCTTTTGAGGAATTGCGCACGCTCTTCAGCAGTATCTCCGTGTTTCCAGGATTCTTTGTACCAATAATAATGCTTTGCGTGTACGCATTCGTGGGCAATAGATGCCGAAAAAGTGCCGTCCACAGTGCCGTCGTGCAAGTAACCTGCATTGTCCTCGTCTTTTCCTATAAACAGCTTGTTAAAACCGTCCTCGCCAACAAATTTGCTGTTTATGCTGATTGTGTCAGTTCTTGCATCAGTGCTCATGGCGACTTCATCTTTGTCTTCCGCCAAATCGAATGTCAGGTTTGAATAGCCATTGACAAACTGCGACAGTAGGTTTCTGATGGTTTGGCTTGAATACAGCAATTCGTTCAGTTGCGTAGCAAGTGCAGGGTTTTTCATGATGTTGTCGCTAAGCTTGACACCTGGGTAAGGTTGGCTTGTAACAACTAATCCGAGTCCGGAGCCAGAGCCTCCTCCGTCCCCACATCCGCATCCGGCGGGATACCATCCGCTTTCACCGCATCCGCACCCAGAACCAGAGCCGCATCCACAGCCATAAGAGGCATAACTGTCCGCTCCATTAAGAATTTGTTGAACTAATTCGCCTGTAACAGGCTTCATTTTTTTGTTATCCATTTGGTAATGAATTTAAGAAATAAATAATACAGGTGTTTTTTTGTTTGGCATCGTATAACAAGGGGGATTCCTGCGCCGCTTTGCGTCAGATGTTTTGCATTTCAAGATGCTTTCGTGCACATCAGCATCTTTCCCGACGGTGGGAGAAAATGTGTTTCGGGTCTCCCACTAATGATGCAAAGGTAAATATTGCTTTTGAAACAGCCAAATGTTTGCGAAGATTTTTTGTAAAATATTTTTTCGACAAACGTCGCATTGCTTGAAAAGCAGTGTTTCGCACGTCAAAAATGCCGCAAAATGCATATGCGGCGTGAACCGGCGCGGGTTATACGACCCGCGCCGGAAAGTTCATGTTCTTAAAATTGGCAGTCCTGTTTGGTGCATTTGCATTTCCGACATTTCTTGCATTCGCACGGTCTCAAGACGTACTTCAATTCCTCGTGGGCTTTCTTTATGCTGTCGTTGTAGGCTCCGCTAATGCGGTAGTGGATGTCTATATCGACAGAGTTATCGCTTTTGTTTTTTGAGGTTCGCCGTTTGTTCTGCTTCGCGAGTTTCTTGTTGATTTTCCTAATCTGCTTGTCAGACCATTTCTCGTATTTTATGTTTTCAATCCTTTCCCTTTCTTTCTTTTTGGCGTTGGCTTTCGCGGCTGCCACGGGGTCTTTGGGGAGTACGTTGTATTTCTCTATCGGACGGTATTTCTTGTATTTAATACCGTATTTTACCGTGCTTTTGTATTTCTCTACGGGGTAATAGGTGATGTCTGCAATGTAGCATTTGACGTAGGGCTTATTCGTGCCGGGTTTCGTGAATGTGCGGTAGGCTTTCGCTTTGTAGCGGATGCACTGGCTGTAGTATTTTATTCTTTTCATTCCATAAACCAGACCGCGCTTCGTTCCTGTATCGCCACTTCCCATTCTCATAAGGTCGTCCACGCTAAAGTGTATCGAACCGTAGCTCTTGCCTCGCAGTGTCTTGAAACGCGAAAGGTAGATTTTGGTATGGCAGACAAATGTGTCTTTCGGCGTTGTTACGTGTGAAAAGCCGAAATCATACCAAGAGCCGCTGTTGTCCTCAAGGCTTTTGTCGTAAAAGCCGCTTGCCTTGTCTTTAAGAATTGCGTTGTAGTTGTTTTCCTGGCGCAATTGTCCTGCTGCCGTAATTAGCGGCAATAAGGCTAATGTTAATGAAATGGCGGTTTTCTTAAGTTTCTTCATGGTTCTTTTATTTGCCGGTTTTTGTTTGCAGAACATTTTTGTTTGTTTCAGCGTCCGAATTCAGTGTGTTCTGTTTCCACTCAATCAAGGCGGACTCCTATAAGAGCCTTGTTTATAGTGTATTTTTTGAGCTGCTCCAAATGTACTAATTGCTTTTTATATGGCAAAATAAAAAAGCGGATTTGTTTGTGGGCTCTTGATTAACTTTTGAAAATCGTGATTGGATTGTCGGGATATTAGACGTGGCGCAATTCGGGCGTATTGCATACGCCCTGAATTGCGCGGATTATGCAATGTTGTGTCGGCGGTTTGCGGTGCGGTTCATGCGATGGCGTACAGGGCGTATGCAATACGCCCCTACAAATGACACAAAACCAAACACCGCGAAAGCCACATAGGACATAGGAAAAACTATGTCCTATGTAGAAAAAATTATGTCTGATATAATTCAAACTACATCAGACCTTTTTTTCACCGTTGTAAACGTCTGAAAAACAATTCCTTATAACGAAGGTATTGCGTTTGGCTATTCTTTTGGAAATCAAAGTTTTATGTGATTTTGTGATGTTTGCCGTTTCTTCGGCTGCAATTTGGCGGCAACGGTCGTATATGCCATAAGATATTCCACCGCTCTTTTTGTCAGAACAGGCTGGTTGGTGGGACTGCAACCCTTAATGCTTACAGTCTTGTTTGGTGCAGTCGCAGTTCGGTTTGGTACATTTGCACTTTGGTCTTAACACCATTTTAAGTTCTTCATCTTGGCTTTTGGGTATTGTGCATATAAAAGTTATGTCTTTTGCCTTGTCCTTGGGCTGCACCATCTTCTCTTTCGACTTGCATGAGGGCAACAATGTGGCTATGACAAGCATGGTCGTGATGTATTTGATCCCGCTCATAAACTTAACACTTTTTTGCTTTTGCCATTTTGTCGCGCTCGGGAATGCTAAGTTGCGCGGCGCGAGCCAGTTGCTGCGGCTCGCAGTCTATTGCCTTTCCCCGGGGATAGAGTATTTCGAGCAGAAAGAGGCTCGGACCTACGGCAATGCTCCCCGTGAAAAAGTCGGCACGGGTCATGCCGTCTATTTGGGCAAGAAATCGTTCCATTTGTTTGCGCTTGGCATTGGCGGCGGTATGCGTGAAAGAATTGTTGTAATAGCCCTTTTCCTCGGGCGAACAGAGAGAAAACCAGCGAAACTGCGGATAGTAGGTGCGCATACGCTCCAAAATGGAATAGTCATCGGTAAGGAGCAGTACATCTCGTAAATCGGTGTTCTCTGTCAGAGCCTTGGCAAAAAGTGAAGGCTCGTAAAGCTCAACTTCCGTAACCTTGTCGCCGCCGCGTATCTGTGTGGCGGCATAATGTTCGGGAAGTGCAAGACTTTCAAGGTGAGAGTCCACTGCTTTTTGGGTATCGGGATTGAAACGCCAAATCATCGAGGCTATATCCCGGAACACTTCCAAATAGTTTCCCTCCAATCCGAGTCGGGGTATGGATATGCGGTTGCGCACAAGGTGTGGCGGAATGTCGGAAGTGGAAAGAACCCCCGCGCCATAGGTCATGAAATTCTCAATGCGGCATAGCTTGTTGTTCACAGCCGTTTTCAGTTTCCATTTCAAGAGGCTTGCCGCTGAAACATTGGGGTTGAGGCTTCGCAAAGTGCGCAAGTCTTGGAGCGAATGTACGTTGAGGCGCGAATGATAAGCATCATAAACCTCATTGCAAAAGGGCAGAAAATAATCTTGCCAGCCTTTGCTCCAACCGAAATTGGCTCCGTGGCTGTACAGCTGCAACTGAATTTCGTGTTCAAGGCAATAAATAACTGCGTGAACAAGATATTTGAACTCTGCAAAGAACCCTGCATCAATGCCAATGCGAAAGACGAGCTTTTTATTGAAGCTTTCGTTTACTTTGCGATATAATTGTGCCATTTCATTGGCTTGGACTTTTGAAATCATATCTTGGGCTTTGGAATAAAGTTTAACAGTTTTGTAAGCAACCATGCTGCGGCAATGCTTATGACGAGATACTCCGTCAACATGACGTACACGTTTCCGCCGTAACGGGGATTGAGAAAGCAGCGAACCACAGGGTGAAGCACGAAAAGCGATGCCGAAATTCCGCCGAGCCATTCGAAAGGTTTGCGAACCCATAGGGCGGTGATGCTTTTAAGAGGAATGACGAGAAAGGCAAGTGCCAAAGGTGCAAGAATCCATGCAAACACGTTGAAAAGCGATGCCGCAAACACAAGGACGCATACAATATATATATATGCGTTAGTTTTTATTCCGTAACGCGATGTCCAAACTCCGAGAGCAAATGGCAGCAGGCATGCAAGCAATGTGTAGCGCATATAGTGAAGCATGTCTTGCGATTCGTTGCCGAAAACAGTTACGGCAAGCACTTGCAGAACAATGCAAACCAATGCGCTCGCAATTATAGCTTTTTTGCCCCGCCCAAAATACCACAGGCGATAGAGCATGTACATCTGCATGGTGAGCGAAAAGTACCACCACGGTCCGAGAAGCAGGTCCTGCTTTGGGATAACGCCAATGTTGGCTTGAGGAAAGAAGTTCGACAAAAATCCGAACAACCAAACAATATTCATATACCCGTGCCGCCAGCCGGTGGTGAACATAGCTTCGTATATATAGAGCAACAGCACGCCCACAAGCATCAGTCGCCAAAGTTTAAGGGCGTTGTATCGTGTGAAACGCCATGTAGCAGGGAAAGTATCGTACATGCCGCCGGTTTTCTCGTATTTCTTAACCACGCCGTAGCCGCTGATGAACAGAAAAACGGGTACGCCGTAGCATCCGAAGTATGAAAACAAATTAAGAACCAGATGCGGACCGCCGTTTCGCAAGATGTCAATCAGGTCTACGGAGTTCTGCACGCTGAAGTTGTATTCGTTTTCAATAACACTGCCCGGAATCCAGTGGCAAAAGTTATGGAGCACTATGGCAAGTATTGCAAAACCTTTCAGAAAGGCGGAATCGCGCCGCGAAACTATTTTCTCCATGTTTTTCTGAGTTTTCTGTCGACCGTCATCAGCGAATCGTAGTCCACAGAGCGTTTAAGGATTCTTTTTCGCGAGTCATTGAACGTCGGATTAAGCAAATCGCGCCGCGCATCATAGAGAGGAGACGAAATTCCTGCAATACCCATAAGTAAATGAGGCAAATCGTCGGTTGAGAAAGCTTTGTCCGCAGCCTTTCGCGCCGCATTGTAAATGTCGGAATGCTCCTTTTTCGCACGAGGCGAGAACCATATTTCAAAAGGAACTTCGAATTCAGAAAAAGCTATGTCGGCAGACACGTCTGCATTGTGATCGCGTCCGTAAGAATGGATTCTGTCGAAAACTTCTTCGCCATGGTCGGGCAAATAAACCACCACGGCGTCGTCATTCTTGAAACGTTCGCAAAGTTGTTTCACCACGCGGTCATTATATAGGGTGGCGTTGTCGTAGTCTGCTATGATTTGTTTCTCGTAAACCGTAAGGTCGTGGCGGGAAGGGTAATTGCCTGCAGTAAAACGGACATCGCTTTTGCCGAAACGCTTGTTGTATTCCTGATGTTGCCCCATACCGTGAAAAATAATGAAATTGTAGTCGCCGCAAGGGAACTTGTTTATTTCTTTTATGAGTTGCAGGTCATAAGCTTTGCGATATTTGTTGCGATAATCGAAACATTTCCTCTCTATTTCCTTGTCGTTAAGAAAGAAACTGCCATTGAAGTCCACAACTCCCAAATTGGGGCTTTTATAAAACTGACTGGTAATAAAAGCTACTTTATATCCCGCCTTTTTCAGGACTCCCGGAATAAGAACTCCGTCAATCCATGAACCTTTTTGGTCGGTAGAGTGGGTGGAAAGCACGTCCTTGAAAACATTGCTCGTAACATTCCACGGCGTTACCGCATCTTTGAAAACTATAAGGTTGCCCTCATCTGCCATTGCCTTCTGGTTTGGCGTAGTTTCGAGTTCGTAGCCATAAACTTGCGAATGGTGCTTGTTATAACTCTCTCCGATGTAAAGTATTATGTTTTTGACGGTATGTTTACAGCTATCTATTTTTATGTTTCTCATGTTCTCGCGCATACGTTCCAGTTCTTGCGAACTAAGACTAAGAAATTTTGTGGAGAAAACAATTCTGTAAAAAGGAGTATGGAATGCGTGATTGTCCGCGTGCTCTGCCTCGTCGGTGTCGTGGCTTGTGAAAAATTTTATCATTTGAATCTTTTCGCCTCCCGAGCATATAAAGCACGCCACAACTATTATGGGGATGGCTATGTTGCTTGCAGTTTTCAGGACCTCCGGCATTGCGCCCGACAAAAAGGCGGTGATTCTCTTTTTGAATGTTTCCGCCATGGCGTTAACGGCTATCATGGGCACGTAAACAAGCAATATTTTCCACAAAGCCCATCCTTTAAGATACGAAGCAAGAAACTCCGACGTTTCACCGGGTGTTGTTTCCATTACAAGCTGTATGGTTATCGGACCGAACATCAAGTGAAATCTTTCATGGACAAAACCTTCGGCTATAACGGCTGTGTATCCCACGATGTACATTATGGCGCGAATCCAACGCCTTGCCTTTTGCGGAATGACGCACAGCAGGGCGCAGACAAAGTAAAGGTCGGCAATGTTTTCAAGATAGAAAACGTATGTCGGCGTATGTGATGTGGGCGATTCGAGTATTCGTGCAGCCACAAAAGCAATGTACATGAACACAAAAAACACATATTCTTTGCGTAACGGGGTGGCAAGACATCTGAACGCCTTATATATATTGTATGGTTTCATAAATTGCAAATTTCAGCAAAATTAGTATTTTCTTATAAGAGTGTGGCGCGTTTCTTAATTATTTGTGTGCATCCTGTCTGTACATACGTGTGAAAAGTTTAATTTTGCAATCTATGGCAGAATCATCGTTAAGAGAAAGAACAGCCAAAGGGCTTTTCTGGGGAGGCATCTCCGGAGGCGTGCAGCAGATATTGGCGTTGGTGATAGGCATTGTGCTGGCTCGTCATCTGCTTCCCGCCGACTACGGAATGGTTGCCATGCTCACGGTGTTCTCTTTGTTGGCTGCCAATCTTGAAGAGAGCGGTTTTACATCGGCTATAGCCATAAAGAAAAACGTTGGCGACCGAGACTATAACGCTGTTTTGTGGTTTTCGCTCATCATGAGCGTTGTGTTGTACGGTGTATTATGGTTTGCAGCCCCTTTAATATCCATGTTCAACCACACGCCCGAGCTTACAAAGCTTGCCCGCGTGTCGTTTCTCGGTTTTGTAGTTTCAAGCCTGGGTATAGCGCAGTCGGCTTACCTTTTTCGTAATCTCATGGTTAAACAGAGAATGATTGCAACCTTTATAGCCGTGTGCACGGCGGGAGTTGTGGGCATTGTTCTTGTTCTCCGGGGATTTGCATACTGGGGGCTTGTGGCGCAGGACCTTACTTATAAGTTCATGATAGTGCTTATGTATTGGACTCTCTCTCCTTGGAGACCCAGGATGCAGTTTGACTTGAAACCCATAAGAGAAATGTTCGGCTTCAGCAGTAAGATTCTCGCCACAAACGTTCTCACCACGCTCAACAACCAGTTTTTGCAGGCGCAGCTCGGACACTATTTCCCGCGCCACGAAGTTGGGTTGTATTCTCAGGCTAACAAATGGAACACCATGGGCTATTCGCTCATAACAACCACCATGTCCTCGGTGGCGCAACCGGTTTTGGCTAAGGCTGGTGAGGAATCGCGACAAAAGCTGGTGTTTCGCAAAATGGTGCGTTTCACATCATTTCTCTCTTTCCCCGCCATGTTCGGGCTTGCTGCCGTTTCTCCCGAATTTGTTCCCCTTGCCCTCAAAACGCAGTGGACAGCTTGTGTGCCTTATTTGCAGATTCTTTGTGTGGCAGGAGCATTCATTCCCGTATCTCAACTGTATTCCAATCTTCTGATATCGCGCGGACGGTCTTCGAAGTTCTTCATCGGCACGGCATCAATGATGTTCATGCAGTTGGCAATAATTCTTGTGCTTTACTTCTGCGGCAGCGGAATGCTAATGTTGCTTTGCTTCGTTGCCGGATTGCAAGTGGCATGGCTTATGGTGTGGCATTTCATGGCTCGCAGGGAGATAAAACTGCGCTTCATGGAAACATTGCTCGACATATCGCCTTTTGCCGTTTCCGCAGCGGTTTCCATGGCGGCGGCATGGGGTGCGGCAATGCTCGTTGACTGCATGGCGGCTAAACTTGCGGTTAAGTTTTTGATTGCTGCCGTAAGCTATTGCGCCATAATGCACTTCGCCCATGCCGAAATATTCCGCGAAAGCGTGGAATTTGTATTTTCGAAACTCCGAAAGCACTAAAATGTCGAAAAACGGCGTTTCTGTATTTTTGGTAATCATATCGGAAAAATGTACACTTGACATATTATATATATGGTCTATTTTTGCAGTCGATAAACTATTAATTCAAAAAATCATGAGACGAAACGCATTCCTGCTCACGGTTATGATGTCGCTGCTTGCGGTCATTACTTCGTGTGCACAGAAAAAAGACAAGAAAGTTATGGAAAAGAAAGGTGATAACAAGGTTCTCGTAGCTTATTTCTCGGCAACAGGAACCACCGAAAACGCGGCAAAGATGATTGCTTCTGCCACGAAAGGAGAACTGTATAAGATAAAACCCGAGAAAGAATACTCGGCAGAGGACTTGGATTGGACCGTGAAGACATCGCGGTGCAGCCGAGAAAACGACAATCCCAAGTCGCGCCCGGCCATTGTAAAGGACAAGAAAAACCTTGACGCATACAGTGTGGTTTATCTCGGTTTCCCCAACTGGTGGAATATGGCTCCGAGAATCATAAATACGTTTGTGGAAGCCTACGGTCTGAAAGGTAAAACTGTGATTCCGTTCATGACTTCGGGAGGAAGCGGAATAGAAAATTCCGTAAAGATTTTGCGAAAAGACTATCCCGATGTAAAATGGCAGGACGGTAAACTTCTCAACGGGGTAACGCAGAAGGAAGTTAACGCATGGGTTTCAAAAAACAGTAAATAAGGGAAGTGTATCAAAGTGGAGCCGTTCCGGGTGGTTTATAACACGGAGCGGCTCTTTTTTTGCGTTTTTCGCCCCGGTTTCGCGACATGTAAAACGGTGCTTCCGCATCAGTCGGAAAAACACATGGCTTATCGCAAAAAATACAAGGCACTTATTTTAAAATAAGTGCCTTGTATTTTAAAATATATGGCTTGTATTTTTCGCGCTGACAGACAGTAAGTTACAAATGAGGCATTTTGGGGCGTTTTTGAACGTTTGAAAACTGCGTTTATGGGCTTATGCTCAAATACTTACGGGAGAGTGTTGACCTGTAAGCCTGATGCTTTCCTGAATTTCGCCTCCGTTTTGCATCGTAGTGCTTCTGCCGACAGTCTTTTGCGTGTCTGATTTTGAAAATTTCTTATTGCCCGGGTTTTTGCTCCAAGTCCACAATCACTTTCATTGATGTTTCGCGGTGGGAATCAATAAACTTATATGCGTTGTCGTATTCCTCAAATGCGAAACGGTTGCTTATGAGCGGTTTGAGGTTCACTATTCCGCGCGACACGTAGTCAATGGCTGTTATGTAGTCTTCGTGGCGATACATCATTGATCCCACGAGCCGCAACTCGTGTTCGCCAAGGTGGAACATGCTCAGCGCAGGGTCTTTGGCAAACACGGCAACCACCACAATGTCGCTGCCTTTTTCAATAGTTGCCATGAGCGAGCGTATGGACGATTCCACGCCGGCAACTTCAAAACCTACTTGATAACCTTCTTTGCCAAAAAGTTCTTTGACGGCTTCCCCGAGCGGCTGCTTGGTAACGTTGAGCGTGTGTTCTATGCCGCATTCGCGCGCTTTTGCCAACCTCAGGTCGGATACATCGGTTATGAGCACGCGCTTTGCGCCTCTTGCCTTGCAGAACTGCGCCACAAGATTCCCTATGGTTCCTGCTCCGCTTACAACAACGTTTTTGCCTTTCACATCGGTGCGTGCCGAAGCGTGCGCACCCACTGCCGACGGCTCAATCATTGCCCCGAAGTCAAGGCTCATGCCTTCGGGCAACTTTACAACGCGGTCGTCGTCAACAACAAAAAAGTCTTGTGCGCACCCGTCAGCCTGAAAAGCCTGCACACGCAGATGTTCGCACACATTATATTGCCCCCTCTTGCACGGATTACACTCGCCACACACAAGTTGTGGGCGTGCCGTAATGTTGTCGCCGGGCTTGCACACCGTTACATCGCTTCCGCATGCCACAACAACGCCCGAATATTCGTGTCCCTGCACTACGGGGTAAAAAGTTGCGGGATGCAAACCGTGATAGGAGTGTATCTCGCTTCCGCAGATGCCTATGCGTTTGATGTTGACAAGCACCTGATGCGGCGTGAGATCCTCGGCTTTAGGTGCAGATACTTCCTTGAACTCAATGTGTTTGGGAGATACTAAAACTGCTTGTCTCATTGTTTTGACTATTGTTTATGTTGTTACTGAATTGTTGATTGTATTTTCGCTTTTGGCGGTCATGGCATAAAACTCCGGCTATTTTTTCTTAAGTTCCGCAACTATGTTGTTGTAAACATGGCGATGCAACTTGTAGAAACACAGGCATAGAGCCGTGATGACCCATAGGGTGCCGGGAATGGTGGAGAAAGTGTGGCGCATGACCGAAATCACTTCCGCATTCTGCGTTGCGCCGGGCACATAGCCGGTTGTGTCGAGCGCAAGGGCAAACATCGCTGTGCCGAGAGCCATTCCCATTTTGTTTGCAAGCGATACGAATGCGTATTGGAACCCGTCGTTTCGTATCCCGGTCTTCCATTCGCCATATTCAACGCAGTCGGGAATAACGGCATATATGGCTGTGTTGAAACCGGAAAAGAAAAACCACGCAAGAGCAGAGCATGCGTAAAACTCCACAGGGGTTGTATTGGGACTGAAAAAGTAAAGCAGAGCCATGAAAACGCCCGTGAACAGAGCGAAAACGGCGGCGGCATATCCCTTGTTCCCCGTTTTCTTGAACATCCAGGGAAAGTATGCTGCACCGGCTATTGAAGGAAGAATTATAGCCATTGAATAATAGGAAAAGAGCGTTGCCGAACCTTCCACATAGGTAAAGTAGTATAGAATGTCGGCATTGCGTCCGTAAAGAATGAATCCGAAAAGAAACTGTCCCGTGAGTGCCAGAATATACGGGCGGTTTTTCAAAACGGATTTCAGTTGTATTGAGAGTGGCATCTTCTTGCCCACCGGAACTTCTACCACTTCGCGAGTTTTGCTGAAGCAGAAAAGATGACACGCCACGAATATAAGTCCGTAGATAATTGCCACAGTAAGATAGCCGGCTTGTGCGTTTCCTTTTCCGAAGTATGTAACGAGCGGAACGGTGATAATGTTCAGTACGCCAATGGCAATCATTGCACTCACTGAGCGACTTGTGTTGAGCTTTGCCCGTTCGTCTATGTTTTGAGTCATGGCTCCGCACAAAGTGCCATATGGAAGATTCACGCATGTATATCCCAAAACGAGCACGCAATAGGTTATGGACATATAAACAATCTTTGCCGTCTGGCTCCAAGAGGGATGCGCCCAAAACGTAAGCATCAGGATAATGGCGGTAACGGGTGCGCCGAACAGAAGCCACGGGCGGAAGCGTCCCCAGCGCGTATGTGTTTTGTCGGTTAAAGTACCGATGATAGGATCATTCACTGCATCCCAAATGCGCGATACCAACATAAGAGTTGCCACTGCGCTCATGCCTATTCCGAAAACGTCGGTGTAGAAAATCATGAGGAAGTTGCTGACGAACATCCAGCTGAAGTTGCAGCCCACGTCGCCCATGCCATAGGCAAACTTGCTTATGAAAGGCACTCGCCCTGAATTTGATTTTGTTTCCATGTTCTTGTTTAGGTTTAGTTATAATATTATAAAGAATGTCGTAGTATGGACACGAATTGCAGTCTGTACGAAAAAACATCGTACCCTTAAGTAACGCAAAAATACATTTTCTCCGTAAAAAAGCACAAAGAGAAATAATTCTTTTTCCAGTGTTGAATTATGAACAATGCTGTTTTTTTTTTTGTAAAATCACGCTAAAATCTGCCGAATAGCTTAAAATGAACTATTTATGAGTTTTTCACCTCAATAGAGGTAATGATTTGGCAATAGTTCTAACTTCTGTGTTATACATAAGTTTGCTTGTCAAACAACTCTTTTCGCAAAGGTACAACAATTAAGTGGATTAATGAAAATCATATTTTTTTTTAGATTTTATTTTCAGTTGATGTTCGCTTTACCCCAATCCAACCATTGTAAGTTCTTTATGCGTAATTATTCGGTTCCAAAATGTTAAAAAATGAGCTATAAGATACATTTAAGCACC
>ERZ857629.1451-NODE-1451-length-25887-cov-8.276440_pt1 | contig 25887 bp, 21 predicted proteins | sample MGYA00519700_ERZ857629 | MGnify/ENA primary metagenome ERZ857629 (study PRJEB31778, sample SAMEA3449351) | human gut metagenome | biome: human gut; feature: human-associated habitat; material: faeces | place: United Kingdom | collected 2010/2012 ...
TTTGAGTGGTGCCGTCACTAGTACGAGAGGACCGTGATGGACAGACCTCCGGTTTACCAGTTGTGCCGCCAGGCGCACCGCTGGGTATCTGAGTCTGGATTGGATAAGCGCTGAAAGCATCTAAGTGCGAAGCCAGCCGCAAGATGAGAACTCCATTGAGGGTCGTCAAAGACGATGACGTTGATAGGATGCAGGTGTAAAGACAGCGATGTCAAAGCCGAGCATTACTAATTGCCCGAACACTTTTCTTTCTGCAGTTCATAGTTTCAACTGTATGTAATGAACTTTCATTACTGTATATGGTTTTTAGCTTGTGAAAATACGTCATAACCCATTATCAGGTGGTTATTGCGGTGGGGTCCCACCTCTTCCCATTCCGAACAGAGAAGTTAAGCCCACTTGCGCCGATGGTACTGCAATGCAATGCGGGAGAGTAGGTAGCCGCCTCCTTTTTTAAGAAACCTCAGTTATCTTTTGATAATTGAGGTTTTTTTGTTATCTTTGCATTTCCGTATTCTATGGTCTAAATCTTATATTATTTCTATATGTTCTACTATTTAAAGGCTTCGTGGATTTGGATGAGACGCTGGGCGTATTGTCGTGGGTTTGGCGTTCAGTCACCCTCGGCATATCGCTTTATTCGTTATGTCATCAATGAGCATTATCCTTATTATGCCTACGATGCCTTGAAAGAGCGTATGAATAAGCTTTCAAAGCATGAACAGAAGTTAGGCAGGTTGTTCTTTAGGTTGGCTAATTTCTGGCAGCCTGTTTGTTGCTATTGTGACGATTCTTCTTTGATGGAATATGCTCAGGCTGGGGCTCGTAATATGAAGCAATTTTCGGTAAGTGATTTCATGTCGCAGTATTTACGTTGTTCGGATGCGTCTTGTATTCCTGATGATAGTCGACTACTGGTATGGATAGATTCTGATGTTTATGGCAATGAAATGGAGGAGATCTTAAAAAACTGCCATTCGCAAACCTTATTAGTAGTTAATAATATCCGTAGAAAAAATCATCGTTTGTGGAAAGAGATTCAAGAGAATGAGCTTGTCGGTATTACTTTTCATCTTTATTATTGTGGCATTGTGTTCTTTGATAAGTCGGTATATAAACAGCATTATGAGGTTAATTTTTAATTCTTCACTTAAAAAATGGGAAAAAAAATATAATAAATCTCGGTTTCTATTGTTTTAATAAGAAAAAAAACGCTAAATGCTTGCAGATAAAATTTATTTTATTACTTTTGCACGCAAAAATATAAATCTTAAAAAAGACAGCTATGTATTGGACACTTGAATTAGCTTCGAAGCTTGAAGATGCACCATGGCCTGCTACTAAAGATGAGTTGATAGATTATGCTACTCGTTCGGGTGCGCCTCTGGAAGTTCTGGAGAATTTGCAGGAGATAGAAGATGAGGGTGATGTCTATGAAAGCATTGAGGACATTTGGCCCGATTATCCTTCAAAGGATGACTTCTTATGGAATGACGACGAATACTAAAGAAAGTCGATGATAGGGCTGCTCAATTTTTTTGGGCAGCCTTTATCGTATATACAATAAAATTGATATTGTTACGTTATTTATTTGTGTTTAAACGTCTCATTATAATATATTTGTTGTTGCTGGGTGCTCATTCTGTGCGTGCTCAGTATGATCCGTCGTTTAGTCATTACTTTGACATGGAGCCCTCGTTTAATCCTGCTGCGGTAGGAAAACAAGCCATGCTGAATGTGACGGGTGCCTATGCTATCGACTTGGCTGGTTATGAACATAATCCTCGTACCATGATAGTGGCTGCTGATATGCCTTTTTATCTGCTGAAGAATTATCATGGTGTAGGTCTTCAGTTGCTTAATGATCAGATAGGCTTGTTTACTCATCAGCGTTTAGCTGCTCAATATGCTTTCAAGCGTCGCCTATGGGGTGGTATGTTAAGTGCTGGTGTGCAAGTAGGCTTTATATCAGAAAGTTTTGATGGTACAAAGGTAGATGCAGAAGAAGGTAATGACCCTGCTCTGCCCAAGACGAAGGTCAATGGAAACTCTGTAGATTTGGGAGCCGGAATTTATTATCATCATGCTGCTTGGTATGTTGGAATTTCGGCGCAGCATCTTACTTCTCCTAAGGTGGAACTTGGAGAAACGAATGAAATTGATATTTCTCCTGTATATTATTTGACTGGAGGATACAATATTAAGCTAAGAAATCCGTTTTTATCATTGAAGCCTTCTGCTCTTGTGAAGTATGATGGAGTAGCTTGGCGAGGAGATGTTAGTTGTCGTCTGGTTTATACACATGAGAAGAAAATGCTCTATGGTGGTGTTTCGTATAGTCCCACTAACTCTGTGACAGGGCTTATAGGTGGCCGTTTCCATGGTGTGGTCTTAGGCTATAGTTATGAATTTTACACCTCAGCCATCGCACCAGGTAATGGTAGTCATGAACTCTTCGTGGGGTATCAGACAGATATTAATCTTGTAAAAAAAGGTAGAAATAAGCACAAAAGCGTAAGAATATTATAAGCAATCATGAATATGAAGAAATGTATATTGTCCCTCTGTTCGGCAGTAGCTCTCTTGGCATTGACTGGATGTTTTGGAGCTAAGTCTGCTTCTGTCTCTGGTAGAGGCGGCGAAGTCGTTGGCGTCGGTGGTAGAAACTTTGCTGAGCCTGCTCCATACGGAATGGTAAAAATCAATCGAGGATTTCTGAAGATGGGATTGGAAACGGAGGATTCTCTCTGGGGGGCAAAGACTCCTCAGAAGGAAGTTTCTGTTGATGGTTTCTGGATGGACGATACTGAGATTACCAATTCAGAGTATAAGCAGTTTGTATCCTATGTAAGAGATTCTATCCTTCGTACTCGTTTGGCAGATCCTGCTTATGGTGGTGATGAAACCTATATGATTACAGAAGATAAGCAAGGTAATCCTGTGACTCCACATGTTAATTGGAAGAAGCAACTGCCTAAGAAGCCTAATGAGGATGAGCAGCGTGCTATAGAGAGTCTATATGCAGTGAATCCTGTTACAGGTGAGAAGTTGATAGATTGGCGTCAGTTGAATTATAAGTATGAGATTTATGATTATACTGCTGCTGCTTTGCGACGTAATCGCATCAACCCACAGGAGCGTAACTTGAATACGGATATCAATATAGATCCTGATGAGGTGGTGATGATATCCAAGGATACGGCTTATGTGGATGATGAGGGAAGAATTGTTAGTGAGACCATCAATCGACAGCTTTCTGGTCCTTGGGATTTCCTCAACACCTACATTGTTAATGTATATCCCGATACTACTTGTTGGGTCAACGATTTCAGAAACTCAGACAATGAGACTTATCTGAGAAGCTATTTCAGCAATCCTGCTTATAACGACTATCCCGTAGTAGGTGTTACCTGGGAACAGGCCAATGCCTTCTGTGCATGGCGTACAGATTATCTGCTGAAAGGCTTAGGCCCTGAGGCAAGGTTCGTTCAGCGTTACCGTCTCCCTACTGAGGCAGAATGGGAGTTTGCCGCTCGAGGCAAGGATCAGAACGAGTTTCCATGGGACAACAAGGATGTAAAGAACGGCGATGGTTGTTTCTATGCCAACTTTAAACCCGATCGTGGTAACTACACCAAGGATGGCAATCTGATAACCAGCAAGGTGGCTATATATTCACCCAATTCCAATGGTTTGTATGATATGGCAGGTAATGTGGCAGAATGGACCAGCACAGTATTTACAGAGGCTGGAGTTGATGCTATGAACGACCTGAATCCTACTCTTGTCTACAATGCAGCCAAGGAAGATCCCTATCGTCTGAAAAAGAAGAGTGTACGCGGAGGGTCATGGAAAGATCCAGAGTCATTTATCCGTTCGGCATGGCGTTCTTGGGAATATCAGAATCAACCACGGTCATATATAGGATTCAGATGTGTGAGAAGTCTTGCTACCACATCGAGTGCTAAACAAAAAACAATAAAAACAAAGAAAAGGAGATAATAGCCATGGGCGAATATAGTAAATTCAATATCGTATACCGTCTGCAAAGATGGATGGACAGTGTGCCTGGTCAGACCTTTCTGAACTATGCTTACAGTTGGGGTGCTTCTGTCGTTATTGCTGGTGCGTTGTTTAAGTTGACCCACCTGCCTGGAGCTAATATCATGATGTTCCTTGGTATGGGAACCGAGGTTGTGGTATTCTTTCTTTCCGCCTTCGACCGTCCTTTCGACAAGACTGCTGACGGGCGAGATATCCCTACTCATGTGACTGAGGAATATCTCGAGACAGGTAAGGTGACCTATGAAGAAGGACGTGTTGCTTCCTCTCAGGCTTCACCTGTTGGTAATGTTCAGCCTTCTGTCGTTGTCGTGGGCAATCCTCAGGCCTCTTCTTCTGTATCAACTATCAGTATGGCAGATCCTGAGGTAAGCGATTCTCTCGAGAAGCCTGTTCAGACAGTGGCCTGTGGCAGTGATGATAGCACGCAGCAGTCTGTAGCCAATGGTGTCTGGATAGGAAATCAGCAGAATACTACTCCCGAGATGGCCGAGGCTCAAAGCAACTATGTGGAAGAGTTGAAGAAGTTGGTAGAGACCTTGGAGAAGGTGAATGAGCAGAGCAACCGACTTACTCGTGACAGCGAGGAGATGGAGAATCTGAACCGTACTCTTACTGGTATCAGTAAGGTTTATGAAATGCAGTTGAAGGGTGCCAGTCAGCAAATTGGCACTATCGACCAGATAAATGAGCAGAGTCGCAAGATGGCTCAGCAGATAGAGCAACTCAACAAGATCTATACTCGTATGATTGAGGCGATGACTGTCAATATGAGGGCAGCCGCACCCCATGTGAGTGAAGATTAAAAAGCATAGAGATACGAACTCTCTCTACGGACGAAGAGGGAGAAAACAAGTGAAATAAGCAAATTAAAGAATGGCAATAAAGAAAAGACCTATATCGCCTCGCCAGAAGATGATCAACCTGATGTATCTCGTCTTGATGGCTATGCTGGCATTGAACATCTCTACCGAGGTGCTCAATGGATTTTCTATAGTAGAGGAGAGTCTGAACCGTACAACAGCCAACTCTTCTGCCGAGAATGCTGCCTTATATAGTAATTTTGCTGATCAGATGAAGCAGAATCCTGCCAAGGTAAAGGCATGGTTTGAGAAGGCGACACAGGTTAAGGAAATGAGCGATTCGCTCTACAACTTTGCCCAGCAGCTGAAGGAAGCCATCGTGCGTGAAGCAGATGGAAGCGATGGAGATGTATTGCATATAGAGAATAAGGATAATCTTGAGGCGGCAGGTATAGTGATGCTGGCTCCTGGTTCTGGTAAGGGTGGCAAATTATATCGTGCCATCAACAGCTATCGTGATCGTATATTGATGATGGTCACCGATGAGCATCAGAAGAAAATCATCCAGAGCAATCTTTCTACCCGTGTGCCTAAGGATGCAAAGAATTTTGGCAAGAACTGGCAGGAGTACATGTTTGAGAATATGCCCGTGGCAGCAGCCGTTACTTTGTTGTCTAAGTTGCAGAGCGATGTTCGTTATGCCGAGGGTGAAGTGTTGCATACCTTGGTTTCCAATATCGACATGAAAGATATAAGAGTCAACAAGCTTGATGCCTTTGTTATTCCCGAGAAGACAACTCTCTATCCTGGCGAGCGTTTCAATGCCAACATCGTGATGGCTGCAGTCGATACAACTCAGCAGCCTGAGATCTATGTCAATGGAGTGAGAGTGAACACTGCTCATGGTCAGTATTCGTTCACAGCAGGTGGAGTTGGCGAGCACCAGTTTGGTGGCTATATCCTGATGCAGAATGCCAGAGGCGATGTGATGCGTCGAAACTTCCTGCAGAAGTATACTGTAATTCCAGCACCTAATACTGCCACAGTGGCAGCAGATATGATGAATGTATTGTATGCAGGTTTCCAGAATCCTGTCAGCATCAGTGTGCCAGGAGTTCCTGCCAATGCTGTATCTGCAACCATGACAGGTGGCTCGTTCATATCGAAGGGTAACGGACGGTTTGTGGCAGTACCATCAGCAGTGGGTAAGGACGTGACGATACATGTTACTGCCCGTGACAAGGGGCAGACGAGAACGATGCCTCCATTTGTATTCCATGTAAGGAAACTACCCGATCCAACAGCTTACTTGGCTTTGGGTACCAACCGCTTCCGTGGTGGCGTCTTGTCGAAAGCTTCCCTGATGGGCGCTTCAGGTATTCATGCGGCAATTGATGACGGATTATTGGATATTCCTTTCCGTGTATTGGGTTTTGAGACTGTTTTCTTCGACAATATGGGTAATGCAGTGCCTTTGGCTTCGGCTGGAGCCAATTTCTCTGAGCGTCAGCGTGAGGAGTTCCGCAGACTGTCGAGAAACCATCGTTTCTATATCTCTCACATCAAGGCTGTGGGGCCTGATGGAATTACCCGTAACCTCCCTGCAGCCATGGAGGTGATTGTGAGGTAGAGAAATGCAAAGAGTGAAGAATCTTATTGTTTAGAAATAAAGATATTATAATGAGAAAGATATTTTTGTTATTGATGCTTGCGGGGCTGACAATCGGTGCGAATGCCCAGCCAGAAGCTCGTAGACAGGCGCAGCAGAAAGCCAAGCAGCAGTCGAATGCCAACAACATGACGACTCGTGCGCAGATAATGTTCCCTACATCGGCCACCATGGGCGATGATGTGGTATGGAGACGTGATATCTATCGTGAGCTCGACTTAAATGATGATGCCAATGCACCATTGTATTATCCTGTGGAGCCTGTCGGTGGTCAGATGAATCTCTTTACCTATATGTTCAAGTTGATGCTGAGTGGTCGTGTGCGTGCTTACCAGTATCGCCTGGATGGTCATGAGAGTTTCAACTACGAGGATCGTGTTGTGCCTAAGGCCTTCATGGATAATTATCACATCTATTATGAGCGTAAGAATGGAACTTTGACACTCGATGACAGCGATATTCCTTCTCGTGAGGTAAAGTCTTACTATGTGAAAGAAGCCACATACTACGACCAGCATACCGCCACATTCCATACCAAGGTAATCGCCTTGTGTCCTATTATGACACGTGAAGACGATTTTGGTGATGCCGGAACCAAGTATCCTCTCTTTTGGATGAAGTATTCTGACCTTGCTCCCTATCTCTCCAAGCAGCAGATAATGACGAGCAATCTCAATAATGCTGCCATGATGAGTATAGACGATTATTTTGTCAAGAACCAGTATAAGGGCAAGATATACAAGACCACCAATATGTTGGGTAAGACCTTGGCGCAGTATTGTCCTACCGATTCAGCTCTGAGCAAGGCGCAGAAGAAGATAGAGTCAGAGTTGGCTGCCTTCGAGAAGAATATCTGGGGCGATCAGGCACGCAAAGATTCTCTTGACAGTATTGCCAATGCCGACAAGAAGAATGTCAAGAGCGTGAAGAAGAATCGCAGAAGCAGAACTTCTGGTTCTTCGTCTACAGTCAAGACTCGTCGTCAGCGCAGTTCCGGTTCGTCAGGATCCAGTGCAGCCCGAGTTTCGGTTCGTCGTGAGCGTCATTAATAATAGGTTTATAATATAAGGTATGAAGAAAGTATTATCATTTATTGTGTTGGCTGTTTCGCTCTTCTTTGCTAATCCTGCTCAGGCACAGATTAAGTTAGGTGTGAAGGGTGGCTTGAATGTCAGCAATTTGAAATTGGACGATGACATGTGGACGACAGATAACAAGGCTGGATTCTTCATTGGTCCGATGGTGAAGGTGACTGTGCCAGTTACAGGTTTAAGTTTTGACGTTGCCGCTTTATATGATCAGAAGGAGGCAAAGATGCATTGGGGTGATGATGTGGTTGGCGGTGACCTTAGCCAGACAACCACCATCAAGCAACAGTATATCGATATACCTGTCAATGTGAGATATGGAGTTGGATTAGGTAGCTTGGCCAACGTCTTTGTTTTTGCAGGTCCACAGTGGGGCATCAATGTTGGCGACAAGAACTTCAAGTGGGATGCCAGAAAAAGTTATTCCCTCCGAAAGGCTACATTCAGTGTCAATGTAGGTGCTGGTGTTACCCTCTTCAAACATTTGCAAGGTTCGGTGAACTATAACATCGAGTGCAACAAGTCGGGCAAAATGGACACAGAAAGTACCAATCACAAATGGGTGAAAGGCCGTAACAATACCTGGCAGATTTCTCTTGGCTATTGGTTCTAAGCATAGGAGATACATATTAAAATATATAAAAGCAGATACCTGATGTTGGGTATCTGCTTTTTTATTGTTACCTTTGCAGGGTATGAAGTATGTCGATGTCATATTGCCCTTGCCGCTACCTGGCATGTTTACCTATTCTATCCCCGAAGGGATGGAAGGGTGTGTTGTTTTTGGTAAACGGGTGCTTGTGCCATTGGGCAAGAGCAAGAAGTACATTGCCATGGCGGTAAAGGTGCATCAGGAGATGCCGTCCTTTAAGGTCAAGCCGATAGAGCAGGTGCTGGATGCTACTCCCACACTTCTTGACCGACAGTACAGGTTATGGTCGTGGATATCCAACTATTATATGTCACCTTTGGGCGATGTATATAATGCCGCAATGCCTGCAGGCATGAAGTCTGCAGAGAAGTTCAAACCCAGGATGGAATTGTATGTGGAGCTTACGAGCAAATACCGCAACGAAGCTTCCCTGCATGTGGCTCTTAACATGTTGCAGCGTGCCCTGAAGCAATCTAAAGCCCTTGCTACATTTCTCAGCCTTTCCCATTGGGACAGTTTAGAGAACGATACGCCTCGCGAAGGCATCAAGAAGGTCACCAAGGAAGAGCTGATGAATGAGGCTCATTGCACTTCTGCCATTGTCAAATCGCTCATCGACCGTGACATCCTCTTTACTTACGAGGAGGAGGTGGGACGACTGAATACCTCAGGTGAGAGTCACTTCGAGCAGATCAAACCACTTTCCATAGCCCAGCAGGAAGCTTACAACAAGATTCTCCTTCAGATGATGAAGAAAAACGTGGTGCTTCTTCATGGCGTGACTTCGAGTGGCAAGACCGAGGTGTATATCCATCTCATCAAGCAGGCTCTCGACAATCACAAGCAGGTGCTTTATCTTCTGCCCGAGATAGCTCTCACGGTACAGATCATGGAACGTCTGCACAAAGTTTTTGGCGATCGTCTTGGCATTTATCATTCCAAGTATAGCGATGCCGAACGAGTGGAGATATGGCAGAAACAGATGTCAGCCCATCCCTACGATGTTATTCTTGGGGCTCGAAGTGCAGTCTTTCTCCCTTTTCAGAATCTCGGACTTGTCGTCATCGACGAGGAACACGAAACATCCTTTAAGCAACAAGACCCAGCCCCCCGCTATCATGCCCGCAGTGCTGCTATTGTGTTGGCAGGTATGTATCCCGACTGCAAGGTTCTTTTGGGTACAGCCACACCCTCTATGGAGAGTTATTACAATGCGCAGGAAGGCAAGTATGGATTGGTGGAACTCAAAACCCGATACAAGGACATACAGTTGCCCGAAATCCAGGTGGTGGATGTAAAGGATTTGCGGCATCGCAAGATGATGACTGGTGCCTATTCTCCTCAACTTTTAGCAGCCATACGCGAGGCTTTGTCGCATGGCGAGCAGGCCATTCTGTTCCAGAATCGTCGTGGTTTTGCACCGATGGTGGAATGTAAGGTATGCGGATGGGTGCCTAAGTGCAAGAACTGCGATGTGTCGCTTACACTTCATAAGAATATCAACCTCTTGACCTGTCACTATTGTGGATATACTTATCCTGTGCCTGTGGAGTGTCCTAACTGTGGAAGTACCGAACTCTTGGGGCGCGGTCTTGGTACAGAGCGTATAGAAGACCAGTTGGCTGATATCTTCCCTGATGCTCGCATTGCTCGTATGGATTTAGATACTACTCGTACACGCAATGCCTATGAACGACTGATAGATGACTTTTCGACGGGTAAGACCAACCTACTTATAGGAACGCAGATGATCAGCAAGGGACTCGACTTTGATAAGGTAAGTGTAGTGGGCATCCTGAATGCCGACTCTATGCTCAACTATCCCGATTTCCGAGCCTACGAGCATGCCTTCATGATGATGGCGCAAGTGAGTGGAAGGGCTGGAAGAAAGGGCAAGCGAGGCAAGGTGATATTACAAACCAAGTCGCCTACGCTTCCTGTCATCTCGCAGGTTGTTCACAACGATTATGCCAGTTTCTACCAAGACTTGTTGGAGGAGCGCCGCATTTTTCATTATCCTCCTTTCTATCATTTAGTCTATGTCTATCTGAAGCATAAACATGAGTCTGTGTGTCAACAGGCGAGTATGGAGTTGGGGCAGACCTTACGTTCTTGGTTTGGCGAGAGAGTTCTTGGACCAGACAAGCCCGCAGTGTCCAGAGTGAAGACGATGAATATTCGAAAGATAGTTATCAAACTCGAAAATGGCATCGATCAAGCTAAGGTGCGAGAATATTTGAATTATGCTCAAGAACATATGTCGAAAGATCCACGATATGGTGCATTGCAGATTTACTATGATGTAGACCCCATGTAAAAGTATGAACATATCCATCACGTAGGGTGATGGTAGAAATACGAAAAAAGGCTATCCCAATCTCTCGAGAGGGGTAGCCTTTCCATTTTATGTAGTTATGTTTTTGGAATGTTCCTTAGAAGTTGATGTCAAGACCAACTGCGAAGACATTGTTGTTGCGGGTGTAGTCAGATGAGTAGTTGAATTTCTTATCTGCTGACAACTGAACAGTCTCTGTTGTCTTTTTGTGCTGATAGAAGGTGTGGAAGTAAGCCACGTTGAGATCCATCTTCTTATTGATGTGATAAACACCACCGATGGCTGCAGAGTTAGAACTTACAACGAATGATTTATCGTCCATGTACTCGTCAGACAAACCGTAGTTGGTGTTCTGCCAACCAGTACTTAAGGTAATTTTCTTGTTGATGTCTACCTCTACACCTGCATTATACTCCAAGGTACCACGTTTCAACTCCTTGTTGCGGTTGTTGTAAGAAGTGGCATTCTTGTCGTCGAACCAGTGGAAACCTACGTTGACTCTTACAGCATTGATAGGGCTGTAGCCTACACCGATAGCTAAATAAGCAGGGATGTCGCCAGCAATCTTCTTGCCGTCCTCATATTCACCGATGGCTCCGTCTATCTTTGAGTCAAACTGAGTCTTCAAAGCGCCCATGGCTGCTTGAATGTTGGGGTTGCTCAGAATAGCGTCTGCTTTTGTTTCTGACACACGATTAGCGATGTAGGCATTGCGCAGATTGTCGGGCAGGTTGCCGATACTTGGTATCTGATTTACCGACTTGTTCTTCAGACGTATACGGGTCTTGAACTCATACTTGGCAGAGAAATTCCAACGACCAGTCTTGTAGTCTACACCAATAATAGGTGTGAAGCCTACGCCACTCTGGTCGCAACTCAACTCGATATTGGCAGAACTTTCCTTAGCAGGGTTGAGTACCTTATAAAGAGGCATCTGTCCTACCTGAATGTTCTCTACATAACCATAGTAGTTGGTTAAGGCATAAACACCACGAACACCCAAGAATGCACTGAAGTTGTCACAGAACTTATAAGCAGCACCTGCAGAGAGACCGTAGTAATACTGGCGTCCGTGCATATAGCTGTTGTAGCTGTACTTACCTTCAGTTCCGAAGTACTGGTTGCTTGAGAATATGGCTGGTACATTGTAAGCACCTGCTACCTGGTCGACAGCACCTGCCAACTGGCAAGCAGCAATGGCAGTCTCGGCTACAATCTTCTCGAATGATCCCAGTCCATCGTCGAAGGTACACTTACCGCCACCACCGGCGAGGGCGAAGCTTGCCTGGAAAGACCATTTGCCCTTGTTGTAGGCATACTGGAAAGAAGGGATAACAGGAGCAAAAGCCGTACCCTTGAAATCGCGAGGAGTGATGGGATTGTTTACATTGTTGGTAAACAAAGCATAGTCATTGTTGATAGTACGTGTCTGGAAAGCCAACTGCCAGTTGATGGCGAGATGGTGTCCTTCACCCATGAATACAACGCCGGCCGGATTATAATAAACTCCGTCAATACCGATTGAAGCCTCACGGCTCATCATTCTGTTGAATGCTACGTGCTGGTTTGTGTTTGTGAGCAAACCACCTGCCCATGTAGGTGTTGCACAAGCCATCGCAATGGCAGCACAAACTAATTTTAGTTTCTTCATTTTAATAATTTTAAATAAAAACGTCCGCAAAGGTAAGAAGAATGTTCTATTTGGCTACAGGATGCTATGGCTATTTAAAGTATATTAACAGAAAAAGATACTTTTGTTGCACAGATTTCAAAATATGTGCAATGAATTAGATCTTTTTATGTACTTCTTAAAGTATATTATAAAGGGGTGAGAATAGAGGTAGCGTGAGAAGTCTTTCAAAGTATTTTAAAAACAAAAAAAATGCTTGGTGAGTGAGCTGTTTCATGTGACATTGCGAGATCAAGTGTAATATTGCAGAGTCACATAAACAATGTTGACTGGTTAATCTGGCTGTGAATTTATCCTCCAGTCAAGGGCATAAATATCGTGAAGTATAGCAATGGGAGTGCAAGAAAGGTTGTTGTAAAACAATAAAATGATAGAAGTTGGTGAGGCAAATCCTTGCGTCACCAATTTCTATATATATAGATAATGTATCTATTATTTATTTAGGTGCGGATACGAGATTCTCGTATGATAGATAGATTTCAGTCTCTCGATGAGTACCGCTTTGGCCAGAGCGATGTCGCGGAAGGTGATGGGGCATTCTCTGAAGAATCCGTCAGCCACCTGACTATCGATGAGTTTATTTGTCAGTGCGCTGATACTCTCTTCTGTGTATTCGCTAAGCGAACGTGATGCCGCCTCTACCGTGTCTGCCATCATCAGAATAGCTTGTTCGCGCGTGAAGGGGTTAGGACCAGGATACTGAAATTGCTCTTTGTCTACCTTTTCGTCGGGATGCTCATTACAATAATTAATATAGAAGAATTTGGTAAGTCCATTGCCGTGGTGTGTGGAAATAAAGTCCTTGATGATGCCTGGCAAGTTAAACTTTTCTGCGAGTTTAAGTCCTTCTGTCACATGGCTGATAATGATTTGTGCGCTCTCCAAGTCGGAGAGTTGGTCGTGAGGATTCACTCCAGCTTGGTTTTCGGTAAAGAAAACTGGGTTTGTCATCTTTCCGATGTCATGATAGAGCGCCCCTGTACGCACCAGCAGACTGTTGGCATGTATTCGGTTGGCTATTTCTGCAGCTAAGTTTCCTACGGTGATAGAATGTTGGAAGGTGCCAGGAGCTATCTCGCTCAGGTTGCGTAGCAACCCCTTGTTGGTGTTGGATAACTCAAAGAGTGTTACGTTAGAGGTAAAACCGAATAACTTCTCTATGAGATACATCATGGGGTAGGAGAGTAGTAAGAAAATGCCATTGATGATGAAGTAGGTGTACATACTTGGGTCTATATTGAACACCTGGTTGTCTTGCATGAGTTGCAGTGCCAAATAAACGATGCAACTTGATAAAGTGACGAGGATGGCAGTGATAAAAATCTGCGACCTCTTGGATAGTTCACGCAACGAATAGATGGCAACAAGGCCCGACGCAATCTGTACGATGATGAACTCATACTGATATTTCACCGCTGCAGCGCAGATGAGAATCATCGTGACGTGTGTGATAAAAGCCGTACGTGAGTCCATAAACACTCTGACGAAGATGGCTGCCATGGCAAAAGGAATGATATATACCGAGAAGAAGTTGTGCTTCATCATCAGTGACACGATGATAGGGAAGAGAGTTATCATCGCATAGAGCATGGTGAGACTTCTTGGCTTCTCGAAGTAGTCTTTGCGGAAGAGTGTGAGGTAGGAAGTAAACATCATGACGAGTATCAATACGAAGAGTATCTGCCCGATGAAGGTGGTCATGATTTCATCTTGTGTAGAGCTTCGTCTCTTCATCTCCTTATCAAAGGAGTTGAGCACTCGACATGTATAGTCGTTGACAATCTCTCCGCGGTCGATGATTTTCTGTCCGCTCATCACCATACCACTTGCCAGCGGAATGCTACTGAGCAGGTCGTTTTTTTCAGCGTCGCTTTTCTCTTTGTCGTATACGATGTTTGCCTCAATATAGTTATTGAGGTCGCAACGTGAGAGAATGGCTCGCTGGGCTGCGAGTTTCTCGTTAGCAAAGATGTGTTCGTAGGCCGCTATGGTGGAGTAGAAACTGTTTACCTTGAGAGTTTTGGCGTTTTTCCCACTCACGAAGCGTATCACGCTTGTTGAGTCTTTCAAGATATTGTTGTATTCGTGGGTATTGATGATGCCGCTTTGATATATCTCTTGCAGTTGTCTTGCTACGATTCCCACGTACTCTTTTGGTAGACCTGTTATGCCCTCTTCATAGTCGTGTAGGAAACGTTCTACCTGTTTCTTCTCAGTGAGAGGGTTGAGGCTGTAGTAGGGTTGGAAAAACTTGAGTAGGGAGTCCTGTTCGTGCTTGATAGCCTCGTCGGTTTTATAGATAGGGAAGTCGAATTTAGCGATGACAGAACCATACATCCATGGCTTCCCCACATCGTAACGATACATTCTTCCTTCGTTGCGTGGCAAGAACCATACGATAATAGCCACAGTGATGCACACAAGTACGGCTTTGGTGGCGAGATTGCGCCAGTAATTCTCTTCTGTGTTATTGAATATGCTCATTTTGTTCTATATTTTAGGCTGATTTCCTTATATTCATGGATTCCACTGCGAAAATACGAAAAAAAACTGCTAAAATCGCAAAAAAAAGTGTAATTTTGCAGAAAAATAGAAAAATAGTATATTTCAAGACATGGCAGATAGAAAAGTAAGGGTGCGTTTTGCCCCAAGTCCTACGGGTGCATTGCACATTGGCGGTGTTCGTACCGCTTTATATAATTATTTGTTTGCTCGCCAGCATGGTGGTGAGCTTGTGTTTCGTATCGAGGATACCGACTCGCATCGCTTTGTACCAGGAGCAGAGGAATATATTTTGGAGTCGTTTAAGTGGCTCGGTATTAAGTTTGACGAGGGTGTGAGCTTTGGTGGCGAACATGGTCCTTATCGTCAGAGCGAGCGCCGCGATATCTATAAGAAGTATGTTCAGCAGTTGCTTGATGCAGGTAAAGCTTATATCGCTTTCGATACTCCAGAAGAGTTGGAGGCTAAGCGTGCCGAGATACAAAACTTCCAGTATGATGCTCATACTCGTATGCAGATGCGCAACTCGCTTACATTGTCTGCCGAAGAGGTGGAGCAACTGATAGCTGATGGCAATCAATACACCGTTCGCTTCAAGATAGAGGCAGGTGAGGAGATTCATGTTAACGATATGATTCGTGGTGATGTAAAGGTGATGAGTGATATCCTCGATGATAAAGTACTTTATAAGAGTGCCGATGAGTTACCTACTTATCATTTGGCCAACATCGTTGACGACCATCTGATGGAGATTTCTCATGTCATCCGTGGTGAGGAGTGGTTGCCCAGTGCTCCTTTGCATGTATTGCTTTATAAGGCTTTCGGATGGGAAGACACAATGCCACGTTTCGCTCACCTCCCCTTGTTGTTGAAGCCCGAAGGTAAGGGCAAATTGAGCAAGCGTGATGGCGATCGTTTAGGCTTCCCTGTATTCCCATTGGAGTGGCACGACCCCAAGACAGGTGAAGTGTCATCAGGCTATCGTGAGAGTGGCTACTTCCCCGAGGCAGTTGTTAACTTCTTAGCTCTGCTCGGCTGGAATCCAGGTACAGAACAGGAAATCTTCTCGCTCGATGAGTTGGTACAGGCCTTCGATATTTCTCGTTGCTCTAAGGCTGGTGCTAAGTTTGACTTCAAGAAAGGTATATGGTTCAACCATGAGTACATTCTCATGAAGAACGATGATGAGATAGCTAATCTCTTTGCGCCTATCGTTGCCAACAATGGTGTAGAGGAGACTATGGATCGTGTAAAGCAGGTGGTACACATGATGAAGGATCGTGTGAACTTCGTTTATGAGTTGTGGCCACTTTGCTCTTTCTTCTTCATACCACCTATGGAGTATGACGCCAAGACTGCAAAGAAACGTTGGAAAGAATATTCAGCCCAGCAGATGACCGAACTTGCTGATGTTCTTGAAGGTATTGACGATTTCTCTATTGAGGGTCAGGAACCTATCGTAATGAAATGGGTAGAAGAGAAAGGATATAAGCTCGGTGACGTGATGAATGCTTTCCGTCTTACGCTCGTCGGCGAGGGTAAGGGCCCTGGTATGTTCGATATCTCAGCCTTCCTTGGTAAGGAGGAGACACTGAAGCGTTTACGCAAGGCTATAGAGGTTTTAGGATAAAGTGTCCAACTTAAAAGTCCAGAAGAAGTATGATTTATAATGTCGTCATCTATTTTGTCCTTTGGGGCATAGCCATAGCAAGCCTTTTCGACCATAAGGTGCGCAAGATGTGGCGTGGCGAGCGCGAGGCTTTCAAACTGCTCAAGCAGAAAGTAGATCCTACGGCTCAATATGTGTGGTTTCACGCAGCTTCGCTTGGCGAGTTCGAGCAGGGACGTCCACTCATGGAACGTATCCGCAAGGATTTTCCTCAGTACAAGATATTGCTTACCTTTTATTCGCCCTCAGGCTATGAGGTACGTAAGAACTATGAAGGAGCCGACATTATTTGCTATATGCCTGTCGACACAAGGCTCAACGCCATTCGCTTCTTGCGCTTGGTGCGCCCAGTGATGGCATTCTTCATCAAGTATGAGTTCTGGAGTAACTTCCTACATATACTCAAGCATAGAGGTATTCCTACCTATAGTGTGAGCAGTATCTTTCGTGAGGAACAGGTGTTCTTTAAGTGGTATGGCAGAAGTTACGCAGGAGTGTTGAAGTGTTTTACTCATTTCTTTGTACAGAATGAGGAGAGCAAGCGTTTGCTTGAGAGTATAGGCATCACTGCTGTAGATGTTGTGGGCGATACACGTTTCGATCGTGTACTGCAGATTAAAGAGGCAGCCAAGCAACTGCCCATCTGCGAAGCTTTCCGACAGGGACGTGTTGCAGCTACCGATGTGGTTTCTTCTTCAGTACCCGAAACAGCAGCGTATAAGGTCTTTGTAGCAGGCAGTTCATGGCCTCCTGATGAGGAAATCTTCATCCGCTTCTTCAATGAACATAAGGATTGGCGCTTGCTGATAGCTCCTCATGTCATAGCCGAGGAACATCTGAAACTGATTCTTTCTCTGCTGAAGGATAAGAAGGTGGTGCGCTATACTCAGACTACTCCTGAGGAAGCTGCTGGGGCTGATGTGCTGATCATCGACTGTTTCGGACTGCTGAGCAGCATGTACCATTATGGTGATGTGGCTTATATCGGAGGTGGCTTTGGTGTGGGAATCCATAACACATTAGAGGCTGCTGTGTGGCAGATGCCTGTCATCTTTGGTCCTAACAACAAGAAATTCCAAGAAGCTCAAGGACTACTTAGGTCGGGTGGTGGTTTTGAAATACAGAACTATGAGAGTTTCGCTGGTTTGATGAACTCGTTGATGAATGATCATGATTTCTTGAGTCAGGCGGGCGAAAAGGCTGGAGCTTATGTAGAAAGCCTTTCTGGAGCTACCGACAAGGTGTTGGCAAAGGTCAACCTGTGATAGCTACTTTTGAGAAAATATCTCCCTCAAAAAACGCAAGTACTTACGAAGGGCAACGAAGATACTTTCGATGCCCATCGAAAGTACTTTCATCAGCCATCGCAAGTACTTGCGTTTTTTTACGGTGTGTGGCAAAAAAAATCCGACTTGTCGTTTCACAATTTTAGTTGACCACTTTAAGCTTTATTTATAATACGAGTTGACTCAGTTTCTATTACTTGATGATGCGGTAATAATCTTCCTTTCGAGGTTTTACAGTGTGAGGATGTGCAGAAGCATAGCCTAATGATAGCGCTCCGATACCCACCAAACCTTCTGGGAGTTGCCAGTCTTGGAGGAGTTTTTTGCCCTGTTCGCTCGCAAACATGGCATCCTCGCGATTGATCCAGCATGAAGCAAGACCTATGGAATGAGCTGCCAACATCATGTTACCAAGAATCAAGCTACCATCTTTTATATGATTAGGGTTGTTCTCAGGTGCTAAAACGATGACTATGGTAGGTGCTCCGTAATAAGGGTCAGACTCTACTCCCATTATTTCGGCATTCATCTTGCGTAACAGAGAGCAAATTTCTGGATTTTGTATGGCAACGATGTAAGGAGCTTGTGTGCCATGGCCTGTAGCAGCCCATGTGCCAGCCTCTAATACCGTCTTCAACTCCTCGTCGCTGATTTGTTCATCCTTGTAACGACGAATACTTCTTCTCTCTTTTATAGCCTTTAAAACATCATTTTCCATTGTTCTTCAGTTTTATATTTTAACTCAACTTTCGCAAATGGGGAAGTTAAAGAATTTAAAGAAGTTAAAGTTATATGCTTTATAGCTAAATATACAGCAAAAAGGCTATTGGCTATAACTTCTTTAACTACTATAACTTCTGTACATGCGAAACTTCAGTATTTTAATTGTCTATATTCTAATAGAATGAAGTACGAAAAAACATTTTGATTCTTCACACTTCGTTCTTCACTCAAAATTACATAGGGCATCCTGTGTCTTCATCTTCCACATACTGGCTCAGTACTCTTGCCATACGTATAAGCCCCTGCATGAGGGTCTTTCGTGGGCATGCTATGTTGATTCTCAGATAGCCTTGTCCTGCTTTTCTACCATACATAGTGCCACTGTTGACAAACACCTTGCCGTCTTGCAAGAGCAAATGGTAGGCTTCGTCAGAGGAAAGTTCGAAGGGTAGTATGTCGAGCCAAACGAGATAGGTACCTTCAAGTCTTGTGACCCGTACTTGGGGTAGCTCGGTGGCAAAGAATTCTTTTAGAGCCTGGTAGTTGTCGTAGAGATATTGATTCAGTTGGTCGAGCCACTCTTCTCCCTCGTTGTATGCTGCTTGTAGGGCGATGACACCAAAGGGATTTACATCGCAAACCTCATGGATGTTGATGGCTCTGTCTATGCGTCGTCGCAAGGCGGCATCAGCGCAAATGATGTTGGCAATCTGTAATCCAGCGATGTTGAATGCTTTGGTAGGCGAGGTGAGAACTACGCAGTTGTCGCGGCAGGCTTCACTGATACTGGCGAAAGGAATATACTGATAGCCAGGCATAACGATTTCACAATGTATTTCATCTGCGATGACCTTGACGCCATGTCGCAAACAGATATCATTGAGCTTTTCTAATTCTTCTTTTTTCCACACGCGTCCTGCAGGGTTGTGAGGATTGCAGAGTAAGAATGCTGTGGTCTTTTCGTCTGCACATTGTCTCTCGAAGTCTTCGAAGTCGATTTCGTAGGTGCTGTTTCCTACACGGCATAGCTCGTTCTCTACTACCTCGCATCCGCAGTTCTTGATACATGAGAAAAAACAGTTGTATACGGGAGTCTGTACGATGACCTTTTCGCCAGGCATACAGATGGCTTTGAGGCAGCATGATATGGCTGGCACTACGCCCGTTGTGTAGAGAATCCAGTCTTTCTGTATGTTCCACTGGTGGCGACGCGAGAACCAGCTGATGATGGCCTCGTAGTAAGAGTCGGGAACAAGGGTGTAACCGAAGATGCCGTGAGCCACACGCTTCTGCAGGGCTTCGATGACGCAAGAGGCTGTCTGGAAATCCATGTCTGCCACCCACATAGGAATAACGCCGTCTTCCTTTACCAGATCCCATTTATAGGAATTAGTACCGCGACGTTCGATGATTTCGTCAAAATTGTATTTCATATTTGTTTTCTATCTATGTTATTTCTTCATTGCTCGTAGGATAAATCTCTTTTTCCTTAATGGCAATGCTTATTTTGTTTAAGGGAACTCAGAATCGCAATGAATGCTTCTGCTATTTCGAATGGTCGATAATTTCACATGCTCCCTTAGGTGCCTTAGCAAACTCGGTGTAGGTGATACTTTTTACCTCGTCGGCCTCGATACGTCCTGAAATAGGATTCTTAATATTGGTGATGCTCCCCGAGATGTGGGCATCAATATTGGTGCAGTCTTCAAAGGCGCGGTCGCAACCTTTGTCGAAGGTGCAGTCGATGAGTGTTACATGGTCCATGTAGCAGAGCGGTTGTTCTCCACTGATATGGCATCGCACGAGCTTGACATTCTTGCTATGCCATGCCAGGTATTCGCCATTAAGCTCAGAGTCGTATACGGTTACATCCTCACACTCCCAAAAACTGTCTTTGGTGGTGATGCGAGCGTTGTGAACTTCCACATGGTGGCAGTACTGAAAAACGTATTTAGAGTCGCATACGAGTCCATCTACATAGATATTATTTGAGAACATAAAAGGGTAGGTGCCCTCGTGAAGCTTTACGTTTCTCATTTTGATACCATTTACCTTCCAGAAAGTTTCATCAGCATCGGTGATAACCACGTCTTCGAGTTCAAGATTGTTCATCTCGCGAAAGAACTTAGGACCGTCAATCGTACAGCGACGCATCACCATGTTGTCGGAATACCAGATGGCCGAACGACTTTCAGGAGCAAAGTAACAATCGGTAATGAGCGATCCATTGACATGCCACCATGGATATTTGCCGTAGAACTTGGAGTTTTGGCACGTGATGTTGTTGCAGCATTTGATGCCCGATTCGCCATCTGTTATCGTGATGCCATTCAATAGTATGTCGTTCTCTCCGAAGAGGGGGCGCTCGCCTCCGAATGTTTGGTTTTCAATCTTTTTCATTGTCTGTCTTACCTTATTATATTTATACCGTTTGCAAAATTACAAAAAATGTAGCAAATAAGGTTTATCTATATGCCAGAAAAAAGTATCGATATTCCCGATGTCAGTCTATTGCTGTAGGTTTGGGGTAAATGTTGAGCCATCTGTAGAGGGGAAAACTTCTGCATTTTGTCATTGGGGGGATATGATTAAGGCCGAATCATAAGAAAAATCTTATGTTCGGCCTTAACATTATTAAAATGTGAAATCGAAATTTACAAGTTTGGATTCATCTCTTTCCACTCATCTACAGCAGGAACGATGCCCAACTCAACGATCTCGTCGCGCATCTTGCAGAGGTGCTCATAAGACTTGTTCAAGGCAGCGATCTCCTCCGCAGTACCTGTAGGCTCTGTGAAATGAACGCCAGTCTTGTCGATAGTAGTAGGCATAGCCATCATTACGTTCTTGAAACCGAGCTTGTCGTGGTTTACATAGCAACCTGCTGGCAAGGTGAACTTCTCACCACCCATAGCAGCTTCAATCATCTTCACTGCGTTGTAAGCTGGGCTCTGGAATGAAGAACGACCACGCAACTTGATGATGTTAGAACCTCCCTGTACTGTGTGGTGCTTAATCTCTTCCCAACGCTCGTCTGAAAGACCCATCTCTGCCAATGGCTTGCCGTCAACCTTAACCTGAGAAGCAAATACTGCCATCTGCTCGCCATGACCACCATAGGTGTGAGCACCTGTCACCTTGTCCTGCTGTACGCCGAACTCGAGAGCCAAAGCCTGCTGCAAACGAGTAGAATCGAGAGCTGCGAGTGATGTCAACTGGTTTGGCTTCAAACCTGAGTGAATCAATGCTGTCAAAGCTGTTACGTCAGCTGGGTTGAAGATAACAACTACGTGCTCAACCTCTGGGCAGTACTTCTTGATGTTGTCACCAAATTCTGCAGCAATCTTGCAGTTACCCTTAAGAAGATCCTCACGAGTCATACCCTCCTTACGAGGAGCACCACCAGAAGAAATGATATATTTAGCACCTGTGAAAGCTTCCTCTGGGTTTACGGTGTAAGTTACGTTTACACCAGGGAAAGCGCACTGCTGAATCTCATCGAATACACCATGAACACCTGGCTCATAGATGTCATAAAGACAAATGTTGGGGGTAAGGCCGAGCATCAAAGCGCTCTGTACCATGTTAGAACCAATCATACCGCCTGCACCGACGATCAAAAGCTTGTCATTACTTAAAAATTCCATAACTACAATATGTTTTAAAATGTTTATAATTTCTGTTGAAATGTTTTGACTGAACTTAGGGCACTTTCTCTTTGTGCCTTTTTCTTTTTCGCCCGCAAAATTACTAAAAAGTAATGTAAATCGTGCAATATTTTACGCTTAAATTTGTGATTATTTCTTAAAATGTTTATCTTTGTAATCTCTATTTAGCAATTATGGATATGGTAGATAAAATAAAACAAAGATTGGATGACTTGAGAGAGGTGATGAGACGTGAAAAGCTTGCTGCTTTTATCTTCCCGAGCACCGATGCACATCAGAGTGAGTATGTAGCTTCGCACTGGCAGGGACGCGAGTGGATATCGGGTTTCGATGGTTCTGCAGGAACGGCGGTGGTGACCCTTGATAGGGCGGCTTTGTGGACAGACTCGCGTTACTTCTTAGCAGCAGAACAACAGTTGCAAGGTACAGAATATCAGTTGATGAAACTTCGCGTAGAAGGTACTCCCACCATAGGTCAGTGGCTTATAGAGCAGTTGGCTGATGTTGAATCGCCCGAAGTGGGGCTTGACGGAATGGTTAACTCCTTTCATGATACGCAGGCTTTGGTAGATGAACTTCGCAAGGCTGCAGGTATTACTGTGCGTACCAATTTCGATCCTCTTGAAGTGATTTGGAAAGATCGTCCTTCTATACCTGTTAATCCTGTAGAGATTCAACCATTAGAGTTTGCTGGTGAATCCTTCCAGTTTAAATTGTCTCGCATTCGTACGGCTCTTCGAGAACTTCATGCTGATGGTATGCTTGTCTCTGCTCTCGATGACATCGCATGGACGCTCAACCTTCGTGGCAGCGATGTGCATTGTGTGCCCGTCTTTATTAGTTATTTGCTGATAGCTTCTGATAAGGTGTCTCTTTTTGTTGATGAAGAAAAATTGACACCCGCCGTGAAGGATTATTTAGTGGGTAATGGCGTCTCACTATATAAATATAATAAGGTGGAAGAAGGCCTGCGAAATTATTCTGAGTATAACATTCTCCTTGATGGCGATGAAACGAGTTACCGTTTATGGAAAACCGTGAAATGTCGTGAGATAGTTTCTTTCACTTCTCCAATCCCAGCCATGAAGGCTATTAAAAATCAATCAGAGATTGCGGGCTTTCGTTGTGCCATGCTGCGCGATGGGGTGGCCATGGTTAAGTTTCTGCGTTGGTTAAAACCCGCAGTGGAGCAGGGAGGACAGACTGAAATGTCTATCAATGAAAAACTTACATCTCTTCGTGCTGAGCAAGAATATTTTCGTGGTCTTTCTTTCGATACCATTGCAGGTTATCAAGAACATGGAGCCATTGTGCATTATGAAGCTACACCGCAGACAGATGCAGTCTTGCGTCCAGAAGGTTTGATTCTTATTGATTCTGGTGCTCAGTATCAGGATGGCACTACCGATATCACCCGTACGATAGCGCTTGGACCCGTTAGTGAGCGGATAAAATATATCTATACACTTGTCTTAAAGGCGCACATACAGATGGAACTCGTTAAATTCCCGGATGGAGCTTCTGGAACTCAGCTTGATGCTGTAGGGCGTGCTTGCCTCTGGCGATCAGGACTCAACTATCTTCATGGTACCGGACATGGGGTGGGATCCTATCTTAGTGTTCACGAAGGACCTCATCAAATTCGAATGGAATGGAAGCCTACACCCCTTAGGTCAGGTATGACTGTTACTGATGAGCCTGGTATTTATCTCGCTGGCGAGTTTGGTGTCCGTATAGAGAATACGCTTCTTGTCAAAGACTATATGCATACAGAAATGGGTAAATTTCTTCAGATGGAATCCCTTACGCTCTGTCCAATAGACACGGCACCCATAGATGTATTGTTGTTGACAGAAGAAGAAAAGAATTGGCTTAATGTGTATCATCAGCTCGTATTCGAAAAATTATCACCCTGGCTTGATGAAGAAGATAAAAACTGGCTTCTGGAAGCTACAAAGTCGCTAAAATGAACAATTTAGAGCAAAAAAACGTGTAAAATCTTGGTAGTTTGATAAATAAAGCGTAATTTTGCACCCGCAAATTGTGGCGCTATGCCCATTTGACTGAGAACAACATAAGTTTAACATAATAAATTAAAAGCAAAAAAATGATTATTGTACCAGTTAAAGACGGTGAGAACATCGAGAGAGCTCTCAAGAAGTTTAAGAGAAAGTTCGAAAAGACAGGCATTGTAAAGGAGCTTCGCGCTCGTCAGCAGTATGACAAGCCTTCTGTTTTGAAGCGTCTCAAGATGGAACACGCTATCTACGTACAGCAGTTGCGCGCAAACGAGGAATAATAGCAAAAAAACCTCAAAAAATTTGGTAGTTTAAATTAATTTTCGTATTTTCGTTGCCGATTAAAGGTAATGAGTAACGCAAAATGACTGTCAAAGAATTCCTCGATTACATGTCTCAGGAACTTAATAGGTCTCCGAGGACAATATCGAGCTACGCGGATGATTTGTATACATTCGAAGCGTATTTCTTGAAGAAGGATGAAGGCTTAACGTGGGAAACCATTGATGCTGACATTATTCGCGACTGGATGGAAGCTATGGTCGATAAGGGGAATAGCCCCAGTACGGTAGCAAGACGTCTTAGTGCAGTGAAAGGCTTCTTTAAGTTTGCTCTCGTAAGAGGAATGGTTACCTCGGATCCAGCTCATGCTATCTTGAGCCCGAAGCGCAGTCGACCGCTCCCTCAGTTCTTGAAAGAGAATGAGATGAACGCTTTGCTTGATAAGCAGGTTTGGGGAGATGGATTTGAAGGCCTTCGGGATCGTTTGATAATCATGATGTTCTACGAGACGGGTGTTCGCCTGTCGGAACTTGTAGGCTTGGATGATGAAGCAGTCAACTTGATGGATAAGTACATTAAGGTTACAGGTAAAGGTAATAAGCAACGCGTTATTCCCTTTGGCAACGAGTTGAAATCCACGATAAAAGAATATGTGGAAGAGCGAAATAGAAGCGTAAGTCGTAAGACGCAAGCTCTGTTGGTCTCCGAAGCAGGTTCGCGCATAGGCCCGGAAATGGTACGGCGCATCGTAAAAGAAAACCTCGCTAGGTTTTGCTCGTTGAAGAAAAAAAGCCCGCACGTGCTTAGACATACCTTTGCAACGGCTATGTTAAATCATGGGGCAGATATCGAAAGTTTAAAACAATTGCTTGGTCATTCGCGCCTCTCTACAACGGAGATTTATACGCATACGACCTTTGAGCAGTTGAAGCGAGTGTATACAGAAGCCCATCCCAGGGCGTAACCTTTTAAAAAATGGAGGTCACTATGGAAATTAAGATTCAGTCGATTCACTTCGATGCTACCGAGAAGTTACAGGCGTTTATCGAAAAGAAAGTCGCCAAGTTAGAGAAAACTTATGAAGATATACAGAAAGTAGAGGTGCAATTAAAGGTCGTAAAGCCTGCCACAGCTATGAATAAAGAGGTTCAGCTGGAGGTTGCAGTTCCTGGATCTAAACTCTTTGTTGAGAAAGTATGCGACACTTTTGAGGAAGGTATAGATTTGACAGTGGATGCCATGAAGGTTCAATTGACCAAATTTAAAGAAAAAATGCGCAATCACTAAAAAAATGACGAAAAATTTTGGTGGTTCAAAAAAATAGTCGTATCTTTGCAGCCGTTTTACAACAGCTTCCTTTTTTAGCCGGAAAACGGCTGCAAGGATTTGCCTCTTTAGCTCAGTTGGCCAGAGCACGTGATTTGTAATCTCGGGGTCGTT
>ERZ857629.1454-NODE-1454-length-25844-cov-7.374307_pt1 | contig 25844 bp, 24 predicted proteins | sample MGYA00519700_ERZ857629 | MGnify/ENA primary metagenome ERZ857629 (study PRJEB31778, sample SAMEA3449351) | human gut metagenome | biome: human gut; feature: human-associated habitat; material: faeces | place: United Kingdom | collected 2010/2012 ...
GTATTATGACTACATTTTTAATAACGAATATTTTTTGAAATGTCTGTTTTATATAAAATTGCACTTTTTTAAAAAAATTATAAAAAAATCTCATATTAAAATGAGATCTTACATTAATTATATTTACTAAGTGCTTCTTGAAAAAGTGGTATTAAAACACTAAGTTGATTAATGTCAGTAATTTTGTTTAAAGTGCCATTTTGGTAATCTACTTCTAAAACCTTGTACTTTTCAAGTAGTTCTGTTTCATCGGCATTTATTTCATCAACATACAAATACTCTCCACCATCATGAAGCAATGATTCTAGTACCACAACTTTATCATTTTCTTCAAAAGTTATTACATCATATCTTTTAAAACTCATAAGCTCAAACCCTTTCTTATCTTATTTTACTTTCTTTATATACTCAGCCGCAGCACCAGTTACCACAGCACCACCAACGCCAATTGCGGCACCAGTTATAAGACCACCTGCTCCAAATGTAATTAATCCGATTGCTGCGCCACTAACTACAAGTAACATTTTAGCTAAATTAGCATTGATTTTACCATTTTTGGAGTTGATTTTACTCATTAAAGTATCTTTTGCTCTAGTAATTAACTTAGGTCTTTTTGGTGCTTCTTCTCTTGTTAGTTCAGAAGTGTTTTCTTTATCTTCATCAGTAATATCATTCTTAGCTATATATTCTTCTAAATCATTTTTTGCTTTATCATCGTTAGTTAAATCAACAATAGTAGTAGGTTTTGGTTGTTCAATTGCAACAACTTGTGGTTGAGAATCAGTTTTTGCTTCTGTATTAATTTCAGGAACATATGCACTTAAATCTTCTCCAGTAGTGTTATTAACAATAAAATCACTATATCCTTCAGGTAATCCTGTAGTAGTTTCTTTAACAGGTTCTTCAACATTACTTGTTTCAGTTTGTTCTACAACTGGTTTTTCTTCATTTATTTCAATAACTTTTGAAGGATCAATTTTACTAACTATTTCATTATATCTTTGTGGTGCACTATTTTTAATATTTTCAATTAAACTTTGCATTTCATATAAAGACATCTTAGTTTCATCCTCAAGTAATTCATCAGGATATACCCTTTCTCCTAAACCATTACGTATTTGAGATAGAAATTGTATTGCAAAAGAAACTTCAGATTCTTGTTCTTTATCACGTAATCTTTTTCTTTCTTCTTCTGCACCTTTTCTTTCATATTCATTTAATCTATCTCTTAAATCTTGAGATTTTTGTCTAGTTTCATTTACTAATTCTTCTCTTTTTGCTTCAAAGCTTAAATCTTTATTTTCTACAACTTCTTTAGTTTGTTCATTTACAACTTCTTTAATAAAGTTTAGATATTGTTCTTCACTAATAGTTTTTGCATCAAATAATTCTTTATAAAGTGCTACTTTTTTTACAAAATCGTTATTCATTCTATCACTCCCATTTACATAAGTGAATTATATCATATTTTTAAAACATAGTAAACAAAAAATGACCACTTTTTTATTAAAGTAATCATTTATAAATCTTACTTTTTATTAATACCCCCAAATCTACGATCACGATTTTTATAAGAATCTACTATGTCAGTAAACTCCTCATATGTAAAATCTGGAAATAAAGTATTTGTAAAGAATAATTCTGCATATGATAACTGCCATAACATAAAATTACTTATTCTTTGTTCACCACTAGTTCTAATAAGCAAATCTAAATCAGGCAAATCTTTATATAAATACTTACTAAATATATTTTCATCTAAGTCATTTATATCAATTTTGCTGTTAACAACATCATTGTATATTTTTTTAGTAGCATCTACTATTTCAGCACGTCCTCCATAGTTGAGACAAAAATTAACTATTAATCCAGTATTATCTTTTGTATCATGTTCTAAAGACTCTATTTCTTTTATAATTTTTTTATCCAGATTTTCTTTTCTACCTGAAAAAAGTATTTTAATATTTTTATTTTTATATTTTTTATTAATAATTTTAAACCATTTAGTAAATAAATTCATTAAATAGTCTACTTCATTTTTATCACGTTTAAAGTTTTCAGTAGAAAAAACGTATAAACTAAGTACTTTTATATTAGATTCACTTATTTTTAAAATTAATTTTTCTAAGTTTTTTGATCCTTCGAGATGTCCTTCACTTCTTTTTTTATTCCTCGATATTGCCCATCTTCCATTACCATCAACAATTATACCAACATGTTTTAATTCACTCATATATTTTTTCCTCCTTATAAATTATAGCATACAAGTCCTTAATTTACATAAAATATTTAGTTTTTTTATATAATAAAAGCACTTATTTACATAAGCACTTTTTCTACATCAAATGATACTTCAATATCATTTATTAACTGTTTATTACTAATATTTTCATCTTTTATTATTTCTAATGATAAAGTTTCTTTTTTGATATAGTCATTAAACTCTTCGACTATAGAATCAAAATAATCATTACAATTATAATATAGTTTAATTCTATTTTCTATATCAAAACCTTTTTCTTTTCTTAGATTTTGAATTTTTGATACAAACTCTCTAGCATATCCTTCTTTTATTAGTTCTTCATCTAATGAAGTATTTAATATTATAAAGTTATTATTCATATTAGCGGTATTAAACCCTTCTTTTGAAATAATTTTTATATCAATTAAATTACTAGTAACATCAATATCCCCAAAAGAAATAGTTTCATTATTTCTTAGTTTATTTATTTGTTCTTCATCTAAACTACTTAAGAAATTAGTAAATTCTTTCATCTTTGATCCCATTACTTTACCTGCTTCTTTAAAGTTTGGTTTTACTATAAAGTTCATATATTTAGAAAGATCATCTTCAAAAACAATTTCTTTTACATTTAATTCTTCTTTAATTAGATCAGTCAAATCACTAAGAATATCTTTATTCTTACCATCTAAGATTACTTCTTTGATAGGTTGTCTAACTTTTATTTTTTGTTCTTCTCTTACATTTCTACCTAGTGATATTAAATCCCTTACTAAATCCATTTTTTCTTCGATTGCATCATTTATTAAAGATTCATCATATTTAGGAAAATCACTTAAATGAACAGATTCTTCATCAGTTAGATTTTGATATATTTCTTCAGATATGAATGGTGTAACTGGAGCGATTAGTTTTGATAGATCAAGTAATGTTTTATATGTTGTATAATAAACACATTTTTTTGAATTATTTAACTCACTACCCCAGAATCTTTTCCTATTTCTTCTTATGTACCAATTGGATAGATCTTCACTAACGAAGTCTGTTAAGTATTTTACTACTTTGTTTAGATCATATTCTTCATATGAGTCTGTAACATTTTTAATTAGTTTGTTTAGTTTAGAAAATAACCATTTATCTATTTCTTCTAAATCATTGTATGATACTTCATAACTTCTTGGATCAATATTATCTATATTAGCATAAATAGTAAAGAATGAATAAGTATTTTTTAATGGATTAAAAAACTTAGAATGCACCTCTTTTAAACCATTTACATCGAATTTTAATGGTGTCCATACAGGTGATACATATGGTAGATAGAATCTTACTGTATCTGCTCCATATTCTTTCATAGTAGTAAATGGTTCGACAATATTACCTTTTGATTTAGACATTTTCTTTCCTTCGCTATCAAGTAATAAGTCATTTACTAATACATTTTTATAAGGAGATTTTCCAGTTAAAAATGTTGATATAATAAGTAATGTATAAAACCATCCACGAGTTTGATCAATTCCTTCGGCAATGAAGTCTGCTGGAAATTGTGTTTCCCATAATTCTTTATTTTCAAACGGATAATGGTATTGTGCAAATGGCATAGATCCTGAGTCAAACCAACAATCAATTACATCTGTTGTTCTAGTCATTGCCTTACCACATTTATCGCATTTAATGTGTACGTTATCAACGTATGGTCTATGTAAGTCGATTGATTCATCAATATCTTCGGTTGATAATTCTACTAGTTCTTTTCTACTTCCAATCATATGAGTATGTCCACATTCACATTTCCATAGAGGAAGTGGTGTACCCCAATATCTATTTCTTGATATTGCCCAGTCATTTAGGTTTTCTAGCCAGTTACCAAAACGTTTTTCTCCGACATATGATGGATGCCAATTTACTGTTTTATTAGCTTCGATTACCTTATCTTTTATTTTTGTGACTTCTAGATAATAACTTGGTTTTGAGTAATATATAAGTGGTGTTGAACATCTCCAGCAATGTGGATAATTGTGTACTATTTTTTGTTTTTTGAATAATTTATCATTTGCTTTTAGATATTTTATTACATCTAAATCTGCATCAAATACAAGTGTTCCTTTCCATGGACCCTCTAAATAACAACCATCTTCTCCGACAGGATTTAAGTAAGGTAGATCATATTTTTTACCTACAAGAGCATCATCTTGTCCAAATGCTGGTGCAAGATGTACTATACCTGTACCATCTTCCATAGTTACATAGTTATCACAACATACAAAAAATGCCTTTTTAGATACAGAAAGTTCTGGTATTAATTGTTCATATTCAGTATATTCTAAGTCCTTACCTTTATATGTTTCAAGCACTTTATAATCTTCTCCAAGTACTTTATTTGCTAATTTTTTAGCTACAATAAACTTATATCCCATTGACTGTACTTTAATATATTCTTCATCTGGATTAACACATAAACCAACATTAGCAATTAATGTCCAAGGAGTTGTAGTCCATACTAAGAAATAACAATCTTCATTTTTTATTTTAAATGATACAGTAACAGTATCTACACTTACTTCTTTATACCCTTGTGCTACTTCATGAGATGCAAGACCTGTTCCGCATCTTGGACAATATGGTAATATTTTATGTCCTTCATAAAATAACCCTTCATCAAAGAACTTTTTTAAAATCCACCATTCTGTTTCAATATAATTATTATCATATGTAACATAAGGATGTTTTAAGTCAATGAATTGTCCCATTTTAGTAGTAAGATCACTAAATGCTTTTTCATTTTTCCAAACTGACTCTTTACATTTTTTATTAAAGGCTTCAATTCCATATTTTTCAATATCAGTTTTTGATTTAAATCCAAGTTCTTTTTCTACCGCTAACTCAACAGGTAGACCATGAGTATCCCATCCTACTTTTCTTAAAACTTTATACCCTTGCATAGTTTTATATTTACAAAAACTATCTTTTAAAAACTTAGCAACCATATGATGAAGTCCTGGAAATCCATTCGCAGTCGCAGGTCCATCATAAAATACAAAGTATTTGTCTCTATTATCTATACTTTTTTGTAAGATATTATTTTCTTCCCAAAATCTAGAATAAAATGATTCTATTTCTTCTGGTTTTCCTTTTTTTAATTCTTTAAACATATTATTCCTCCCTATAAAATAAAAAAGATGATACCAAAGGACGAATCAATCGTGGTACCACCTTATTTTTATACTCTAATACTATAACGCGTAACCGTTTTTACTTTTAGTAAAACACATCAGAAGTGATCTAAAATATATCTTTTTATTAGTTTTCACCACCACTAACTCTCTTAAAAAAAAGTAATATATTTCCGTCTTCATCATTTGTTTTTCTTATATAATATAGCACAACTTTAAATAAATGTAAAGAGATTAATAAACTTCTGGGTCCCAAAAAGTATCTTAATCTCTATTAATATTATATAAAAATTATAGATGATATGCAACATTTTATAATATTTTTTTATATTTTTAGGACAATAGTTTAATATATGCATATTATATACCAGGAGGAATAACCATGTATAATCAATTTTATCCATATATGATGGGTACTATACCAAATGCTACTCGTATGGCAAGTCCTTTGATGGGTGGTGCTTTACGTACTAGTCCACTCTCTTCTTTATTAGGTGCTAGAAGTGCACCAGCAGTTAATGCACTAGGTGGCGCTACTAAAGCGAGTACTTTTACCTTTAGCGGTTTATTAAATGGTGCCAGTAAAACACTTGGTGTAATTAATCAAGCTATACCAGTATTTTATCAAGTAAAACCAATTATTAATAATGCTAAAACAATGTATAGAGTAGCAAAAGAAATTAATTCAAATGATAGAAAAAATACTAGTACAAATACAAATAATAGTAATAACAATAATTCTAATAATAATACTAGTACTAATAATGTATCTAATAATAATGATGTAAATAAACCAAACTTCTTTATTTAAGAAATTATAACTATGTAATTTCTTTTTTAAATATATCATATACTTTTATCATAACCTAATCTCAGTATAATGATATTATAAAAACAAAAGAAATTAAATCTTTTTTAAAAATCTAATTTCTTTTTTTAATTTTATTTTTTTTATTAAATATTTATTTGTTAAACTATTTTTTATATTATTTAATTTATCAATTTCTTTTTCTATATACTTTTTAAATACTTCATTATTACTTTTCAAAAGAATTGGACCATATTTTAATTCATATTTTTTATATTTTTTTGTTCCTTTTTCAAATACTATTATAGGATAAAACTTATTATTTTCTAACACTATATCTTCTTCTTTTATATAATAATTATTTTTTATAAATACTTTTCTTAAAGTATACCAATCATTATTTGATGATATAATTATTTTTTTGATATTTTTTAAGTTATCTTTATTTCTAAATATTATATCCAATACATTAGAAGTACCCATTCCTGAGATTACTATTGTGTCTACTTCTTTTTCTAAAGTATCTATTCCATTTCTTTTAGTTATTTTTATTTTATTTAATAAGTTTTCTTTTTCTATGTTTTTATAAGCATACTCTAAAGGACCATCACTAATATCACTAGCAATTGTTTTTATATTTTTTTTAGTTTTTACTAAGTATATATCTAGTAGTGCATGATCACATCCAACATCTATAATATAAGAGTTGTCATCAACGTATGATGCAACTCTTTTTAGTCTTTCATTTATTCTCATTAATCTGTTAAGAAATCCTTAAGTTTTTTAGATCTAGATGGATGTCTCATTTTTCTTAATGCTTTTGCTTCAATTTGTCTTATTCTTTCTCTTGTAACTCCGAATATTTGTCCTACTTCTTCAAGGGTTCTACAATGTCCATCGTCTAATCCAAATCTAAGTTTTAATACTTTTTCTTCTCTTTCAGTTAGAGTAAGTAGTACTCCTTCAAGTTCTTCTTTTAATAATTCTTTAGTTGTATATTCTTCAGGTGACATCATTCTTTCATCTGGTACAAAATCCCCAAGATGCGAATCATCTTCTTCACCAATTGGAGTTTCAAGAGATACTGGTTCTTGTGATATTTTTAATACTTCACGAACTTTGTCTTCTGTAATTCCCATTTTTTCTGCAATTTCAGCTTCACTTGGTTCCCTATTTAGTTCTTGTGTAAGTTGTCTTTGAACTCTAGCTAATTTATTAATTGTTTCAACCATATGTACTGGAACTCTTATAGTTCTAGCTTGATCGGCAATTGCACGAGTTATTGCTTGTCTTATCCACCATGTTGCATATGTAGAAAACTTATATCCTTTTGAAGGATCAAACTTATCTACTGCTTTCATAAGTCCAATATTACCTTCTTGTATTAGGTCTAGAAATGCCATTCCACGTCCAACGTATCTTTTTGCTATTGATACTACTAAACGTAAGTTAGATTCTGCAAGTATTCTTTTTGCTTCTTCGTTTCCTTCTTCTGCAAGTAGTGCATATTCGTATTCTTCATCTGATGTAAGTAGGTTTATTCTACCTATTTCTTTTAGATACATTCTAACTGGATCGTTTATTTTTATATCTTTATTACCAGAGATATCTTCGATTAAGTCTAGTCCATCATCGCTATCATCAACTTCATCAGTGTTTTCTCCTTCGGTTGATACTACTTCGATATTGTTTTGTACTAATGTATTATATAGTTTATCTAGTGAGTCACTATCAGGATCTAATCCTTTTAAATGTTCTGCTAATTCTTCGAATGTTATTTTGTTATCATTTTTTTTACCTAGTTCTACTAATTCTTTTGTTCTTGCTTCAAAAGTTTTGATTTCATTTACCACTTAAATCAACTCCCTATTTTAACCCGTTTAATTTGTTCTGCAATTAATGCTTTTTTAACTGGATCAGGTTCATTTCTTAATTGTTCCATTAACCTTTTAGTAGCACGGTTACTATTATACCCTTTTATCACAGATATATATTCATCTATTGCATCGAAATTAACTTCATCAAGTTCAACATAACTTAATACTTCTTTTAGCATAGTATCCATTTCTTCTTTGTCTTGTAAAGTAGATATAAAGTCCGCTAGCACAAGATTTTGATTTTTTTTGTAGTAATAAATTATTTCATTAGCTAAATATCTAGCAGGTCTTGTGGGTAAAAAGTTTAGTTCTTTTTCATATTTAATCGCAGCATTATAACTGTTTAGCATAGTATATAGAATTAAATATGTAGCCTTTTGATATTTATCTAATTTTTGTTTTTTGATGGGTTCTTTGTTTAACGTCTCAATTTTACTACATTTTTCCTTATTTTGCAACTTATTTTTTAATATTTCTACATCTAAGTTAAATTCTTTAGATAGTTTATTAAGTAATAATTCTTGTTTTATTTCATCTTTTTCTTTTGATATTTCATCAATAACGTTATTTATATATGTAGTTTGATCTTCGACTGATAAAAGATTTTTGCCTTCTTTTAAATAATTTATTTTATAGTCACTATATGGTATTGCATTATCAAGAAGAGACATATATGAATCTTTTCCATGTTTTAAGATGTATTCATCAGGATCAAGATTATCAGGTAGTTCTACTACTGTGACATTAAATCCTGACTCTTCAAGTAAAGCACCATTTACAGACATTGCTTTTCTACCAGCACCATCGCCATCTAAACATAAAGTTATATTAAGTGATAATCTTTTTAGTAAGTTTATTTGTTTCTTAGTAAGAGACGTTCCCATAAGTGCTACAGCATTAGTTACGTTTATGCTATGTAGTCTTATAACATCCATAAATCCTTCGACTAAAACTATCTTTTTTAAGAGTCTAACACTATCTTTAGCATTATAGTAGTTATATAGCAGTTCTCCTTTTTTAAATATTGGTGTTTCTTTAGTATTTATATATTTTGATGATGAACTTGCATTATATATTCTACCAGAAAAACCAATAATATTATTTGATATATCAAATAAAGGAAACATTATACGATTAATGTATAGATCATTTGTACCAGTTCCAAGTCCGTATAATTCTATTTCTCTATTAGTATAGTCTTTACTATTTAAGATTTTAGTTAAGCTATCTTTTGATGTTGTTGCAAGACCTATTTTAAAAGTTTTAATTAATTCATCTGTAATACCCCTTTTATGTAGATATTCTTTAGCACTAGTACCTAGATTAGAACTAAGATTATTCTGATACAATTTCAATGATATATCATACATCTTATAATATTTATCATATTTATTTTCTTTACTTTTTACATTTACGTTATTAAGAGTAATTCCTGCTTTTTTAGCAAGAATAGATAGTGCTTCTTTAAAGTCAACATGTTCATAATCCATTACAAAGTTAAAAACATTACCACTTGCACCACAACTAAAACATTTATATATTTGTTTATCTTTTGATACACTCATACTAGGATTAGAGTCATCATGAAATGGGCATACTCCGAAAAAGTTTTTTCCTTTTTTTTCTAGAGGTATATATGATGATATAACATCTACTATGTCATTAGCACTTCTAATTTCATTTATTTTACCATCCATAAGACACCTCCATAAATAATGTATTTATTGTACCAAATTTCTTGCGAAAAGTCACTATCTATACAAAAAAAACTTAAAAAATAAAAAGTGTTAAATTATTATATTTTTCAACCAAGAAAAAGAAATACTTCAACACAATTAATATTGTACACTATTTTTTTTATTAATTGAAAGATATTTCTCTCTTAGAGTTGTATGTGATTTTTTATGAACATTATTTAGATGTATCCTAATATCTTATATTTAATACATTATATACTTGATTTTGTTGCAAATTATAGTTGTAAATATTGACATTGTTTATTAATTCTGATATACTCATGTTAGTTGGAGGTGCTCCCCTTGATTGGTATCCACTGTTTGTGTTTACCAATGGAGCACTTCCACTTTTTTGTTGTAAAACTTCTATATTTAATGAATATATTTTTTTAGAGTTTTGCTTTTCTTTGCCTACTATCAACACTCTGTAATTATTTCCTTCTATATTTATAGGTGCTACAAAATGGTGATAACCCAATTCATTGTAATTATTGTCTTTGCCTTTCATAGCTGGCAATGTATCTATATAGACTGCATTTTCGAATAAAACTGGTAATTCATTAGCACTTATTAATCTTAAAATATAGTTATCTGATGTAATATTAGTCTTGTTTCCATATGGTTTAATTATTTTTCCTTTTGTTTCAGAATTGATAGAAGCGATGTAACCTGTTGCTTTATTTTTATAATTTCCATTCTTTATATTATTTTTAAAACTTTTTTGTAGTCTGATTGAGTTTCTTATTGTAGTATCTATTAATTCATTTGAATATACAATTGGTATTCTCGAATGGCAATTTAAGTTATTATTTTGTAATAGTATATTGTTGAATTGTTTTTTTGCTTTAGCGATATTTTTTATATAACTAGCTGATTGTTTCATGATATTCCTCCCCACAAATTAACTATATAGAAATTAAAAACACTTGTAAAATCACACATTACAAGTATTGATGAAGAAAAAAAATATCAAATCTTAAAATTGACTTAATGCAATTTTAAGATTTGATATCTATATTTTTTTGAAATGTTTTATTTTCATTAATTTTGTTTGATTTACAATTGTTTACATTTTTTTACACTAATTTAAATGCTTTAGACTATCTATTACAAAAACTCCATTTTCTCTTATTAAAACATCATCAAAGTAAATATTACCACCACCAAAGTCCTCTCTTTGAATCAAAACCATATCCCAGTGAATAGCAGAGTCATTACCATTATAACTATCTTTATAAGCTTTACCTGGAGTAAAATGAATACTTCCTTTTATTTTTTCATCGAATAGAATATCTCCCATTGGATAAAGTATTTTTTTATTTAATCCAATTGAAAACTCTCCGATGTATCTAGCACCTTCATCTGTATCGAAGATTTTATTTAATTTTTCGTTTTTTGTTTCATCATCGCAATATGCTTTAATAATTTTCCCATCTTTAAACTCTAAAGTAACCCCATTATAAATATCTCCTTGATATGGACTTGGAGTATTATATTTTATAATACCATTTACACTATCTTTAATTGGTGCAGTATAACATTCTCCATCGGGAATATTTGCTTCTCCACAACAAGGTATAATAGGCATACCAAGTATAGAGAATGTTATATCAGTAGATTCTCCAGTTAGTCTTACTTTATTAGTTTTTTCCATTAACTCTTTTAAAGGCTTTATATCTTTTACCATTTGCATATAGTCTTCACACATTGCATTCATACTAAAATTATAAAACTCATCATAACTCATTTTTGCTTTATAAGCATCTACTCTACTTGGATATTGAAGCAAAACCCATCTTCTTTCATCTATCATAATATTGTGTACATCTTCTAGTTTTTTACTTACTTTTTTTCTCATTTCACTATCTACAAAATTATCTTCATAATCATTTTGATTACAATATATCCTAATGAAACAGTCATAATTATCAACTTCAAACTTATCATTTTTTTCAAGTAAATCTAGTTTAGAATCCAATGTTTTATTAAGAATCATTGCATTAATAAAAGGATCAAATATTTTTACTGAAACGTTTCCTTTATGTTCTTGTATTTTTTTTATTATTTCTTTTACTAATGGTAATGGTTCCATTGTTTCAACTGATATTAAAACATTATCATTTTCTTTTACTTTTACCGAATGTTCCACAATAGTAGTAGCTAAAATATCTAAATAATTCATTATAATCACCCTCTTTTATAGTATATCATAAAATATTATGAAAGGAGAAAAAATATGGATTACTTTACTAATATGCCTAATTACTATAATAATATGTACTATCCTAGTAATAATATTAAAAATATAAGGATGCCCTCTCCAGTAGCAGACAGATTTGCACCTGGAGGATTTATTTTACCTTTTGCACTTGGTTTTGCAACCGCTCCATTAATACTTCCACCAGCTAGACCAAGACTATATCCTTATCAACTATACCAACCATATCCACCATATTATTATAATTATCAAGTCTTTAAATAAAAATAGAATCACTTTTCTATTTTTATTTTGGTAATTTAATCATAACAGTAGTACCTTCTCCTAGAACGGATGAGTATTTCATTTGTCCATCATGTAGTTTAACTATTTCCATAGAAAGTGCTACTCCAATTCCACATCCTTTATCTTTTGATGAGTAAAATAATTCCCCTAGTTTTTTTAAGTCATTTGGTTCAATTCCTTTACCATTATCACTAATAAATAGATTTACATATTTTCTTCCAGGTTTTAAAAGTATATTTATTACACCTTTTCTATTCATTGCCTCACTAGAGTTTTTAATTATATTAATCAAAACTTGTTTTAACCTATTATAATCTGCATTTATTAATAATTCATCTGGTCCACTATATAAAACCTCAATATTATTATCATCCAAAACCAATTTAACCGAAGATATTACATCTTCGATTAAATAAGCAATATCCATTATATCTTTATTAATATTTATTTTAGTATACCTACTAAAATTATCCATTATATCTAAAGTTCTATTTATTTCACTTGTTATAATATCTATATATTTTTTACTTTTATTATAATCATTTAAATCTATCATAGACAAATACCCTTTACATACCGCAAGTGGATTTTTTACTTCATGAGTTATTTTAAATAAAGATGTTTTAAGTATTTTTTCTTTTTCTAATTCTTGCAAAACATTATTATATTTAACTATATCCTCACCTTTTTCTATTGAAAATATTATTACTCTTGTAACTAAATAAAATATTATCAAATTGCAAAATTGATAAAAGAATAAGTGTAAAGTAGCATTACCATTTTTTACAAATAATATTGTTAAAACTACTCCTTTTATAAATATAAAAGTATTAATAATGAATTCAAAACTTTTATTTCTTGTTTTTAAAATATGAAATATTAAAAAATAAAGTGTATATTCAATTAAAAGAAAATAAAGTGAAAAAGAAAATAAGTAATAGTAAAAAAATATGACAAAAGCTTCCGCTAATAAAGTACTATATTTTTTTCTATATACTATTAGTATAATTAAAGGAATATTTATAAAAAACATATTTTTTAATCCTTCGATTATTATACTATATCTAAATACTAAGTACATAGCAGTAAAACATGCAAGTGGTATCAAAAGATCAAATGAAGTGTTTTTTCTTTTTAACATCACTATTAAGTAAAAGCATATTGGTAAAACTATAAGAATAGAGTTTAACATTAGACTATCAAAAAACGACATATTTATCACCCATATTTATCATACAAGTTTTATATGTCGAATTTTGTCGAATTTTGTCTATTTCATATCTTCAATGTATTTTTTTAATTGTTTTGAGTTAGGACCTAGTATTATTTTTAATTGATTTTCTAATTCTACTATTCCTTTAGCACCAAGTGCTATAATTGCATCCTTATTAACAATTGTCATATCTTTTAGCGTGACGATAAATCTAGATAGATGGATCTCGGAATCAATTATATTTTCTTTTCCACCCAGATATTCTACTAGTTTGTTCATATCTAGTTTTACATCTTTTCTATTAATTTTTAATACCGCTAATAAAAGTATTAAAAATACTACTAGTATTATTATATATTGATATGTCATTTTTTATCACCTAGTATAATTATAAACTATTTTTTGGAAAAATAAAACATTTTTTTCATACAATATTATTAATAGGTGTTTTAAACACACCATTTATAATAAAAAGAATATCTTATATTAGAAACTAATAAAGGGGTGGATTATATGAATAATAATGAATGTTGCATAGCAGACATTTTAGAAGTTATAAATGTTTTACAATGTCAAGCAGAAAAAATTGATGATATACCAAATACATGCGATAGACCATTTTTAGGTTCAATTTCATCAAATGGAAGTTTTGTATTTAACACAAGACCAATTACACTTTATAATAGTAATAATACATTAATAACAATGCCATATACATTAAATGGCAATAATGGTACAAGTTCTGTTTTTAGAGTTGAAAAAGTAAATGGTTGTTGTGCTACTTGCAGAGTTTTAGCACCAAATCCTGATACTGAATCAGTATTTGATTATGTAGCAACTGATAATTTCTTTACAATAAATTGTAAATGTACATGCGCTTTAGCATGTTTACCAGATACATTTATTGATTGTTTTTAAAGGAGGGATAAAAATGTGTAATGAAAATAATTGCAATTGTTTTGATGATATATTAAATACAATAATAAAATTACAAAAAAAGGGACAATGTAGTGATGTATGTGATGCTACTTGTGATAGACCATTCTTAGGTACTAGTCCAGTTATATGCCAATATAACACAAGACCTATATCACTTTATACTTGTCCAAATGGGGCAGCATGGACAATGCCATATACATTAAATGGTACAACTGGTTCAAGTACAGTATTTAGAGCAGAAACACTTGATGGATGTTGTCTTACTTGTAGAGTCTTAGCACCAAATCCTGATACTACCTCAACAAATCCATATGTCTCTACAAATAATTTCTTTACAATTAATCTAAATTGTGTTGGATCACTTAGATGTTTAGATGATACTTATATTGCATGTATTTAAAAAAGCCTCAGAGAAATCTGAAGCTTTTTATTTTAAAATTATAAATCTTATTTTCCACTGCTCTCCGCAAGATTTTACCTTGCAGGCTCACTCATGTTACTCAACTGATACTAAGCGTATACGGTTTTTGAGAAGTTCCTTCTCCACCTGAAATCTTTACGTTAGATGAAAGACTTAGGACTGGGCGCACGGCAACCTCATCACCGCCGTTGGCGTAGTCGTAGTAATTGACACCGCCACTCGAGAACAGAATGAAAGCAAGGCTGGAAATGTCTGAATTCTGCGGAAGCAACCATGTGTCTGCACTTTTATCTAACCAATTATTTGTTGTTATGCAACTTGCTGAATCAACATCAACAGAATCATAATCATATAAGTTGCTTGTACATTCTTTTGATGCTGCATATCCATAATCACTTGCATACATTATCGCTATCTTTTTAGAGGCATCATTTTGCATTATAGGGTTTGTTCCATAGTAATGATCTGTCCTGTTAGCATCATTTTTTCTTTCATATTGCCACATTACATCTGATGTAATACTTGGAATATCATTGTATCCTCCAAGATAGTATTTTGTTGTTCCAATCATATTTTTTGCGTCAGTAGTTAATGTATTATAATAATCATTATTTAAATATGTATTTAATGTTCCTGTTACCCAATTATTTGATTCAGTTTCATTCCATTTCTTATTTCCTATTGAGGTATCTTTTATTATTTTTAATCTATTTTCTACTTTACCATTTGTATCTTCAGTTGGTATTATCCCGATTATTCTCCATGTTTCATTATTGAATGTTACATAGTTTTTTACTACTGAGTCTCCTCCACGATATCTATATTCTGTTGCAAACTTACTGTCAACTTGTAATGTATCATCTGTTGTATGAGTTATTTTTTCAATACCATTTGTACCTACCGGTATATTTAATAATGGTACTATTTCTTCTTTCACTGGCGCAGCTTCATTATTAATATTTACTCTAAACTTATAACTATACTTCTTTTCATTAAACTTATTTGTATCTACACTCTCATCAATCCATGCTCTTAGTCTATAACTTGTTGTTACTTCTTTCTTATTATTTGAAAATATTTCTTCTTGTGATTTTAGTACATATTGATTTAAGTTACTTATTGTGGTAGGTTGTACTACTACTGTTTCAGTACCACTTTCTACTTTAGTAAGATATACTTTTATTTCATTATCACTTAAAGGATTATCTACACTTATTGGTTCTAACACTATATTATAATTTAGTTTTCTTTGTGTATCATCATTTGCTCTAGTCTTTATATAAGAAAGAACTTTAAAATCAAAGTAATTAGTTAATACCTTACCTTCACTATCTTTTATAGGTAATGCATTATTCATACCTATTTCATTTGATTCACTATAACTCATTTTTACTTGTCCTGATTGTATTGTATTTGAGCCAGTTAATAAATCGTTTGCAGACGTCCATATTGCATATGTTCCTAATGATATTATTGCTATACTGAATAATGATAAAAATATCATCATTAGTATTTTCTTTTTATTATCCATTCTAACACTCCTTTACTATATTAATAATACAATATTCTTTCATCTTTTTCAATATTTTTTACACCAAAACATATGTTTTTATAGACAAAAAATATTTTTTATAGTATAATCTTTATTGGTTGATTCTTATATTTTAAAATTAATGAAAGGAGATTATAAATTATGTTTAAACCCGATAAGACTTATGTCTTTGCATTAGGTGGTTTAGGAGAAGTTGGAAAAAATATGTATTGTTTTATGCAAAATGATGAGATTATCATTGTTGATGCTGGGGTTATTTTTCCTGATAGTGAATTAAGAGGAATTGATTATGTTTTACCTGATTTTGATTTTTTAAAGAAGAATGAAAAAAAGATTAAAACTTTAATAATAACTCATGGACATGAAGACCATATTGGTGCTATTCCATTTTTATTACAAAATATACATATTCCTACTATATTTGCTCCTAATCAAGCCTATGCACTTATAAAAAAGAAATTAGAAGATAGAAATATCCAATATAAAGGATTAAGACCATATAAAAGTGATGATAAGTTAAAATATAAAAACTTTGAAGTTTCATTTTTTAGAACAACCCACTCTGTTCCAGATTCACATGGTATAGTTATTAAAACATCTAATGGGACAATAGTAGAAACCGGAGACTTTAAGTTTGATTTAACTCCAATTGGACCTATATGTGATCTTGCTAAAATTGCTCAAATAGGTACTGAAGGCGTAACTTTATTAATGACTGAAAGTACCAACGTTTTAGATGAAGGATTCTCTTTATCTGAATCAAAAGTTGATGAAGCTTTAAATGAAGTATTCTCAAAACACCAAGATAATAGATTAATTATTGCTACTTTTGCATCAAATATATATAGACTTAAACACATTATTGAAACATGCAAAAAGTTTGATAGAAAGATTTGCATTTTCGGAAGAAGTATGGAAAACAATATCAATATATCAATCGAAGGTGGATATATTGATGCTAAAAATATGATTGTTACTCCAGAAGTTGCTAACTCAATGGCTCCTGGTAAGGTTGCACTTCTTTGTACTGGTACTCAAGGAGAACCGCTAGCAGCACTTTCTCGTATTGCAGATGGTATTCATAAACAAATTAAGTTAATGCCAAATGATATAGTAATATTTTCAAGTTCTGCTATTCCAGGTAATGCTAATGCAATTGCTAATACTATAAATAACTTATATTTAAAAGGTGTTAAAGTATATACTACATCAAATGACAGTGAAATACATGCTTCTGGACACGGTATGACTGATGAATTAAAACTTATGATTAGACTTACTAATCCAAAATATGTAATGCCTATTCATGGAGAATATAGAATGTTAAAAAGACATGCACAACTTGCTACAGAATGTGATGTTTTAAAAGAAAATACTTTTGTACTTGACAATGGTGATGTTTTAGAAATGGATAAAGGTCATATTAGTAAAGTTGGAAGTTTTGACGTTTTAGAAACATATGTAGATGGTAATAGAATTGGAGATATTTCTACTGCAGTATTAAATGATAGAAAAAATATGGCTAATGATGGTATTTTAGTAGTTATTGCAAATATAAATATGGAAGCTAAATTAATATTATCTAAACCAATGGTTACTACTAGAGGTTTTATATTAATTAATGAAAATGAAGAATTAATAAAACAAATCGAAAAGATATCTGAAAATACTATTACTACCCTATTTAAAAATAAAAAAACTACATTTAATGATATTAAATTAGAACTTACTAAAACATTAACACAATTTATAAAAGAATCAACAGGTAGAAAACCAATTGTGTTAACTGTTTTACTTAATTCAAAAAAGAAATAAGTTTTTATTTATACTTATTTCTTTTTATTCTGGTTTTAATGCAGTAATCGGTACTAAATAAACACCTGATTTTGGATCTTTTACAATATTTTCATTATAACCACATATAACGCACATAAACTTAGGCTTCTTTTTCATACTACTACTGAACTTTAATAAATTATCCCTAGCTTCTTCAAATTCTTCAAATCCCAATTTAATTTCAACAGCAGCATACTCTCCATTTTCAAATTCAAGGATAGAATCAACTTCTAATCCAGTTACATTATCTCTAAAATGATATAATTTTCCATTTAAATAATCCATATATATTCTTAAATCTCTTTCTACTAATGATTCAAATAAAAAACCAAAAGTTTTTAAATCTTCAATCATTTTTTTACTATTAAGATTTAATAATGCCACAGCTAAAGATGGATCAGTAAAATGTTTTTTTTCATTTTTACCAATTCGCTCAGGAGATCTATAATTAGAACTATAACTTGGTTGATTACTAAACAGATTTAGATTATCTAATATATCTAAGTATTCACTAACAGTTCTTTTATCAATATTAAAATCATCATTATCACTTATATCTCTAATTAGAGTATTATTACTTACAATTGTTGATTCATTTCTAGCAAGTGATTTTAATAACTTTTGCATTTTTATTCCATCAACATTTCTACTTTCATATATATCTTTTTCAAGAATAGAATTAATATATGATTTAGGCATAAGTCCATATTTATCACTTGAAACATTAATATTAGCAGGCCAACCTCCACGTATAATTAAATCCGCTAATTCTTCTAAAGAAGGTTTTTTTACTGTTTTTACTATTTTTTTTCCATTGTACATATCCATTATTGAAATATCTCCAGTAGAATCATTAGATTCATATAAACTCATTGTACTCATTTTTAATCTAGATATTCTTCCTGCACCACTATGAAATATTTCTTTATTATCTTTTAATGAAGTAGAACATGATAAGATATAGTTTCCTTTTGTTTCTAACGAATCACATTTTCTTCTTATTTTATCCCATACTGATGGTTCTCTTATCCATTCATCAATAAGTTCAGGTTTTTCTTCATTTAAAACTAATTCCGAATCTAATTTAAAACGATTTCTTATTGATTCATCATCCATATTAATAACTGATGATGCATGATTAAGAGATGTATAGGTCTTTCCACACCATTTTGGCCCTTCAATTGATACAGCACCAGAAACTTGTAATAATTCATCTATTTTTTTATCAATAAGTCTTGGCATATAATTATTTGGCTTTAAACTCATAATCAATCACCTCTTTCATATTTAATTATACGCTTATTATTTTTATTAGTCAATTATCATGTACCATTTTTAAGAACTTTAATGTACCATTTTTAAGAGTTTTTATGTACCATTTTTAAAATATATTATTTATTACAACATAAAAATATATAAAAAATTAATAAAAAAAGCACTTTTACAAGTACTTTAATTTAAACCATTGTAATGTTCAACAGTATCTAATTTATAACTTACTACATCTTTAGAATCAATATCAGTATAATAAGCTTTAAACTTCCAAGTTTGACCTTTTCCTAGGTTATCTATATAGGCATTAGCAGTTCCTAGTAAGTTTCCTTCTTTATCATAAACATTATATGATATATTCACATAATTACGACATTCATCATCAAGAGTATTTTTTATTGTTCCTGTAATATAATATGTATCTGTTTCTTTATCATAAAACCCTTTTACTGTTGCATTATCTATCTTAAAACTATCATCTATTACAGTATAATTTCCGTCCTCAATCATTTCAACTTTATCAAAATCATTAAAAATAAAATACACTGTTACTCCTACAAATACTAAAACTGGTATAACCAAAAATATTGAAACTAAAACTATTATTAAAATTACCCAACTTGGTATTTTCTTTTTATTTTCTTTCATTTTATTTTCCTCCTTAATTTTTTATATCTTTTTTAGTAAATACTACATTACTAATTGTATATAAAATAATACCCCGTATTCCTAATACTAATAGTGCTTTAGGTAGTGTGTAATATATTTGATACATCATATAATTATCTAATAGAGTTATCTTATTCATTGGAACAAATTGATTAAAGTTTAGATATGGTAGGAATGTTAAATCTACGAATGGGAACTTCAACATTAATAGAATCATCATAGCAAGACTACTTCCCATTAGAACAAATATTGATAATCCTACTGAAAGGGCTGTACTATTTGTAATTGTTGATAAGAAGAATGCTCCGAGTGCTATGAAGATTATTGGTATTAATTGTATGAATAAAGATGATATTGAACTTGCTATATATGATGTTTTTACTACTTGTGTTCCTATAACTGATAGATCATTTGTAAGTAGTTCTCTAAATCCAAATGATATAGAACATGTAATAAATGACATTATATAAGTTATTAATCCAAATATAATAGTTAATGATATTACTGCTAGAAACTTAGATAGAAGTATCTTCCATCTTTTACTTGGCCTTATAACAAGCAATCTTATTGTCCCTTTTTGAAACTCATTAGCTACTATTCCACCTGCTATTACAACTATTATAATACTTATTACCGTTATATTATTAGTAATTATTTCATTTAATGTAGTTTTAGCATTATTAGAGTATTCATAATTATTGTTAATTGCATAGTATGATTTTAGAATATTATTATCTATTTCTTTATTTTTTTCTTTTGTTATTTTTACATAAGTTTCATAAGATAATTTATTATTTTGTTTATTATATTCTTGCTCTGTTAATACATGTTCTTTTTGATTATAATAATCAATTATTTTATTTGCCTCTTTTGCTCTAAAATCATTTTCATCTGTTATATTTAGATTTATCAATTCTTTTAATAAATTAATTATTTTTTTATCGTTTTCACTATCATTAGACATCATTTGTATTTGTCTTTTTAAATACCAAGTATAATCACTTTTATCAATAGTGTTTTTTAATTCTAATGCTTGTTTTTCTAATACTTGCTTTTCTTTTATTAATTCTTCTTTTGTATAATTAATATAATCAGTAGTATTAAGCATAAACCATTCATCTACATTCTTAGTATTTATTTTTTCATTATTAATAAGTTTATCAAGTACAATTATATTAAGTTTTACACTTGTATATTCATCGTATAAAGTGTTTTTAAAGCTTGTACTTTGTTCTTTTTTGCTGATTGCATAATCTATAATAGATATTTTTTCATTTAATAATTCGTTGAATAGTTTATCATCACTTGTACTAGGATTCTTAATTATTTGATTTTCATAATACTCCTTACTTGAATCATTAAATATAGGATACGTAGTATTACTATAAGCAAATAATTTGTATAAGACTGGTAAACCAACTGAAAATAATACTAATATACATAAACTAATTATAAAACCTTTCTTTTTTACTTGTTTTAATATTTCATTATAAGTTAATTTCATTAATTTCATACCATCACCTACTTTATTTGTCCTTTCGTCCCTTTAGTCTTTTCAATAAATTCATCTTCAAGTGACTTAATATCTTTTCTTATTTGATATATATCAATTTTTTCTTTTACAAATAGTTTATTGTATTTAGGTATTTCTTCTTTAGGAATAGATATTTTTATTTGGTTTTGTTTTATTTCATATGAAATGTTTTTATTTTTTAATATTTCTTCGGCTTTATCTATTGGAGATAATTCAAATAATACTTGCAATTTATCATCCTTTATATCATTCATATCTTTTACTTCAAGAATTGTACCATTGTCTATGATTGCTATTCTATCACAGATTAGTTCTATTTCTTTTAGAATATGACTTGATATAAATACTGCGATGTTTTGTTCTTTGCTTATCTTTTTTAATATATCCCTTAACTCCTTTATACCAAGAGGATCCAATCCATTAGTAGGCTCATCTAATATTAATATTTTTGGTTTTGATACAAGTGCTTGAGCAATACCTAGTCTTTGTCTCATTCCCAGTGAGTATGTACGTACTTTATTATTTATTCTATTACCTAGTTTTACAGATTCTATTACATCTTTTACATACTTTTTATCAGGATTAGGATTCATTCTTAAGTATAGGTCTATATTGTCTTTACCTGTCATATAAGAATACATTTCAGGGTTTTCTATTATTGCTCCGACTGCATTCATAGCGTTTTCAAAGTCATTTTTAATATCGTATCCATCTATTTTAATAGTACCAGAATCACTCTTATAAAGACCTAACATCACTTTAATAAGAGTCGTTTTCCCTGCCCCATTTGGTCCAACAAATCCATATATTTCTCCTTCTTTTACTTCAAGAGATAAATTATTTAATATTTGCCTTTTACCTATTTTTTTAGATACGTTTTTAATTTCTAGAATATTTTTCATAGTTCACCTCAAAATAATTATAAATCATTTAAATATTTTTGTAAATCTACTGCGACTTCTTTTGGAATTATGGTTGACAAATCATCGATTGATGCATTTTTCATTTTATCAATTGATGAGTATTTTTTTAAGAGTTCTTTTCTTCTTTTGTCTCCGATTCCTGAGACGTTTAAAAGGATGCTTGATAGACTTCCTTTGCTTTTTATATTTCTATGGTATGTTATTGCAAATCTATGGACTTCGTCTTGCATACGGGTTAAGTATAGAAATAGTTCACTACTTACTTCGATTGTATTATAGTTATCATCTATTATATATTTAGTTCTATGTTTATCATCTTTTTTTAATCCAATTATTTTTATATTTAGTTTTAATGATTCTAGAACGTCTTTTGCTACTTTTATTTGAGTTTCTCCCCCATCAACGATTATAAGGTCTGGTAAAGGAAGGTCTTCGAGTAAGCATTTAAAGTATCTACGATAGATTACTTCTTTCATTGCACTAAGATCATCTTTTACATCAAGGCTTATTTTATATTTTCTATACATCTTTTTATTTGGTAGGAAGTCAGTATAACAAACCATTCCTCCGACATAATATGTAGAAAATAAATGGGAGTTATCAAATAGTTCTATTTGAGATACACTAGTAATTTTAAGTTTAGTTTTTAATTCATTCATTAAAGTAGTTCTTATATTTTTATCTTTTTTTATTGTTTCTATTTTTTCTTTTGAGTTAATTTCAGCATTTAGATTAGCCATATCAAGTATTTTCTTAATATCACCTTTTTTAGGTATAATAACATCACATTTTAAGTAATCACTTAATAATTCATTATCTATAATATCATTTACTATAATTGATTTAGGTAGTTGGTATTTTTCATAAAAGTCTATTATGAATCTTAGATAGATGTCATTTATATCTAGAAAGTTATCATATATTTTATGGAATCTTCCTATTACTACTCCTTCACGAATGAAAAGGACTTCGATTGTAAGAAAATCATCTTTTATAAAGTAACCAAATACATCAAAGTTATATTTTACATTGGATACTATTATTTGTTTATTGATTGTACTTTTTATATTATCTATCATGTTTTTATATAAAAGAGCTTTTTCATAGTCTAATCTTTCTGATGCACTGTTCATCTTGTCTTCTAGTTTAGTGGTAATAAGTTTATAGTTACCATTTAGAATACTAGTTATTTCTTTAGTCATATTAGATATTTTATCTTCATCAACATTATTTTTACAATATCCTAAGCATTCATTAATATGGTAATAAAGACAATAATCTTTTTTTAACTTAGCACATTTTCTAAGAGGATAGACTCTATTAATTGCTTCGACTGTTTCTCTAGCACTGGTTACATTAGGATATGGTCCAAATACTTTACCATTTATTTTTTTTCTATTTTTACTTCTTACTATTTTTAAAGTAGGATATTTATCATTTGTTAAGACGATATAAGGATATGTTTTATCATCTTTTAGTAGGATATTATACTTAGGATTGTATTTTTTTATTAGATTTATTTCTAGTATCAAGCATTCTACTTCACTATTTGTTACTATGTATTCAAAAGAACAAATATTATCTACAAGTGCTTTTGTTTTACCTGTTTGAACTTTATTAAAGTAAGAGTTTACTCTTCTTTTTAAGTTTTTTGCTTTTCCTACATAGATTATATTATTGTCTTTGTCTTTCATTAAGTAACATCCAGGGTTTTCTGGAACAAGACTTAATTTTGTTTTATCTACCATATATCCCCCTTATTTTGTTTTTCTTTTTACTAGTGATATATCTTCGAGTGTTACGATTGGTAAGTTTAGTGTTTGTTCATTTAGATAGTTTATTAGATCTAGTAAAGTTACTTCATTTTGTTTATTAAGTATTTTTCTAAATGTATCTCTTACATCATATCCAATATCTTCGTTTAAGTAATTACGAGCGTCCTCTACTTCTTCTTCAAAATCTTTTCCTAGATTGTAGCTATATCTTAAAACATCGTATGAATTATCATATTTATCTTGATCTTTTTCAAACCCATATTTTTCTAATGCTTTTAGAAAAGTGTCGCAATTATTTTTTATTTGCTCATATGACATATTACTGAAGTTTAAGTAATTTATTTCATTTAGACTAGTATCAACATAACAACTAGGAATAGCTATAGAGATGATGTCTTCCTTACTAATTGGAAATACTAATACATCAGATTCAATACTTAAGCATATTGAGTTATTAATATAGTGTGTTTCTCTTCCTGGTAATGCATCATTTACATAGTCTTCATATTTATATAAGTTAACTTCATCAGTATGAATTGGGTCATAAGAACTTTTTATAAAGGTTACTCCTCTTTCTTTGTAATCATCTTCGGACATAACACCATAAACTAATGAATTGTATAGTCTTGAAATATCAAATCCTATTGGATAAAGTAATATATCATTTGTTTTTTCTCTTCTCATAATATCCCTCGCAACATATTATAACATATTGCAAAGATTATTACAAAAAGATATAATTAATTTGGTGGTTATATGAATACTATTAGTAAAAATGAAGAAAATATTATTATACTGAAGAAGTCTAAGTTTATATGTAAGGTTTATTATGTTAGTGATGTTGATGAAATAAATAATATTTTAAACGATTTAAAAAGTAAATATAAAGACGCAACTCATATATGTTATGCATATGTTGTTGATAATAAAGAAAAAGCATATGATGATGGTGAGCCTAGCAAGACTGCTGGAATGCCTATTTTAGAAATATTAAAGAAGAAAGATTTAAAAAATGTTTTATGTGTTGTTATAAGATATTTTGGTGGCATTAAGCTTGGCGCTGGTGGTTTAATTAGAGCGTATTCAAATAGTGTTAGAGAAACTATTGATAAGGTTGATATTATTCCATATAAAAAATATATTGAGATAAGTATTGAATCTAATTATGATAATAAAAAATTATTGGAAGCTATTACAAAAGATTATGAAGTAATAAGTAAAGATTATAAGGATACTATAGTTTATAGAATTAGATTGGAAGAGTCTTTAAAGAATGATTTATTAAGTAAAATAAAAGATACTAGCATTAGAATATGGGTTGTATAATTTTTAGTGTGTGTAATGTGTAAAGCATTATATACACTTTTTTAT
>ERZ857629.1457-NODE-1457-length-25795-cov-6.548096_pt1 | contig 25795 bp, 26 predicted proteins | sample MGYA00519700_ERZ857629 | MGnify/ENA primary metagenome ERZ857629 (study PRJEB31778, sample SAMEA3449351) | human gut metagenome | biome: human gut; feature: human-associated habitat; material: faeces | place: United Kingdom | collected 2010/2012 ...
AACCAGTGACACGAGGATTTTCAGTCCTCTGCTCTACCAACTGAGCTATCTGGGCTTAAAGACGAGAATCCCTTTTGTGCATCACCTGCGCTGGTTTTGCGCTACAACATTGGTTATTTTACATGGTGAATAGAAAATTGTCAATAGGTTTTTAAAAAAAATTCAAAATTTTTCAATCCCTCCTCCTGTGTAAATGCCCTCTGTCCCAGACCTTGCTTGGCTGGGCTTTGTAGGTTGGCTTTCGCAGCAACAGTGATTTCAGGGCTGCGGCATTGAACGGAAACAGCGGCCAATAGTAGCTTAACCCGCCGAAAGTGGGAGTGGTAGCTGCGGACAACAGTATAAGCAACAGGCCGATTCCAAAACCGTGCAGTCCCCAAAATCCGGTGATGAGTGTCAGGAACACCCGGTAGACCCGGATGGCATCGCTGAATTCCAGATTGGTGATGGAGAGAGTTGCTAACAGGGTAATTGCCCCGTAAAAAAGGGTTTCCGTAGACGCCCAATTTAAACTGACAGCAATGTCACCAATCAACAGTCCGCCCACAATGGAGAGGGAACCGGAAAAGCGGCTGGAATTTAAGGATGCGGAATGACGGAACAAATCCAATAAAAACTCCACTGCCAGTACATAGAATACCATTCTGGGAGCGGTGAGCCCCCCTGCGGCTTCCATGGCAGATAGGTCGACGAGTTTCCAACGGGCGGCAAGTGACGGGTAGTAAGCCGTTATCAGCAGAAATAAAGGCATGAGAAACAGGCTGATGGGAATACAGAAAAACCGCACCAGCCGGAAGTATGAGCCAACCAAAGGACTTTTATAATAATCCTCCGGGTTTTGGGTAAACTGAAAAACCGTACAGGGAAGCACCAGTACGGAGGGAGAGTTATCCACCAGAATCAGGATATGCCCCTCCGCCAGATAACTGCATGCCACGTCCGGGCGCTCCGTGAGCAGGATTCCGGGAAGTGGGTGCCACCATTTGCGGGGAAGCAGCAATTCCTCCAAACTTTTGCTTCCCATGGTCAGGGACGTGACATTCAAGGACTCAATAGTTTGTGACAGCCTTGTCAGCAACTCCTGATTCACACAATCTCCCAAATATGCGATTGCCACATCGGTGTGACTCTCGCTTCCCACCTTATGAATGGCAAAGGTGAGCCCGGGGGAGCGGATGCGCCGTCGGATGAGGTTGGCATTGAATAAAATAGTTTCCACGAACCCGTCGCGGGCGCCCTTAGTAACGCGTTCCGTGTCCGGCTCCGCAATCCCTCTTGTAGGATAAGTTCTCGCGTCGATTAATACTGCCTGGGAAAACCCGTCCACAAACAGTGCAACGGGGCCGCTCAGTACGTTTTGCAGGATGTCTTCCCAAGAATTGCACAGGGAAACCTGAGCATAGCCGATTTTGGCACGCACATAGAGCAGAATATCGTCAATATGGTCATCTGCGGTAAACTGCGGGTTTTGCAGGTCGGCAAAAATGAGCTGCAGCACATCCGTTTTACAGAATCCGTTGACACCCAGAAAATAGCACTTTGTTTTGCCCAGAAAAAGCTCCCGGCTGATGAGGTCAAAGCTGTCTCCCAGCGGGAGTAGCGTGTGCAGGGTTTTAATATTTTCGGATAAACTGTGAGAAAGCTGCGGGCATGCTGTCATAAAATTTCCTTTCCGGTGAAAAACCACAAACCACAATATCACAGATATTATGCCTGCATCGGCAGAAAATATACAATAAGCCGCCGGAACGCTTAAGTCCGCTTCTTTATTCCGCAATCACTCCAAAATCCCCAACAGCACAAGAGGCAGTCCGGAAAGCAAATCCGAAAAGCCGCCGGAACGCTTAAGCCCGCTCTTTCCTTCCGCAATCACTCCAAAATCCCCAACAGCACAAGCAGCAGTCCGGAAAGCAAATCCGAGAAGCATCCCGCAAGCCGCAAAATCCGGCACCTCCCAAGCCGGTTTCCCACATACAGAAAAGAAAGGGAAAACAAAAAAGTCACCGTGGCGGCAGGAGGCAGCGGCAGACCGGCAATGCTGGCGCTGAGCCCGATTCCCATATTGTTTGCGGATAAGGCGCAGCCGAGCGCGCACGCCTCCGGCAGAGTCATGGAAACGGGAGAATCCTTCCCGGAGCACTGGGTGGCGGTAAGCTGCCTATTTTTGCGGTATTTTTTTATTTGATTTATCATAAATTTAATAATATAGTAGAATCCAAACAGAATCAGAATCACGCTCCCCGCGGAATGAAGCGCGGAATTGGGCAAAAAATAAGTCAGTTTTGCACCAAGACCCACGGAAAGGCAGGTGCCTGCCAAAGTGATAAGGCTGATAAGAAGGTTCTGCCAGAAGCGTATGCGTGCGCCCCGGATTCCGTAGCTGATACCCACGAGCAGAGCGTCCAGACTGGCGGAAATGCCGAAAAGCAGAGAGGGTATTATCTGCATGGCAGTCTCCCGTATTAATATCTTCTATTTACTATATTCTGTCGAAGAAAAAGAGTGAAGGGCTTTCGGTGATTTACAAAAGAACCCAGGTCATGGTAAAATCAACTATGACATTCGTGACAGAAACGGTAACGAAAGAGGAAGAAACAGATGAAAAAAATAATGGATTTCGTGAAGCGGGAGACGGTTTTGTCCGTGGCGCTCCTGTTGGCGGTGGTGTCGGCTTTTTTGGTAAAGCCCGACGCCGGGTACATAGATTATATTGATTTCAGAACCCTTGCCATACTATTCTGCCTTATGAGCGTGATGGCAGGGCTTCAAAAGCTGGGAATCTTTCGGTGGATAGCGGAAAAGTTGATGGAAAGCGTGCACGGCATGGTTCAGCTTGTCCTGATTCTCACACTGCTGTGCTTTGTGTTTGGAATGTTTATTACCAATGATGTGACGCTGATAACCTTTGTCCCCTTTGCCATCACGGTGATGGGGCTTTTGGGAGAGGACTGCAAAAACAGGCTGCTTGTTCCGGTGACGGTACTGCAGACCATTGCGGCAAATATGGGAAGCATGCTCACACCCATCGGAAATCCCCAGAACCTTTATCTGTACGATAAGGCGCAAATCAGCGTTGGCGCATTTGTGTGGCTGATGCTGCCGTACTCGGTGGCAGCGCTGGTACTGGTGGTGATTTGCTGTGTCTTTTTGGGAGTGCGTGAAAAAAAGATAGCGGGAACCAATTTGGAGTATATGGCGGCACAAATTGCGGGCGGAGAAAAGAAAGCGGTAGTGGGTGATAAAAAACGGATTGTCCTGTACCTGCTTTTGTTTGTGGCAAGCCTGCTCACGGTAGCCGGATTCCTCCCTTATGGTATACCGCTGGCACTGACAGTTGTGTCAATTTTAATCTGGGACAGGCAGGTGCTCGGAAAAGTAGACTACGCCCTGTTGTTTACCTTTGTCGTTTTTTTCATTTTTGTGGGAAATATGGGGAGAGTCCCCCAGTTCAGCGCCTTGCTGGAAAAGGTAGTTGTGGGAAATGAGGTTCCCACGGTAATTATTGTGAGTCAGGCAATCAGCAATGTGCCTGCGTCGCTGCTTTTATCCGGATTTACCGACAATTTCAAGGCACTCATTGTGGGAGCGAACCTCGGTGGTCTCGGAACGCTCATTGCCTCCATGGCGAGCCTGATTACCTACAAATTTATTGTGCGGGAAGCGGGGAACAAAAAGGGAATCTACCTGTTGCATTTTACACTTCTTAGTGTTTGTTTTCTGGCGGTATTAGTGATACTATATCTGTGTATCGGAGTTCATTGATTTTGAAAGGTGGGAAATCATAGTGACAGAGGAAATGACGATTATCGGAGAAGAGGCATACAGAGCCGCAAAGGAGATTTTGGAGGCGGCTAAAATAGAAAAAGGACAGCTTTTTGTGGTAGGCTGCTCCACCAGCGAGGTGGGTGGTGCCTGCATCGGAACCTTTTCCAGTCCGGAACTGGCGGAAGTGGTGTTCGGAGGAATTTATCAGGCAACACAGGAAGCGGGAGTATATCTGGCAGCCCAGTGCTGTGAACATTTGAACCGTGCATTGATATTGGAAAAAGAAGCGGCGGACAAATACGGATACGAGCAGGTGAATGTGGTGCCCCAGCCAAAGGCAGGCGGATCCTTTGCCACTGCGGCATATAAGGCGCTGGAACATCCCGTTGCGGTGGAGCATATTAAAGCCCATGCGGGAATGGATATTGGAGATACCTTGATTGGAATGCACCTAAAAGACGTGGCGGTTCCGGTACGGATTCGGACCACACAGATAGGAGACGCCCATGTAGTATGTGCCCGCACAAGGCCGAAATACATCGGCGGTGAACGGGCACATTATGATGACAATCTTCTTTAGGTTATAGAGTGTTTCCGGCAGCCTCGTTGATAAGTCCCATGATGGTGGAAATGGAGTCAAGCTGGGCGCTTCTGCCCATATTGTCCACAAAGGTCTGTCGGGTAAAATACAGTTCATGCACCTTATCCACCAAAAGGTCGGTGGTCAGGTCATCCTCGCTGATAACAATGGAAAATCCCTGTGATTCAAAGGATTTTGCATTGAGTATCTGGTCTCCGCGGCTGCTGGCTGCGGGGAGAGGAATCAGGATGTTGGGCTTTTTCAGCGCCAACAGTTCGCAGATGGCATTAGCACCGGCACGGGAAATGACAATGTCTGCCATGGCAAACAAATCCTTCAGTTCGGCTTTGATATATTCAAACTGTTTGTAGCCGGGTGTGTTTAAGAGAAGGTTATCCATTTTGCCTTTTCCGCAGAGATGCACCACCTGAAAATCTTTTAAGAGTTCCGGCAGAGCTTCCCGGACGGCACTGTTTACGTTAGCTGCTCCGAGGCTTCCGCCCACGACCATGATAACCGGTTTATTGGCTGTGAATTCGCACATGTCAAGACCGGCTATTTTATTGCCATTGGCAAGCTCGGCGCGGATGGGTGAACCGGTGAGCACGGCTTTGTTTTCAGGCAGCAGCTTTACAGTTTCCGGGAAATTGCAACACACCTTGGCGGCAACCGGAATACATAATTTATTGGCAAGTCCCGGCGTCATATCTGACTCGTGGATAATGCAGGGGATTCCTAAAGATGCAGCCGCCCGTACAACCGGCACGCTGACAAAACCGCCCTTAGAAAATACCACATCCGGTTTAAACTGTTTCAGGTATTTTCTTGCCTCCGTAAACCCTTTCAGTACCCGGAAAGGGTCCGAGAGGTTTTTCGGGTCAAAATAGCGGCGGAATTTTCCGGTGGAAATTCCGGTATAAGGTATATCAAAATCACCAATCAGCTTTTTCTCGATTCCGTCATAGGAACCCATGTATGCGATTTCATAGCCTGCTTCCTGAAGGGAAGGCAGTAAGGCGATATTGGGTGTCACATGACCTGCGGTGCCACCACCCGTCAATACGATTTTTTTCATGATAACCTATGCCTCTTTCATCATACTTTCCAAAGCTCTTGCCAACTGATCCGGGCAGGAAGTGGATTTAAAACCGCAGCGGATTCCCTTCAATCTGGAAATTGCTTCTTCGGGAGTCATGCCCTTCACCAGTGCGCTGACGCCCTGCGTATTGCCGTTGCAGCCGCCGGTAAATTTTACGGAATCAATCACGCCGTCCTTCAATTCAATGTCGATAGCAGTGGAACAGGTTCCCTGTGTCTGATACCTCATATCAACACATCCTTTCTCTACAATAGTATTATTCAAAGTATCCCCAAATTATAGCAGATTTCAGGCAGGAAAGCAATGCGTGCGGTTTACATAAAAGCGGGAAAACTGCGGAAAATTGTCCCCGGAGAAAAGAAAATGACGATGGAAATTCGTACCAAATCATGCAAAGGTGGGATATACTTACAGTATGCGCTTGTGCAGGCGCGCCGTCCGGCACAAAACGCAGGATAGAGACGACAGGTAAGACGGCGCAGAAATGGGGAATCCTATGTTTGAAATATTCCGGAAAGAGTGGATTGTAACAATTTGTATGCTGTCCTTTTTGGTGCTGAGTATTTTTGTGCGGGTGCTGTTGGGCGTTCTGTACCAGAATATGATTCGCGAGGCGGACAATATGGCAATCACCAAAAATAAACTGTTAAAGCAGTGTAAGCTGAAATTTTCCAACTGCTACCAGCTCAATAACGGGGTGGCGAATATACCGGTGTTTGTGGACAAGTTCTTAAACCGTCTGGCGCTGGGGCCCTTTGGTTTTGATTTTCTGTATCACCTCTCCGGTCAGACCATGCTGCTCTCCGTGGTGAGCGCGGGAGCGGGAATTTGCAGAAGCATTTTTGGCGGCAGTATGCTGGGAGAAATTCTCCCCTTCTATATTGCGAGCTTTGCGGGATTGTACCTGTACTTTTCCGTATCCACCGTGGTGGACATCAAGGGAAAACGGAGAGTGCTCAAAATAAATCTGGTGGACTATCTGGAAAATCACCTCTCTGCCCGCATTGACGTGACGGAGGATGACATGGAAATGCTGTACGGAACACCGCAGTTGTCCGCACAGGAGCGGCGCCGGAGGCTTTCCGGCGGCAGCGGAAAGCGCACGGTGGAGCTGATGCCCATCCGTCCGGCAGCCCCTGTTTTGTCCAATCCGGAGGCGCAGGTCAGCGAGGAAGAACTGGAGGCGCTGTTGAAGGAATTTCTGGCGACTTGAATCTTTTTCTTGAATTTGCCATATTTCTTTGCTACACTTAAGCCGTACAGATTTACACAACAAAAAGTTGGAGGCGTAGAATTATGAGCAAACAGATAACTTTTGATTATTCCAAGACCGGTGCTTTCATTTCTGAGGAAGAAATCGGCTATATGAAAAAACAGACGCTGGACGCAAAGGATTTGCTGCTGTCCAGAGAGGGAGCAGGAAACGATTTCTTGGGATGGATTGACCTGCCCGTTGATTATGACAAGGAGGAGTTCGCAAGAATCAAGGCTGCGGCAAAGAAGATTCAGAGCGACTCTGAAGTATTACTGGTAATCGGTATCGGCGGTTCCTACCTTGGCGCGAGAGCAGCCATCGAGTTTTTGGGACACAGCTTCTACAATGTATTGGATAAAAATACCCGCAAGACCCCGGAAATTTATTTCTGCGGAAATTCCATCAGCTCTACCTACTTAAAACACCTTATGGACGTGGTAGGCGACAGAGATTTCTCCATTAACATGATTTCCAAGTCCGGTACAACCACCGAGCCCGCTATCGCTTTCCGTGTATTCAAGGAAATTCTGGAAAAGAAATACGGAAAAGAGGGCGCTGCAAAGAGAATTTACGCAACTACCGACAAGGCAAAGGGAAGCCTGAAGCATCTGTCCGACGAGGAAGGTTACGAAACCTTCGTAGTACCGGATGATGTAGGCGGACGTTTCTCCGTACTGACCGCAGTAGGTCTGCTTCCTATCGCAGTAAGCGGCGCAGACATCGACAAGCTGATGGAGGGCGCTGCCAGCGGAAGAAAGCTCGCACTGGAGAATGATTTTGAAAATAACGATGCCCTGAAATATGCGGCACTGAGAAATATTCTGCTCCGCAAAGGCAAGAAAGTAGAGATTCTTGCAAACTATGAGCCCGCCGTACACTATGTAAGTGAGTGGTGGAAACAGCTCTTTGGCGAGAGCGAAGGCAAGGATCAGAAAGGTCTGTTCCCTGCAAGCGTGGATTTGACCACGGATTTACATTCCATGGGTCAGTTCATTCAGGACGGTTCCAGAATCATGTTCGAGACCGTTATCAACGTAGAGCAGCCCAGAGAGGAACTGATTATCGGTGAGGAGCCGGTAGATTTGGACGGACTGAACTATTTGGCAGGCAAGAGCGTTGATTTCGTTAACAAGAGCGCTATGAACGGAACCATTCTTGCACATACCGACGGTCAGGTGCCTAACTTTATGGTAAATGTACCGGAAGTAAGCGAATTTTACTTAGGACAGCTGTTCTACTTCTTCGAGTTTGCCTGCGGTGTCAGCGGATACCTGCTTGGCGTGAACCCCTTCAACCAGCCCGGTGTGGAGAGCTACAAGAAGAATATGTTCGCTCTGCTCGGAAAACCCGGTTATGAGACTCAGAGAGAGGAATTGTTAAAGAGATTACAGTAGGTTCTGCTGTATCGCGATAAGGATAGAATGAAAAACCTGCGGGAGAATTCTTCTGCAGGTTTTTCCGCAGAAAGTGAAGGAAGAACGGATGAAAATAGTAGTGCTTGAGAGAAACAGCGTGGGCACGGATACACCGGTGGACTGTCTGGGAGAGTTCGGTAGCCTTACCTGTTATCCCAATACCGTGACTGTGGAAGAAGTGCGGGAGCGGGTGAAGGATGCTGACATTATTGTCGCAAACAAAACACCCATGCGGGAGGAGACTTTAAAGGACGCTCCCAATGTAAAGCTGATTTGTGAGTTTGCCACCGGATTTGACAACTGCGATTTGGCTTACTGCAAGTCCAGAGGGATTAAGGTGGCAAATGTGGTGGACTACTCCACCGCCATGGTGGCGCAGCACACCTTTACGCTGGCGCTGGCGCTGAGCCAGAAATTAATCCATTATGACAACTATGTCAAGTCCGGCGCCTATGCCGCACAGGACAGATTTTCCAACTTTGACCTGCCCTTTACGGAACTGGACGGCAAGACATGGGGCATTGTGGGCATGGGCAATATCGGAAAAAGGGTTGCCCGGATTGCAACGGCATTCGGCTGCCGGGTGATTTTTCACTCCGTCACCGGAAAGAGCACCTGTACGGAATACGAACAGGTGGACAAGGACACCCTGCTTGCGGAGAGCGATGTTTTATCCCTGCACTGCCCGCTGAGCGACTTATCTCTCAACTATATTGACAGAGAGGCTCTGAAAAAGATGAAAAAGAGCGCGGTTTTGGTCAATGTGGCAAGGGGTCCGGTGGTGAACAACTCGGATTTGTATGATGCGCTGGTGGCAGGAGAGATTCAGGCAGCAGGACTGGACGTGCTGGAGAAGGAACCGCTCAGGGAGAAAAATCCGCTGAGTAAATTCAAGGACAGCACCCGGTTGATTATCACACCTCACCTTGCATGGGCGAGCGTGGAGGCAAGAAACCGGTGCGTGGAAGGCGTGTACCGCAATATCAAGGCATTCCTACGCGGTGAGGACAGAAATATTGTCAATCCGTAAAAGAAATTCCGTAAGGCGGGACTGCCGGAAACGGCACACCGCATTGCACATTTGTGAAAAGTCATTTCGGGACGGAGGAAAGATTGAAAAATAAAATTTTCAATCACGAGATTTGTGTCTGCGCGCACTTGACACAAACTCGCTATGCACAAAGAACGTGCGCAGAAATGTGGGAAGAAATGATAGAAAAGATAAAAGAGCTCTGTAAAAAATACGAGGAAATCATAGCCTATCTGATTGTGGGAGTGCTTACCACCGTTGTATCGTGGGCGGCTAAGTTTCTGGCAAACGCTGTTTTCTTCGGCAACACGATGCACCCCACCAGCTCGCAGAACCTGATTTTAAGTATTATCAACTGGGTTGCCGGTGTGATTTTTGCATACTTTACCAACCGCAAGTTTGTGTTTAAAAGCAATAAACCCATGCTGAAAGAGTCATTTGATTTTGTGCTTTCCAGAGTTTCCACGCTGATACTGGACACGGTGGTGATGCAGCTTTTGGGCAATGTCATGGGAATCAACGTGGTAATCGCAACCTTTATTTCCGCGGTGCTGGTTATCATTGCCAACTATGTATTCAGCAAATTGTTTGTCTTTAAGAAAAAGTAGAGAAGAAAAGGTAAGAAAGTGAATCCCATACAGGGTTGAAAGAACAGGGTAACTCCGCAGATAACGGGGGCTGCCCTGTTTTTTTGTGCGCTTTGCGGCGCATGTTATGATTCTTCCGGAGAACAGAAAACGAACAAGCGGTTTGGCAAAAATGCACAAAAACAAGGCACCAAGTTTTGTTATCTGTACAAAAAAACAAATCATGTATTGTAAAAACGTTTTTATCGTGGTATATTATAACTTATAAAAACGTTTTTATTTTTTTAAAAAGGCAGTAACATTGTTTACAGGGTGTTTTCATCGAACTATGAGGAGAGTTCCCAAAGAGTGACAGTTATATAGTTATATAAAGGGAGTTTATTATGAAGAAGCAGGAGGAAACTTATGAGTAGCGTAGCGAAGAGTCAGAAACAAAGTAAATTTGACTGCATCGAAAATGTGTACGCGGGAAAAAAACTTGGGGTATGGATTGTGACAGCCATTGCTGCACTCAGTCTGATTTTGATTTTACCCTTTGTGAAATGGATTCATGTGGTAAACACCGCCGCATTGTTCCAGAGCCTTGGCGTCAAGGATTTATCCATGATGAAGAGCGGTTACACGGTATTTGATGCGCTGTCCTTTGTACAGTACGGAAATGCAGGAGCGCTGGGGTTGTTCGCCATGATTTTACTGCTGATTGCAGTTGCGGCGGTATACTTTCAGGTATGTCTCATTTTCAAGGTACTTTGCAACCGCAAGAACAAGAAAGGAAACCTTGGACTGTACGGAACCGCAGAGGCATGTATGCTGTTTAACATGTTTGTGAGCATTGCAACCGTTGCCTACGGAATCTTTTCCAATTCCAAGTTTGGAATGAACGGGTTTTTCATCTCCCCGGTGGTGTACCTAATTCTGGTAATCAATATCATCGGATTTGTGGCAGTCAAGAGATTACAGGTAAACGAGAGAGCGCTCTACCATGAGCATGGTCTCTGGAAGGAACTGAAAAAGAACTGGGTATTGTTCGCGATGCTGGTGCCTACTTTTGTTTATCTGATGATTAACAACTACCTGCCCATGATTGGTGCTTACTACGCATTCACCAATTTCAATTTCCGCGACGGATTGTGGGCGAGCCCTTTTGTTGGATTTAAAAACTTTGAGTTTTTGATAAAGGCAGATTTGTTCCGACTGACAAGAAACACCATCCTTTACAATCTGGTGTTCATTGTTCTCGGTAACGTTTTGCAGATTGTATTTGCAATCTTTGTAAGTCAGGTGAGCCGCAAGTGGTTCAAAAAGACTTCCCAGACTTTGATGTTCATGCCGTATTTCGTATCCTTCGTTATTTTGAAGGTTATTATCTACAACGTATTTGAGTATCAGTACGGTGTTATCAACACGCTGATTGTAGCGCTGGGAGGAGGCAGAATCGACTTCTACAACACTCCCGCTTACTGGCCGTTCTTGATTACCGCATTCTATATCTGGAAAAACATCGGATACGGAATGGTTGTGTATCTTGCAACGATTATGGGAATCGACGCCGAGATGTACGATGCGGCAAAGGTAGACGGAGCGAATATTTTCCAGCAGATTCGATACATAACGCTTCCTCAGTTGAAGCCCACCTTCATCATCCTGCTTTTGTACGCATTAGGCGGTATCATGAAGGGACAGTTTGAACTGTTCTACCAGATGATTGGAAATAACGGAGTGCTCTTCAATATCACGGATATTATCGACACCTATGTATACCGAATCACAATGACACAGCCTCTGAGTATCGGTCTTGGTACTGCGGCAGGTTTGTACCAGTCCCTGTTTGGATTTGTACTGATTGTTCTTGTGAACTGGGTAGTGAAGAAAAAGAATCCGGATTACGCATTATTCTAAGGAAAGGAGCATGTAGATTATGAAAATCAAGAAAGCACCGTCCACAGTGATTTTTAATATTGTAAGTTACACACTGTTGACATTAGGTTCCATTATTTGTGTGGTTCCCTTCATCATGATTCTATCGGGTTCCTTCACGGACAACGCAACCATTTTGACAGAGGGCTACAGCCTGTTGCCAAGAGATTTCACCTTACAGGCATATAAGACCATCTTCAAGGCGCCGCAGGACATCCTGCAGGCATATAAGATGACCATTTACTATACGGCAGTCGGTACCTTTTTCGGTCTGTTCATGATTACCATGACGGCATATGTCATTTCCAGAAAGGAATTCAAATACCGTAACACGGTATCCTTCCTGATTTACTTCACCAGTATTTTCGGAGGAGGAATGATTCCTTGGTATCTGATGTATTCCAGCGTACTGGGGCTGAAAGGTTCCACCCTTGCTATCTGGTTCCCGGCATTGCTGACACCGTTTTTGGTTATTCTGATGAGAACCTTTATTGTGGGAAGTGTGCCGGACGCTATTACCGAGTCCGCCAAGATTGACGGCGCAGGACATATTACAATCTTTTTGAAAATCGTAATGCCTGTTCTTGGACCCGGACTTGCAACCATCGGACTTTTCCTTGCACTGGGCTACTGGAATGACTGGTATCGTTCCTCCATGTTCAGTACCGATTCCACTACATGGGAATTGCAGTTCTATTTATACGATATGCTGAACGCAACACAGGCATTAAAGCAGATGTCACAGAACAGCAGCATCTCCACCGCAGATTTGCCCACACAGGCAGTAAAATTGGCGATGGCGGTCGTTGCAACCGGACCGGTATTGTTATTCTATCCGTTTGTACAGAAATATTTCGTATCCGGTATTACAGTCGGAGCCGTAAAAGGCTAAAAAACAGGTTATTGAAGCATTGTGCTTTGGTAATAAACAACAACGTGTTTCGTTGGGGAGGACCAACGGGAAAGGAAGGATTACTATTATGAAGAGTAAAAAGTTATTGAGCCTGTTGTTAGCAGGTACCATGGTAGCTTCTCTTGCTGCTTGTGGCGGAAAAGAAACCCAGACTACCCCCTCTACAGATTCTGCAGTTACTACTGAGAGCACTGCAGGAACCACTGAGGATACAACAGGAGACAACGGTGCAGCCGTACTCGACACCTCTGAGAGAGTTGATCTGGTGTTCTATGTAATGGGTGATGCACCCGCTGATGAGCAGGCAGTTGAGGATGCCCTGAATGAGAAATTGCTGGAGAAAGCAAATGCAACTATCGATTTCCAGTTTTCCACATGGACCGATTTCCAGCAGAAATACAGCTTGGAAATGACCTCCGGACAGGCAGACCTGATTTATATTGCAAACTGGCTGAACTATGGTCAGCTCGCTAAATCCGGCGCATTCCTTGAACTGGATGAAATGCTTGACACGGTAGCGCCTGAGTTGAAGGCTCTGGTTGGTGAAAATCAGTTGACCATGTGCTCCGTTGACGGAAATGTTTACGCAGTTCCCAATGCGTGGCCTGAGTATGTATGTAACGGTTTCAAATATCGTGAAGATTTGAGAAAACAGTTTGATTTGCCCGTTCCCAACACCCTTGAGAACGTAGAGGCTTACTTCCTTGGAATTCAGGAGAATATGCCCAATCAGGGTATTCTGACCTGTACCACTGAGGAGAGTCAGGGAACCCAGACTGCATTCGATGCAGCTTGGATGCTGAACTTCAAATACCCTTGGGTTTACACCAATGGTTTGAACTATGGTTTAGCTGCAAACTATGATACCCCTTCTGATGTATATGATTACTGGTTCTCCGATGACTTCGTAGAAGATATGAAGTTAATGAAGAAATGGGCTGATTACGGCTTCTGGTCCAAGAGTGCACTTTCCGATACCAACGACAGCGAGGCTTACAAGACCGGTCTGTGTGTAGCAGAAGTTGCAGGACAGAACCCTAACAAGCAGATTACCGCAATTAACGACTTTGAGGATGCAGGCGAAGGCTGGGAGTCCGCTTACATTGCTTACGGCGAGACCACCGGAGTTATCTTCCCCGCACATGCAACCCAGAACGGTACTGCAATCGTAAGAGGCTGCAAGAACCCTGAGCGTGCTCTGTATGTATTACAGCTGTTAATGTGTGACAAAGAAATCAACGACATCGTTTCCTATGGTATTGAAGGAACTCACTACGAAATCGATGCAGACGGATTCTATGAGAATCTTTCCACCGACTTCCCTTATGAAGGCTTCAATACATGGGGGCTGAGAAACGGCGACTACAAGCTGTTACAGCCTACCGACGTTACTTTGAACGAGATGTTTGAGAAGTACGAAGCACTCGGCAACAAGACTAAATTTGCTAACATCGATATTTACAGCGGATTTACCGAGGATTATGAGTCTTACGCAGCAGAGAGAACCGCTGTTACCAACATTATGAGACAGTACCTTGCTCCTTTGCAGGCAGGTCTGGTATCTGATGTAGATGCAGCAGTAGAAGAGTTCCGCACCAAGGTTAAGGACGCAGGTCTTGATGTTGTTCGTGACGGTTACACCGAGCAGTGGAAAGCATACTGCGACGAGTACGGATACAAGTAAGTTGTTCCACAACTGAAAAAGATAAGGACAACCGGCGTTTTGCCGGTTGTTTTTATAAGAACGATTTGAAAACTAGGTACTTGCGCAGACTGACGCAAGCGTTTATACTAGGTTCATTGAGAAGTATTACTAAGGAGACTAATATCCATGGGAAAAGTAACAATAAAGGACGTGGCGAGAGAGGCGGGGGTATCGATTTCCACGGTTTCCAATGCACTGAACGGGGTGGATGTGCTGAAACCGGAGACGAAAGAACACATTTTGGAAGTGGCAAACAGGATGAAATATATCCCCAACCTGAACGGAAGGAACCTGAAATCAAAGGCGACCAAGGTTATCGGGTTGTTTACCACATCCCTGAAAGGACCGTATTTCGCAGCCCTTGCAGACCGCATTTTCTGGGAGTGCAAAAAATATGGATACGAATTAAACATTTTTGTCACCTGGGAAAGCAAGTCCGCTATGAACAGCATTTTGGGGAGACGCGTGGACGGCTGTGTGGTATTGTCTCAGGACGTGGATGAAAGAGGCGCCGAGCAGATTCAGGAGCAGGAAATTCCCACGGTATTTTTGGACAGGGAGTGGCAAAGCAAACGAATTGCCAGCGTTCTGTTTGACTCCTACGGTGCCGGGGTAAAGGCAGCAGAATACATGCTTTCCCATGGAAAGAAAAAGATGAGTTATATCAGGGGAGTGTTGGAAAACTACGACTCCATTGAGCGTGAACGTGGATTTAAGGAACGTCTTGCAAAGGATGGAATTGTGTTAGAGCCGGAATACATTTTAAACGGTGGATTCGAGAGGGAAATGGCGCATGATTCCATGCTGGAGTTTATCGGGAGTGGGCTGCCGCTGCCGGAGGCAATATTTGCCGGAAACGACTTGAGCGCTTTTGGTGTGATAGATGCGTTGACGGAATCCGGGTACAAGGTGCCGCAGGATCTCATTGTACTTGGTGTGGATGATATTGAAGAGTGTAATTGGTACACGCCGAAGTTGTCTACTTTAAAGACCGACTTTGAAAAAGAAGGCGTGGTAGCAGTGGAGAAGCTGGTGAAAATGATTAACGGTGAGGAGTCCGGAGAAATTATTAAACTGCCGGGACACCTGATAGAGCGGGAATCCACACAGCTTGCAAAATAGAAACAGAATGTGTTTAAAAAGTAGATACAGAAAGAGAGGAAGCGGAAATCAAACCGCTTCCTCTCTTTTACGTTATAGCTTATGGCAATTAACTTTTCCATTTCGCTTGGAAAGATTTTTCCCTGCGAAAAGAAATTCAACCTGCGAAGGCTTTTTTTCGTCCATATTACCCGAAATATCTTTTAAGGAGTCCCTCGAATGCTTTTCCGTGTCTCGCCTCGTCTCTTGCCATTTCGTGTACGGTATCGTGGATTGCGTCTAAATTCAACTCTTTTGCTCTCTTGGCAAGATTTACCTTGCCGGCAGTAGCGCCGTTCTCCGCGTCCACTCTCATCTGCAGGTTTTTCTTGGTGGAATCGGTTACAACCTCACCCAACAGCTCGGCGAATTTCGCTGCGTGCTCTGCCTCCTCGAAAGCAGCTTTCTCCCAGTAAGCGCCGATTTCAGGATAGCCCTCTCTGTAGGCAACTCTTGCCATGGCAAGATACATACCGACCTCGGAGCACTCGCCCTCGAAGTTTGCGCGAAGGTCACTGATAATGTCCTCCGGTGCGCCCTTTGCAACACCTACCACATGCTCTGCAGCCCATGTCTTCTCCCCGGACTGCTCGGTGAATTTAGAAGCGGGAGCATGGCAGATAGGGCACTCCTCCGGTGCTGAATCTCCTTCATGAACATAACCACATACTTGACATACAAATTTCATACTCTTTTCTCCTTTTCTTTTTTTAACATACAGTTTTTGCAGATTCCGTAAAAATATGTTACATGACCTGCAATCGTTCCATCAAAACCTGCGCTTGCCACATCGGTAATGGATTCAATGATTTCTATCTTCAAATCAATGACACTGCCGCACTCCGTACAGATAAAATGATAGTGCGGTGAGGTGTCCGCGTCAAAGTGGTCAACACCGTCGCCTAAGCGTAAGCGCTGAATTTCCCCAAGGTCAGCTAACAATGTCAGATTGCGGTACACCGTTCCCAGACTGATGTTGGGATTCTGCTGCCGCACGTTCATATAGACAACATCGGCTGTGGGGTGATCCGTGCGTCCCATCAGAAAGGACAGAATCATTTCACGCTGTTTACTACGTTTTAAAGTCATTTACTCTCCTTTCAAATGGTAATAAGAATTATTACTAATATTAATATAACACAAATTTTACGATTGTCAATATCTTTTTTTGAAAAAAATGACCATACCTCTCATATAGAAGTATGGTCATTCACGAAACACTTATTTTAAATGTTGGGGCATATCAAAACACACTCTCCCCAATTTTTTCTTCTATTAATGTATAATAGTAGAAATCGTACAGCCTTGAAATCAAAGATTACAAATGCAGAACTCTGTCTTTGATTTCCTGCGTTCTGCCCTGATTCCAGAACTGGGTGCCGATGTAACCGCAGGTACGTCTTGCCACGAACAAACGGTTCTGGTCGCGGTTGCCGCAGTTAGGACATTCCCAAACCAGTTTGCCGAAATCGTCGGTCACAATTTTGATTTCTCCGTCATAACCGCAGCACTCGCAGAAATCGCTCTTGGTGTTTAACTCAGCATACATGATGTGGTCATACATATATTTCATCACGGAGAGAACCGCTTCAATATTGTTCTGCAGGTTGGGAACCTCCACATAGCTGATAGCTCCGCCGGGGGACAGCTTCTGGAATTCCGCCTCAAATTTCAGTTTGCTGAAAGCATCGATGTTTTCCGTTACATGAACGTGATAGCTGTTGGTAATATAGTTCTTGTCCGTAACGCCCGGAATAATGCCGAAACGCTTTTGCAGACATTTTGCAAACTTGTAGGTGGTGGACTCCATAGGAGTTCCGTATACGGAATAGCTGATGTTTTCGGCAGCTTTCCACTCCTGACACTTGTCGTTTAATTTCTGCATAACAGCCAGTGCAAACTTCTGACCTTCCTCGGAGGTGTGGGTTTTGCCTACCATGCGGACGCACATTTCATACAGTCCGGCGTAGCCGAGGGAGATGGTGGAATATCCGCCGTAAAGCAGCTTGTCAATCTTTTCGCCTTTTTTCAGACGAGCCAGTGCGCCGTGCTGCCAAAGGATGGGAGCAACGTCGGAAACCGTTCCCAGCAGACGCTCATGACGGCAGCGCAGGGCACGATGACACAATTCAAGACGCTCCTCCAAAATTTTCCAAAACTGCTCCATATCGCCTTCCGCAGAACATGCCACGTCCACCAGATTGATGGTGACAACGCCCTGATTAAAACGTCCGTAATATTTGTGGCTGCCGTCGGCATTGCGCTGATTGTCCTCCACCGTGAGGAAAGAACGGCATCCCATGCAGGGGTAAACATCACCTTTTTTCAGCTCACGCATTACCTTCGCGGAAATATAATCCGGCACCATACGCTTGGCGGTACATTTTGCAGCCAGCTTGGTGAGATACCAGTATTTGGAATCCTCTGTAATATTGTCCTCGTCCAATACATAAATCAGTTTCGGGAAAGCAGGGGTAATCCAGATTCCCTTTTCATTCTTAACGCCCTGAATTCTCTGGAGCAGCACTTCCTCAATAATCATAGCCAAATCGGCTCTGGTCTGACCGTCCGGCACCTCGTCCAGATACATAAACACGGTGACGAAAGGAGCCTGTCCGTTACAGGTCATCAGTGTAATCAACTGATACTGAATGGTCTGGATACCGCTCTTGATTTCACTCTTTAAGCGCATTTCTGTAAGTTTATCGATAATTTCATCATTCAGGGATTCACCGCAGTCCTTGCGCTCCTGAATGACAGCTTCACGTATTTTTTTACGGCTGATGTCCACAAAGGGAGCCAGGTGGGACAGGGTAAAGGACTGACCGCCGTACTGGTTACTTGCCACCTGCGCAACAATTTGGGTGGTTACGTTGCAGGCGGTAAAAAAGCTGTGGGGACGCTCAATCATGGTCTCGCTGATAACCGTACCGTTCTGTAACATGTCCTCCAAATTTATCAAATCGCAGTTATGCTCTTTTTGTGCAAAGTAATCCGCATCATGAAAATGGATAATGCCTTTTTCATGAGCCTCCACAATTTCCTCCGGCAGCAACATTCTCTTCGTCAGGTCCTTGCTGACCTCGCCCGCCATATAGTCACGCTGGGTGGAGTTGATAACCGGGTTTTTATTGGAATTTTCCTGATTTACTTCCTCATTTAAATGCTCAATCAGAGACAGAATTCCGTTGTCGGTGGTGTTGGATTTACGGGCAAGCTCTCGCTTATAACGGTAGCGCACATATTTTTGCGCAACCTCATAACCGCGCATTCCCATAATGCCGGTTTCCACCATATCCTGAATATCTTCTACGTTCACGGCATGCGTCATGTCCTCGATTTGTCCCGCAATATTGTCTGCAACTGCCTGAATCTGATAAGTATTCATCTGATGCAGTCGGTCTACCCCCTGATTCGCAGCCTTGATTGCATTGACAATTTTGCTTAAGTCAAAATCAACTTCTTCCCCATTTCGCTTAATCACATGATTTTTTACCTTCGTGTCCATTACGCCATGCCTTCTCCTTTTATTATTTATACGCTATATCTGCAAAATATTGTGCCACAAATTTTGACGTGACACAATATCTAGTGTGTTTATTATATACCACTCTTTATAAAAAGGGAATAGGGGATTATGCTTTTTTTTAAGATATTTTATTCACATTTAATAAAAAGGACACATTTTGGACAAATATCAGTCCTATTGTAATAATTATACGATATATAATATGCGGCAGATTTTACCGTAAGAAAAATGGAGGACAAAGCTATGAAGGATCAGGCAACAGAGGCAAAAATCAAGAAGTATGAAGAGAAGAAGAAAAGCAAACCCATTTTGAAAATCATGGATGCAAAGCACGCGGACAGTGAAGTAATCTGTGCGGCGCTGGAAGCACTCAAGAATATTGCGGATGAGGATGCCGTAAACCATATCACCCATTATCTGGATCATGAGGATGCAGCCGTAAGACTGGCAGCCTGCAAAGCCGGAATAGCCATCGGTACGGAGTACATGAACACCAGAGTACGTCATCAGCTTTCCATGGAGAAAGACCCTGAGACAAAGAAAGCGATTCAGGAAGCGTTTAATAATAGAAGCAAATAATTTATCTGCTTTTTCATAAACCGGTTAAAATTTCGGATTGCAAGGCGAAAATAAGTTTTCCTTGGGATAAATATAGTGTATACTGGATGCAGGAAAAATTTCAGGGAAAGCGAGGATATTGATAACATGGAAAAGATTGCAAGTTTTACCATAGACCATATTAAGTTACAGCCCGGAGTGTATGTGTCCAGAAAGGACACGGTGGGAGCGGAGGTGATTACCACCTTTGACCTGCGCATGACAAGCCCCAATGAGGAGCCGGTGATGAATACGGCGGAGGTGCATACCATTGAGCATTTAGCGGCAACTTTCCTGCGTAACCACCCGGTTTATAAGGATAAGACCATTTATTTTGGACCGATGGGCTGCCGGACGGGATTTTACCTGCTTTTGGCGGGGGATTACACCTCCAAGGATATTGTCCCTCTCATGGTAGAAATGTATGAGTTTATCAGGGACTATCACGACGAGGTGCCCGGCGCGTCACCGAAAGACTGCGGCAACTACTTGGATATGAATCTGCCCATGGCAAATTATTTGGCAAAGCGCTATTTGGACAATATATTGTACAATATCGACGATAGCAGACTGTTTTACCCGGTTTGATAGCAAAACTGCGACACATATTCTGCATAAATATGCCTTTTTTCTTGACATACCGACAGGAATAAGCCTAAAATAAAGTATAATTTTACAAAAGACTTCTTAGAGGAGAGAGAAAATGAGCGAAGTAGCAGAATATGTACCGCAGATGTATGCAACCTTTTGGGCATTGGTACCGCCGATTGTGGCGATATGTCTGGCACTGATTACCAAAGAAGTTTACAGCTCCTTGTTTACGGGAATTGTAATTGGTGGTCTGTTTTATTCAGGATTTAGTTTTGAAGGCACCGTTCTCCATGTCTTTGAGGATGGAATCGTAGGTGTGCTGACAGATTCCTATAATATGGGAATTTTGGTATTTTTGGTTATCTTGGGCTCCATGGTATGTATGATGAATAAAGCCGGAGGCTCTGCAGCATTCGGACGCTGGGCGTCCACTCATATCAAAACCCGTGCGGGTGCGCAGATTGCGACCATCGCACTGGGTATCATGATTTTCATCGATGACTATTTCAACTGTCTTACCGTGGGAAGCGTCATGCGTCCCGTTACGGATAAACACAATGTTTCCCGTGCAAAGCTGGCATATCTCATTGATGCCACCGCAGCACCGATCTGCATCATTGCTCCCATTTCTTCATGGGCGGCAGCAGTGTCCGGATTTGTGGAGGGAGAGGACGGTTTCGGTATTTTTATCCGCGCGATTCCTTACAACTATTATGCACTTTTGACGATCCTTGCAATGTTTTTGCTGGTGCTTGCCAAGGTGGATTTCGGACCTATGAAAAAGCATGAGCTGAATGCAATGAAGGGTGATTTGTATACTACGGAAGATCGTCCTTATGCAGCGGCAGAAAACGAAATTCAGGATGGAAAAGGCAAAGTTATTGATTTGGTATTTCCGATTATTGCATTGATTGTATGCTGTGTGCTGGGCATGATTTATACCGGCGGATTTTTCAGCGGAGCAGGCTTTGTGGAAGCATTTTCAGCCAGTGACGCGTCTGTCGGACTGATGTTAGGAAGCTTTTTCGGTATGCTGATTACCATCGTTTTCTATCAGGTTCGCAAAGTGTTGAAATTTACCGATTCCATGGGCTGTATTCCCGAAGGCTTTAAGGCAATGGTTCCCGCTATACTGATTCTGACCTTTGCATGGACGTTGAAGGCTATGACGGACAGCTTGGGAGCAAAAGAATTTGTGGCAAATGTAGTAAAGGGTGCATCCGGCAGTTTCTTAAGTTTGCTGCCTGCAATTATTTTCCTTGTGGCATGTTTCCTTGCTTTTGCAACCGGAACCTCATGGGGAACCTTCGGTATTCTGATACCTATCGTAGTAAACGTGTTTGCCGGAACTAATGAAACGATGATGATTATTTCTATCTCTGCTTGTATGGCAGGTGCGGTATGCGGCGACCACTGCTCTCCGATTTCCGATACAACGATTATGTCTTCGGCGGGAGCACAGTGTAATCATTTGAATCACGTATCTACGCAGATGCCTTATGCGGTTATGGTGGCTGCGGTTTCCTGTATTACCTATGTGGTTGCGGGCTTTGCACAGAATCCCGTTGTACCGCTGATATTTGGTATTCTGTTACTTGCCGCAGTAATTTTTGGAATCAAATACGTGAACAGAACGAAGGAAGCATAATTCCAATTAAATAGAATGATTTCGCGGGCAGTTTCCCGTGATACAACAGATAGGGCATAAATCCTCCTTGCCTTGGTGTCTTTTCAACGACAGGATACCGGACGGAGTGCATTTATGCCTTTTTGTTATCTTAAATAAAGTAACAAATCAGGGAACAAACGCAGCAGAAGTTGACAGGGAAATTCAGGCTGCGATACAATAAGGGCACAATAAAAGTCAGATATAAACAGGAACAGAGAGGATATTACAATGAACAAAATCGGAGTTATCGGAGCAATGGAACTGGAAGTGGAAGAATTAAAATCCAAGCTGGAAGGGGAAACCATTACAGAAAAGGCGGGAATGAAATTCTACGAGGGAATTTTAAACGGAGCAAAAGTGGTTGTGGTACGAAGCGGAATCGGCAAAGTGAATGCCGCATTGTGTGTACAGATTCTTGCGGATATTTTTCAGGTGACACATGTGATAAATACCGGAGTGGCAGGTTCTTTGAATGCAAAATTGGATATTGGCGACATACTGGTTTCCAAGGATGCACTGCAACATGACATGGATGTCACTGTTTTCGGATATGCGCTGGGAGAAGTGCCGCAGATGGGATGCAGGGAGTTTAAGGCGGATGAACGTCTTGTCACGCTCGCCATGGATTCCTGCAAAAAAGTGAATCCGGACATTCATGTACTTGGCGGAAGAGTAGTCAGCGGAGACCAGTTCATTTCCCAAAAGGATGTGAAAGAGCGGTTGATTTCCGTATTTCAGGGGGACTGTGCGGAGATGGAAGGCGCGGCGATTGCCCACGGTGCTTATCTGAACCACATTCCTTTCGTGATTATCCGCGCTATCTCGGATAAGGCGGACGATAGCGCCGAGATGGATTACCCTACTTTTGAAAAGGCGGCAGCCAGACATTCCGCTCTGCTGGTGGAAGATATGGTGAGCAGAATTTAGATTTTTTTAATGATAATATCTGTTTGATTTTACACTTTCCCGAAAAAAGTATGCTATACTGCTTGTAGAAACGGCATTTCGATGGCATGAAACGGACAGAAATGTATGCGGGTGCCGGAAATTAGGAGCGAGTGAACCATGAAATTCAAGACACGGTTGCGGGTAACATTTGTCAGCATGATTTTGCTGCCGCTTTTATTGACAATTCTGGCGTTTATCACAATAGGAATTTACCTGATGAACGTGCAGTCGGACGGCAGAATACCGAATTTGAATTATTCCGTGATGTCGGAAAATATACAGGACATTGTCAATGTGACGGACAAGGCTTATTTCTCCCTTTTGGAGCAGAAAGAAGAAAATCCGGCGCTTCTGGAGAACCGGGAGTATCTGGAAACGGTGAACACGGAAATTGCCAGAAAGTCCACCTATCTGATTGTCCGCAAGGGTGACGAACTGTACTATGCCGGCAATGAGAAGGCGGCAAAAGTAATTTTCAACAAACTGCCCCGGTACGGTGAAGGTCATTTGACGGAGGATTCCGGATATTATTTTAATAATCTGGAAAAATATGTAAAGCAGATTAATTTTACATTTTCAGACGGAACACCGGGAAGTATTTTTGTGGTGACGAAAGCCAACTCCCTCATTTCCAAAAAACTGCTGGTGGATATGTTCATTGCCATTGTGTGTATTCTGGTATTTACCAGTTTCATGCTGACCCAGTGGATTCACAAAGGAGTGTTCACTCCGATTGACGAGTTGAACGTGGCAATGCAGAAAATTAAGGACGGCAATTTTGACTATGCAATGGAGACGGACGCCAAGGGCGAGATTGGCGATTTGTACCGTAATTATGAAGATATGCGGCTTCGGCTGAAAGAATCCACCGAGGAGAAAATCCAGCACGAAAAGCAGAACAAAGAGCTGGTCAGCAACATTTCCCATGATTTGAAAACGCCCATTACGGCGATTAAGGGTTATGTGGAAGGAATTATGGACGGTGTGGCGGATACGCCCGAAAAGATGGATAAATACATTAAAACCATTTACAACAAGGCGAACGATATGGACCGTCTGATTAATGAGCTGACGGTGTACTCCGGAATTGACAATAACCGTATTCCTTATAATTTCCACCGCATCAATGTGTCGGATTATTTTAAAGACTGCGTGGAAGAGGTGGGACTGGATTTGGAATCCAAGAATATCAAGCTGAATTATTCCAGTCTTATAGAACCTGACACGGTTGTCATAGCAGATCCGGAACAGATGAAAAAGGTTATTAACAACATTATCAGCAACAGCGTCAAATATATGGATAAGCCCAACGGGCATATTGACATTCGGATTTTGGATGAACTGGATTCCATCCGCGTGGAGATTGAGGATAACGGCAAGGGAATCGCGCAGAAGGATTTGCAGAAAATCTTTGACCGGTTTTACCGGACGGACGCTTCCCGCAATTCCGCACAGGGCGGAAGCGGAATCGGACTTTCCATAGTAAGGAAAATCATTGAGGACCACGGTGGTTATATCTGGGCAACCAGTAAAGAAGGGGAAGGCACCTGTATGCACTTTGTATTGAGAAAATACATTGAGCTGCCCCCGAAATAGAAAAGGAAAGCAGAAACAGCAGAACCGGGAATCACAGAACCGGAGGTGCTTCGGAATGGAGGAAACTATGAGCAGGATTTTAATTGTGGAAGATGAAGTGGCAATCGCAGATTTGGAAAAGGACTATCTGGAACTGAGCGACTTTCAGGTGGACATTCGCAACACCGGAGACGAGGGATTGCAGGCGGCACTGGAAGGGGAATATGATTTGGTTATTCTCGACCTGATGCTCCCCGGCATGGACGGATTTGAAGTGTGCAAGAAAATCCGGGAAAAGAAAAACATTCCCATTTTGATGGTGTCTGCAAAGAAGGATGATATTGACAAAATCAGGGGACTTGGTCTGGGCGCAGACGATTATATGACCAAGCCTTTCAGCCCCAGCGAGCTTGTGGCGAGAGTCAAGGCACATATGGCGCGTTATGAGAGACTGGTTGGTGCCAACCAGAAGCCTCAGAATGATATTGTGGAAATCCGCGGTATCCGCATTGACAAGACTGCAAGGCGCGTCTATGTGGACGGTGTGGAGAAAACTTTTACTACCAAGGAATTTGATTTGCTGACATTTTTGGCGGAGAATCCCAACCATGTATTTACCAAGGAAGAGCTGTTCCGCGAAATTTGGGATATGGATTCCATCGGTGACATTGCAACCGTTACCGTGCATATCAAGAAAATCCGCGAGAAGATTGAAAAAGATACAGCAAATCCCCAGTATATCGAGACGATATGGGGCGTGGGGTACCGGTTTAAGGTGTAAACCCTGCATATTGCAGATAAAGTATCATGTATGAGGGAGGTGATACGGATGTGTACGCAATTACAATTAAATAGGATTGTGAGCGCTATGGTGGATTGCTATCGAACCGTGTATGGGAAAGATATTGTGGAAATTGTTCTTTATGGTTCTTATGCGCGGGGAGATTATACGGAAAACTCAGACATTGATTTGGTTGCTGTTGTACACGGATCCAGACCAGAATTACAGGAAAAGCTGAAAGCAGTATGGGATGTTTCAGCGGAGCTTGGCTTGGAAAATGATGTCATAGTTTCTCCCACGGTAATTCCTTATGATGAGTTCGCAAAGTATAAGACTACCCTTCCGTATTATCGAAATATTGCAGAGGAGGGGCGGAGAATTGGATGAATTGGTTCAATATCGGTTAGCCTCCGCCAAGGAGAAACGGGAATCTGCAAAACTGCTTTTGGAGGCAGGGTTATACAAGGATTCGGTTGGGCGGTCGTATTATGCAATTTTTTCATCGATAAGAGCAATTCTTGCCATAAGGCAGGTTGATTTTTCCAAGCATGCCGGTGTGATTTCCTATTTTCAAAAGGAATATGTTAAGACCGGTATCTTTGATAAAAAATATTCTAATTAGTGTCTGCTTAATCAGCAGACACTAATTATTTTGCTTGAAAATCAAGTGTTTATACCAGATTTTCCGGTGGGAAAGTT
>ERZ857629.1461-NODE-1461-length-25761-cov-8.168482_pt1 | contig 25761 bp, 20 predicted proteins | sample MGYA00519700_ERZ857629 | MGnify/ENA primary metagenome ERZ857629 (study PRJEB31778, sample SAMEA3449351) | human gut metagenome | biome: human gut; feature: human-associated habitat; material: faeces | place: United Kingdom | collected 2010/2012 ...
GCTCCGGCGCGGCGACACGGCGGAGCTGACGCTGGAAAACGGCGCGCTGCGCGTTGCGAAGCGGGAGGAGACGGCGCTGGCCGCGCTCGGCGCGCCGGGCGGCGAGAGTGCGGAGGTATAAAAAAGGGGCGAAGCATCCGGCTGGATGCTCCGCCCCTTGCTGCTTGCTTACGCGAAGCGCGCGACGGCGGTCTCAAGACCGTATTGCGCCTTGAGCGCCTTGAGGCGCGCCATCGGCTCGCCGGCAGAGTGCCTGTCGAGCGCCGCCTGATCGCGCCAGTGCTCGATCAGCAGCACGCAGTTTTCCCCAGCAAGCGGGAGATAGTAGTCGTACTGCATGCAGCCGTCCTCGGCGAGCACGGCGGCGCGCAGGCCGCTTTGCTGCATTTCGTCTGCAAAGGCTCTGGCCTTTTCGCCGCGATAGGAAACGTGAAGCAGGATGCCTTCCATTGAATTATCCCCTTTCTGAAAGTAAAGCTTACGATACGTCGATCATTTCAAGGTATTTGTAGCCGTTTTCGGCGATGTGCTCCTTGCGGCCCTGCAGATTGTCGCCCAGCAGCAGGTCGAAAACGCGCGCGGTCTCCTCCGCGTCCGCGGGCATGACCTTGATGAGACGGCGCGTTTCGGGGTTCATCGTGGTGAGCCACATCATCTCGGGGTCGTTCTCGCCGAGACCCTTCGAGCGCTCCACCTTGCAGCGCTTGCCCGCAAGGCCTGCCGTGATGTCGTTTTTCTCCTTGTCCGTGTAGGCGAACCATGTCTTTTCCCCGCAGGTGATCTCAAAGAGCGGCGTCTCGGCGATGTAGACGTAGCCCTCGCGGATGAGCGTGGGGCAGAGGCGGTAGATCATCGTGAGGATGAGCGTGCGGATCTGGTAGCCGTCGTAGTCCGCATCGGTGCAGAGCACGACCTTGCTCCAGCGGAGGTTGTTTATATCGAAGGCGTTCAAGTCCTTGACGAACTTGCCGGGCACCTCGACGCCGCAGCCGAGGACCTTCAAAAGATCGGTGATGATCTCGCTTTTGAAGATGCGCGGATAGTCGGCCTTCAGGCAGTTCAGAATTTTGCCGCGCACGGGCATGATACCCTGAAACTCGCTGTCGCGCGAGAGCTTGACGCTGCCGAGGGCGCTGTCGCCCTCGACGATGTAGATCTCGCGGCGGGAAACGTCGCGCGTGCGGCAGTCGACGAACTTTTCCACGCGGTTGGAGATGTCGATGCTGCCGGAGAGCTTCTTTTTGATGTTCAGGCGCTGCTTTTCCGCGCTCTCGCGGCTCCTTTTGTTGATGAGCACCTGCTCGGCGATCTTGAGCGCGTCGACGCGGTTTTCGATGAAGTAGGTCGACAGGCGGTCTTTGAGGAACTCCGTCATCGCGTCCTGCACGAATTTGTTCGTGATGGCCTTCTTCGTCTGGTTTTCGTAGCTCGTCTGCGTGGAGAAGTTGTTCGATACGAGGATCAGACAGTCCTCCACGTCCTGCCAGGCGATGCGCCCCTCGCTTTTCTGATATTTGTTGTTGTCCTTGAGGTATTTGTCGATGGCGTAGACAAAGGCGGTCTTCGCCGCCTTTTCGGGGCTGCCGCCGTGCTCGAGCCACGAGGAGTTGTGATAGTGCTCGATGCGCTGCACTTTATTGGAAAAGCAGCACGCGCAGGAGAGCCTGACCTTGTAGTCCGGCTTATCCTCGCGGTCGCGTCCGCGCCGCTCGGCCTCCCAGAAGACGGGAGCGGTGAGGGCGCTGTCGCCCGCCAGCTCGGCAACATAGTCGATGATGCCGTTTTCGTAGAGGAAGTCCTGCGTTTCAAAGCGGTTCGGCAGCACCTCGGTTCTGAGCCGGAACGTCACGCCCGCGTTGACGACGGCCTGACGGCGGAGCGTGTCGACATAGTAGTCGACGGGGATGTCGATGTCGGTGAAGACGTCGAGGTCGGGCAGCCAGCGCGTGCGCGTGCCGGTCTTCTTTCCGCGGTCCGTCGGCTCGATCTGAAGCTCCTGCCCCTTTTTGCCCGTCGGCTCGCCGCGCTCAAAGTGCAGGGAGTATTTGCTGCCGTCGCGCCAGACGGTCACGTCCATATAACGCGAGGAGTACTGCGTGGCGCAGGCACCGAGACCGTTCAGGCCGAGGGAATATTCATAGTTGTCGCCGTCGAGGTTGTTGTACTTGCCGCCGGCGTAAAGCTCACAGTAGACGAGCTCCCAGTTGAAGCGCTTTTCCTTGGGGTTGTAGTCCACGGGGCAGCCGCGGCCCATGTCCTCTACCTCGATGCTGTGGTCGAGATAGCGCGTGACGGTGATGAGCCTGCCGTGCCCCTCGCGCGCCTCGTCGATGGAGTTGGAGAGGATCTCGAATACGGCGTGCTCGCAGCCCTCCAGCCCGTCCGAGCCGAAGATGACGCCCGGGCGCTTGCGCACGCGGTCCGCCCCCTTGAGGGAGGAGATGCTTTCGTTGCCGTAATTCGCCTTTTTCGCTTCTGCCATTGCGCTGTCTCCATTTCGCCGAAATTTCGCGTTTCGCGGTCAAAACACAAGAGTTAGTACATTATACGATTTTTTGACCACAATAGCAAGTGGCGGCGCCGGATTTTTCCTTTTTGCAAGACCATGCGCCGTTTTGCGGTATTCCTACCGGTATCCGTTCCGGTAACGGAACGGCATAAATGCGCGTCAACCGGCGAAAAACGCCGTCGTCACAAAGTTATTCACAGTTTCCACAGGGTTTTCCACAGCTTTATGTCAACGCCGTGCGCTGCATAAAACACAACTTTACCCGCTTTGCGCGGATAGCGCCGCGCATCGGCGGCGAAAACGGCGGCGCGCGGATTCGTCGATCTGACGTTTTTTGCGCGAGCGCAAAAAGACGCGGGCGGCGCGTTCCTGACGCGCCGCCATCTGTCCGCCGGCCGGAGCCGGTCTTCTGTTATACGCTGAGCCAGTCGTCGAGGACAAGGCCCTCGTTGTGCTTGGTGAGAAAGCCCACGCTCCACTCGCCGCCGAAGGCGATGAGCCGGCGGCCCTTGAAATCCTCGAGCACGCGCGAGCCGGAGCAGAGCAGCAGATCCTTCACGTCGCACGGGCACTCGCGGATGAGCCGCAGGTGCTCATAGGGCAGTCCGCTCATGCGCAGGTCGACGCCGTACTCGTTTTTCATGCGGTACTCGAACACGTCGAATTGCAGCGTGCCGACCACGCCGACGACCACATCCTCAAAGCCGCTGTCGGGGATCTTGAAGATCTGGATGGCACCCTCCTGCGCGATCTGCTGCACGCCCTTGACGAACTGCTTGCGCTTCATCGTGTCCTTGGGCGAGACGAGCATAAAGTGCTCCGGCTCGAACGTCGGGATGCCGGAGAAACGGAACTTTTTGCCCGGCACGGTGATCGTGTCGCCGATGGAGAAGATGCCGGGGTCGAACACGCCGATGATGTCGCCCGCGTAGGCCTCGTCGACGATCTCGCGCTCAGCGGCCATCATCGTCTGCGGCTGGGAAAGGCGCATTTTGCGCCCCGACTGGACGTGGAAATACTCCGTGTCGCGCTCGAACCTGCCCGAGCAGATGCGCATGAAGGCGAGGCGGTCGCGGTGGGCCTTGTTCATGTTGGCCTGGATCTTGAAAACAAAGGCGGAGAATTCGGGGGAGTAGACGTCCACCTCGTCCGCGTCGCTCACGCGCGGCAGCGGCGGCGTGGTCATCTCTAAAAATGCGTTCAAAAACGGTTCGACGCCGAAATTCGTCAGCGCGCTGCCGAAGAACACGGGGGAAAGCTTGCCGGCGCGCACGGCGTCCAGATCAAAGTCGCGGCCCGCGCCGAGCAGCTCGACCTCGTCGGCGAGCGTGTCGCGGCGGGACTGGCCGATCAGCTCGACGAGCGCGGGGGCGTCCAGCTCGATCTCCGTAAGGCCCGCCTTTTTTGCGTGGCCTTCGTCGGTGAAGTGCAGGATGCAATGCTTGTCGCGGTCGTACACGCCGAAAAATTCCTTGCCGCAGCCGATGGGCCAGTTCACGGGATACGTGCCGATGCCGAGCTCGCGCTCGACCTCCTCGCAGAGCTCGAGCGGGTCGCGCGTTTCGCGGTCCATCTTGTTGATGAACGTGAAGATGGGGATATTGCGCAGGGCGCAGACCTTGAAGAGCTTGCGCGTCTGCGGCTCGACGCCCTTTGCGCCGTCGATGACCATGACGGCGCTGTCCGCGGCCATGAGCGTGCGGTACGTGTCCTCCGAGAAGTCCTGATGGCCAGGGGTGTCGAGGATGTTGATGCAGTAGCCGCCGTGCTGGAACTGCATGACCGACGACGTGACCGAAATGCCGCGCTGCTTTTCGATCTCCATCCAGTCGGAGGTCGCGGCGCGGGCGCGCTTGCCCTTGACCTCGCCCGCCTGCGCGATGGCGCCGCCGTAGAGCAGGAATTTTTCCGTCAGTGTGGTTTTACCGGCGTCGGGGTGCGAAATGATCGCAAACGTCCGGCGGCGGGCGATCTCGTCCTGAAGCGTTGGCATGGTTCGTGTCTCCTTGCAGATAGAATACAGATACGGATAGAAAGTTTATCATAGCTTTCCCCCATTTGCAAGGCGGCGCTTTCGGATTTTGGAGAAAATTTGGAATTCTGTCTTGACAAACGGGAAAGCATCTGGTAATATTCTTTTTGTTCCGCGGGCGTAGCTCATCTGGTAGAGCGCCACCTTGCCAAGGTGGAGGTAGCGAGTTCGAGCCTCGTCGCCCGCTCCATATCGAAACAGGACATCCGGTTTGGATGCCCTGTTTTTTCGTTAGCCGAAAAGAACTCGCTGCCTCCACCCGCGCCGAAGGCGCATTGGATCAGAGGTGAGGCAGGGTTCCCGCAAATCGCCGCAAGGCGGTTTGTGGGATGCCGGTAAGCGAGTTCGAGCCTCGTCGCCCGCTCCAAAAAATAAAGGCATGACGTCAGTCATGCCTTTATTTTTTGGTTTCAGTGGGCCGAGGGTCGAACAGGGCGCGAGCGAAGCGAGAAAACGCCCCAGTGGGGCGTTTGGCGCCCGCTGTGCGTGTCGCGGCACGGCAGTGCCGCGAGCGAGCCTCGTCGCCCGCTCCAAAAAAAGAGGTCACAACGTGTGTTGTGACCTCTTTTTTTGGATTCCTGCGAGAAATCAAGATGCTCGGGCGAAGTGAATTCGCCCTGCGCCAAGGTTTTGCTGCGCAAAACGCTTGCACGGCGCAAAAGCGCCGAGTTTTGGCGTTCAGCGGGCCGAGGGTTAGCAGACGGTATTTCGGCCCTGCTCGGTGGCAATATCGTCAATCAAATGACTGAGAGGGCGGACATAGTCCCGCATCCCCTTGTGTGCGGCAGCGCTTTTATATCGTTCGCTGTTGTCAGATAGGTAGAATATTTGCCGTTGTTGACCGAGCATGGTGATTTTATCGTCGCTAAGATCACGGTCATAGGTCGTAATGTGCCAGATTTCTTTGATTTTAAACTTGGAAAGGGCGTTGGAATCTGCGGAAGACACCTGCTTCCAACGCTCGCGGAGCGTTCGCTTGCAGCTGATGCCAATGCTCCAGCCATCCGTGCAACGGAACCATTTGTCGACTTCAATATCGGTTTGAAAATGGTCGGGAGTTGGGTGAGAGGAGAAGTTGTAATAATTGAACAGAAAAGAGGTGACATCTTCAAGGCTGCCTCCTGCTCTGTTTTTGCGCTTCTGCCCGACGCGGCGCTCAAATTCCTGAACAAACGCAGTCAAAATGAGGTTGTCCTCTATTTTTGAGCGGGGAGTGGAGAGGATACTTAAGCTGTGCTGTAATGCGGTAAAAGCAGCGACAACCTCGATCCTTTCGGCATCAAGGCAACCATGCACCCCCAATTCGTCCCAGAGGGTGATGGCTTTTCCGACCTCTGCCTTGCCGAGCGTGTCAAGTACACTCCTTGCAGCATCTTTGCAGAATTGGACATCGCTGCTCGGAACACGAAGCAATGCCTCGTTTGCGGGAAGAACGACATGGCGGGCAGTAAAAAGAAATACCAGAATATCATCAAGGCTTTCAAACATGGGTTCTAACGCGGAGGCAAGATCAGCGGCGAGCAGATGGGTTTTGGCCGATTCTCTGCTTGCGTTTCGGATGGCATCAAGAAGGGTGCTCTTGCAGAGCAGAAACTTTTCATCATCGGAAAGGGAGGCGCAGCAGAGGAGAGCTTCCGCTTTTGCGGTTAAATTCAGAATAAAGTGCCCTCTCTTTCCTATGGCACCATATTGATCCGTATTCATCAGCATGCGGGCATACCAGTATACATTGCGCCAGGGACTGCCATAAACACTGGATTCAATTAGAGCTCTATTCATCGCCAAGGCCTCCCTTCAAGCCGTGCTTTGGCCATCTCACAATATTCACGGCTATTATCGATAAGGATATAATCGCGTCCATGAGAGGTTGCAGAAACACCGGTTGTACCGGAGCCGGAAAAGGGGTCAAGAATGGTGCGTGCGGTTGTGGACGATATAATCCGATCAGTCAATTCGGTGGGATAGGGGGCAGGATGTGGGTTGTTTAGTTCCTGTGTGATTTCCCATACATCGCCGAGGCTGTTAGCTCCTTTGGCAAGGCGAAAATCAGGCTTGGCGATGACGTAGATGACTTCATAGGTCGGGAGAAAATAGCCAGGGTTAAAGTTAATGCCGCCTTTTCTGCGCCAGATAATGATTTGACGCACAGGAAAGCCGCGCAGGATCTCGTGACGGTCTTGAAGAAGACCATTTTGCACGCGCCACTTATGATTGTAAAAAATTGCACCACTGTCTGAAAGGAGACGGTACATCTGCCGTAGGCAACGACGCTGCCATTGGCAGTATTCGTCATACGGCATATTATCGGAATGTTCGTTGTAGCCATTTATCAATGCGGCGCGTTCCCACTTTCCGCCGCGTCCGTCTTTCATGCCGTTCCCGCTGGAATTTTTCAGATTGTAGGGCGGAGAGGTGACAATAAGGTCGATCGAGCCTGCGGGCAGACGCCTCATAGTCGATAAACAATCTCCCCAGATGATGGAATTTTTACAGCGCTCTAATTGAACGCGCTTTGCCAGGCTTGTCTCTGGGATAATATCCGACATACCATTGGCCTCCGCAATTCTGAATTTTTTGTAGAATATCATAGAACAGAGAAAATTGCAATTCCCTTAGGGAGAAAAAGAGCGTATCCCATTGGATACGCTCTTTGCTTTGATGCACTTTACGCCAGAAAGCCCTTCAGGATCGTGTCCTCGGCTTCCTCCTCCGTCAGCCCCAGCGTCTGGAGCTTCAGGAGCTGGTCGCCCGCGATCTTGCCGATGGCGGCCTCGTGGATGAGCTGCGCCTCGGTCGAGTTCGCCGTCAGGGCGGGGACGGATTCGATCTTCGCCCTGCCCATGATGATCGAGTCGCACTGCACGTGGCCGAAGCACTGGTTGTTGCCCACGACGATGGGGTGGAAGATCTGCTGGGACTCATCCTGCGCCACGGAGCGGGAGATGACGCGCCCGCGGGAGTTCTCGCCGTCCAGCTCGATCTCCATGTCGCTCTCGGCGTGCTGCCGGCCGTGGGTCAGGAGACGCTCGGTGATGACGGCTTCGGCGTCCTTGCCGCAGACGACCTTCGTCTTGCGCACGGTGGAGTCGATGCCGCGGATCTGAACGGTCTCCATCTGGATGCTCGCGCCCTCGTCGAGATAGACGATCGTGGTGGGGTTCATCACGCGCGCGCCGTTGCCGTCGCCCTCGCCGTAGTGCTTTTCCACGTAGCGCACGTGGGCGTTCCGGCTGACGTAGAAGGTGTGGACGCCATCGTGACGGCTTTCGTTGCAGCCGGAGTTGTGGATGCCGCAGCCCGCGACGATCTCCACGTCGCAGTCCTCGCCGACATAGAAGTCGTTGTAGACCATCTCGGTGATGCCGCTTTTGCTGATGATGACGGGGATGTGGCACTGCTCGCCCTTTGTGCCGGGCTTGATGCGGATGTCGATGCCGCTCTTGCCGTCGGTCTTGGGGGTGATCTCGATGTGCTCGGTGGACTGGCGGGCCTCGCAGCCGCTGTCCTTGCGGATGTTGAACGCGCCCACGGGCTTGCCGGTCAGGTCGGCGATCTTTTCAAGCAGGGAAGCGTCGATTTCAGTGATCATGGTTCTTGTCCCTCCTTATCTGTTCAGCACCGGACAGGAGCCCAGCGTGTCCGCCATGATGAGCGGGAAGATCTCCTCGGTGCTGCCGCGGTGCTTCAGCTCGCCGCCGCCCACGACGACGATCTCGTCAGCCAGGCGGATGATGCGCTCCTGATGGGAGATGATGATCATGGTGGCCGTCTCCTGGCGGCGCAGCTGCTCGAAGGTCTCCGTCAGCCGCGCGAAGCTCCACAGGTCGATGCCGGCCTCCGGTTCGTCGAAGATCATCAGCTCGCTGCCGCGGGCAAGGAGCGTTGCGATCTCGATGCGCTTGACCTCGCCGCCGGAGAGGGAGACGTCGACCTCACGGTCGAGATAGTCGTTGGCACACAGTCCCACCTGCGTGAGATATTTGCAGCACTTGTCCTTGCTGAGCTTATCGTCGCCCGAGGCGATGGTCAGCAGGTTGCGCACCGTGATGCCCTTGAAGCGCGGCGGCTGCTGAAAGCCGTAGCTGATGCCGAGCCTCGCGTGCTCGGTGATGCCGAGGTGCGTGATGTCCTGTCCGTTGTAAAGGATCTGCCCGCCCGTCGGCGTGACGAGACCCATGATGACCTTGGCGAGCGTCGTCTTGCCGCCGCCGTTGGGGCCGGTGAAGACGATGAGCCTGCGGTCGGGAATGGTGATGGAAATGTCCTTGAGGATCGCCTGCTCGCCCTCGGGCGTGGAGACGGTATAGCTGATGTGCTTCAGCTCCAGCATAACACTGAGACCTCCTTACGGAATCGGTTGAATATAGGATAGCTTGTCCGCTTACAAAATGAAAGTTGCAAATGCAACGATTTGCGCAAAAATCCGGAAGCCCTGTTAGTTTACCAGAAATTTGCAGAAAAATCAACGCGCCGCGCGTATTTTTCGGGATATTCTCCCGCGCCGTGTGAAAAACGCCGCGCCGGCGGCGTATCGTTTCCGTGTCCCGCCGCATAGGATGGAGCCGAAGGCTTCCTTTGGAAAGGAGAGAGGGAACATGGACGAAACGAAAAATGACTGCGCCCGCGATTATGAACGCTGCCGCGCGATCTGGCAGCGCGTTGCACCGGAGCAGGAGCCGTACCCTGCCGCGGCGTCAGCGCCGGTCCCGGCGCCGCAGAGCGATACCGCCTCGGAGCTGACGCTTCCGGGCGCGCAGGCGGATCCCTGCTGCATGGGCAGCGACGCGACGCTTTCGGTGGAGGTGCTCAAGGGCTTTCTGCGCGAGGAACTGGGCGACGCGCAGGTCTACGCCTGCCTTGCCGCGCGCGTGCCGCGCCGCGAGATGGCGCGCACGCTGCGCGCGATGGCTGAGGATGAGAAGCGCCACGCCCGCGACCTTGCCGCCGCGATCTATCTCATCGACGGCACGGCCTACTGCCCGCGCGTGTGCGTGGAGCAGCCGGACACGTGCGACCTCTGCGCGCTGCTGCGAAAGCTCTATCACGCCGAGGCCTGCGGCGGCTACAATTACGCCCGTGCCGCCGATGAAACGCTCGACCTCTGCCTCGGCAAGCTGTTCGCCGCCATGAGCGAGGACGAATACCGCCACGCGGGGCTTCTGATGAAGCTGCTGGGACGGCGTCTCGACGCATAAGGAACATAGCGGAAGGAAAGCCGCCGGACGCTCATCGCGTCCGGCGGCTTTGCCGATTCATTCGATAGAAATAATATAGTAGTAGACCGGCTGGCCGCCGCGGATCAGGCTGATCTCCGCGTCGGGGCACTTGAGCGAAAAGACCTCGCTGGCCTTCTGCGCGTCCTCCTCGCTCACATCCTCGCCGTAGAAGAGCGTGACGAACTCCGCGCCGCGTGCCGCCGCCTCGTCGGAAAGATCCTCCAGAAGACAGGCGACGTCGCGGTCGGTGCCGAGCAGCTTTCCGTCCAGCAGCGCGAGATAGTCGCCCTCGCGGATATCGAAGCCGTCGAAATCCGAGCTGCGCGCGGCATAGGTGATCTGCGCGGTGGCGACGTTCTTCGCCGCGTCGGTCATCGCCTGCGCGATGCTGTCTGCGTCCTCCGCGTCGGGATCGACCGCCATCATCGCGCTCACGCCCTGCGGGATCGACGCCGTGGGGATCACGACCACGGTTTTCTCCGTCAGGCCGACGCACTGCTGCGCGGCCATGATGATATTCTTGTTGTTCGGCAGCACGAACACCGTGCGCGCGGGGACCTTTCTGATCTCCTTGAGAATGCTCTCGGTCGAGGGGTTCATCGTCTGTCCGCCGCTGATGATACCGTCTACGCCGAGGTCGGTGAACACCTCGGCGATCCCGCTGCCCGCGCAGACCGCGAGAAAGCCGTATTCCTTCTCCGGTACGGCCTCGCCGCCGTTTTCGGCGGCCTCCAGCTCCCGCTCGACGGCCTCGAGGTCGTCGGTCGACTGCGCTGTGCCGCCGGCCGCCAGCTGCTGGGCCTGCGTGCGCATGTTCTCGATCTTGGCAAGCTCGAGCGTGCCGTACTTCTGCGCCTCGGTCAGCGCCTCGCCGGGAATGTCGGTGTGGACGTGGACCTTGAACGCCTCGTCGTCCTCGCCGATGACGAGCGAATCGCCGATGCCGTCGAGAAATCTCCGGAACGGCTCGATGCTGCGCCCGCTCTTGCGGACGATGAACACGGTGTCGAACGTGAAGGTGATGTCCTCCTCGTTCAGCGCGGCAAAGTCCGCCTTTTCCTGCGTATCGCCCTCTGTCAGCTCGGGGCGCTCCTCGCCGCGCAGCGCGCTGAGCATGCCGCCGAGGATGAGCAGAAAGCCCTTGCCGCCCGCGTCGACCACGCCGGCCTTTTTCAAAACGGGGTTCATGTCGGTCGTCTGCGCGAGCGTGACCTCGCCCTGGGCGATGGCCTGCTCGATGACGTACTCCACGCTGTTGCGCTCCGCGGCGGCGCTCACGGCGCGCTCGGCGGCAAGGCGGGAGACGGTCAGGATCGTGCCCTCGGCGGGCTTCATCACGGCGTTGTAGGCCGCGGAAACGCCCTCCTGCATCGCGCCGGCAAAGGCTGCGCCGTCGGCCTCCGCGCAGCCCTTGAGCCCCTTGGAGATGCCGCGGAAGAGAAGCGAGAGGATAACGCCGGAGTTGCCGCGCGCCCCGCGCAGCAGCGCGCTCGCGGTGACGGATGCGGCCTGCTCCACCGTCGCGGGCGTGAGCTTTTTGAGCTCCTGCGCCGCGGTCTGGATGGTCAGGCTCATGTTGGTGCCCGTGTCGCCGTCGGGAACGGGGAACACGTTGAGATCGTTGATGGCCTGCTGTGCCTGTGTGATCGAGACGGTGCCGAAGAGCAGCATCTCCTTGAACATGGCACCATTGATGGTATCGTGCATGGGATGATGTCCTCCTCGGTTTTTACATATTCATGCTGTCGACGCATACATCCACGCTGCGGATGCGCGCGCCGGTGTTTTCGCTGACCATATAGCGCACCTGGCTGATGATCGAGCGGCATACGGCGGCGATGTTCACGCCGTGCTCGACGATGATGTGCAGCTCGATGGAAATGTCGCCTTCGTCGTGGGGCAGGATGCGCACGCCCTTGCTCATCGCCTCGCGGCGCAGCAGGTGGACGATCCCGTCGGTCATGGAGCGGTAGGCCATGCCCTTGACGCCGAAGCAGCTCGTCGCCGCCGCGCCGGTGATGCTGGAGAGCGCCGCGTCGGAAATGCTGACCTCGCCCATTTCGGTCTGGAGTTTGATCATGGAGGATACTCCTTTCTCCGGATAATAGTCCATAATATATGACGATAGCATTATATACGAAGTATCGTGGAATAACAAGAGCAATTATTTTGCGTAATTTGGCGGCAAATGCCCAAAAGTCTATTGAAAATCGCTGAGGATTCAAGTATTATGGAAACCTGAGAGCGAACGCGCCCCCGTCTTGGGCGCTTTTTTTGGAGGGAAGACGCATGAGAGTCATCACCGGCTCGGCGCGCGGACGGCGCCTGGGCGAGCTGAAGGGCATGGAGACCCGTCCCACGACCGACAAGGTCAAGGAGAGCATTTTTAATTGTATCCAGTTCGACGTGGCCGATGCGCGCGTGCTCGATCTTTTTGCCGGCACGGGACAGCTCGGCATCGAGGCGCTCTCGCGCGGGGCAAGGAGCGCGCTCTTTGTCGACAGGCGCGCCGACGCGGTGAAGCTCATCCGCGAGAATCTCGCGCTGTGCCGGTTGGAAGAGAATGCGCAGGTCGTCTGCGGCGATTCCATCGCCGCGCTCGGCGCGCAGAGCGGCCGGTTCGACATCATCCTCCTCGACCCGCCCTACGGCAGCGGCCTTTTGCAGCAGGCGATGGAGAAGATCGTCTCGTTTGACATTTTATCGCCCCATGGTATAATGGTCGCGGAAAGCGCGGCGGACGAGGCGCTGCCGGCGCTGCCGCCGCCCTACGGCCTGTATCGGGAGTACCGCTACGGCAAGATCAAGGTGAGCATCTATCACCGCGCGGGGGAGGAAGAGGCATGACGATCGCGGTCTTTCCCGGCTCGTTCGACCCCGTGACGCTCGGGCATCTTGATATCATCGCGCGCGCATCGAAGCTTTTCGACCGCGTGTATGTCTCCATCGTGCCGAACGGCGAGAAAACGCACCCGATGTTCACCGACGAGCAGAAGCTCGCGCTCATGCGCGCGAGCGTCGGGGACTTTCCCAACGTGGAGGCGGAGCTCGGCGGCGGACTTTTGACGGACTACGCCTTGAAGCGGCACGCGCAGTTTCTGGTGCGCGGCGTGCGCAACAGCGTGGACTTTGACGCGGAGCAGCAGCTCTCGCTCATCTACCGCGACGTGTCCGGCGGCGCGCTCGAGACGGTGCTGCTCGTCGCCGAGCCGAAGTATCAGCACATCAGCTCCACGATGGTGCGCGAGATGATCAAATACGGCCAGGAGCTTGAAAAATACATGCCGCCGCGCGCGGCGGAGCTTGTGAAAGGATGGAGAGAAGAACATGGCGAATAACGATGTGCAGCATCTTCTGGATATGCTTTATGAAATGATCGACGGCGCGAAGAACGCCCCGCTCTCGAGCGACAAATGCCTGCTCAGCCGCGACGAGGCGCTCGACCTGCTCGATGAGATCCGCGCTCAGCTCCCCGTGGAGCTCTCCCGCGCGCAGGAGCTCATCCGTGCCAAGGAGGATTACGTCAAGGCCGCCAAGCGCGATGTCGAGCGCATGATGCAGCAGGCCGAGCAGGACGCGAAGAACAAGGTCTCCGAGACGGAGGTGCTCGGCGCGGCCCGCGAGAAGAGCCACGAGATCATCAAGCGCGCAGAGGATCGCTCGCGCGAGATGTACCGCGTCGCCAACGAGTACACCGAGGATGCGCTGCGCCGCACCGAGGAGGCCATCCAGATGGCGCTCGAGGAGGTCAAGCAGTCCCGCGTGCGCTTCCGCGCCGCCTCTGCCGAGCAGATGCAGAAGCGCCGCGAGGAGCTGGCACAGTCAGCCGAAAAGCAGACGCAGAACGGATAAAATTTTGTCAAAAGTGACAAAAACCGACATGATTGGTAGACATAATCTATATTTGGGCATAGCATAAAAGGCCGCCACAAGATATTGTGGCGGCCTTTTTTTGACCAAAACCAAAGTAGAACATGCGTTTTAAAAATACGGCGCACTGGCCGAATTTTCGCAGGAAAAAACGGTAAAAGGCTTGAAATCTCAGGGAAATTTCTGCTTGCATTTTTTATGTGAATCTCGTATACTCAAAACAAGGGTGGGGGAAAGTGGTGTATCATACCATGAAAATGGCTTACTTTCCCACATAAGCATCAGATCGGACGCGGCACGGCTTTTTCCAAAATGAAGAAAAGGCCGCGCTTTCGTGCCCTCTGTATGCGAAAATGCACAGAAAAAGGGGGTCAGCCGCCGTGACGGGTCAGTATCAGCACACGATCGACGCCAAGGGGCGGCTCTTTATCCCCGCGAAGCTGCGCGAGGAGCTCGGCGACACGTTTTATGTCACCATGGGCATGGACTCCTGCCTGAGCATCTATTCCGACGCCTCCTGGGCGCGCTTCACCGAAAAGTTTGAAAGCCTGCCCTACACGAAGACCAAGGCCATGCGCCCGCTCTTCGCCAACGCCGCCAAGTGCGAGCCCGACGCGCAGGGGCGCATCGTGCTGCCGCAGAAGCTCAGAGCCTACGCCCACCTTGAAAAAGACGTGGTCGTGATCGGTGTTTCGAACCGCGCCGAGATCTGGAATGCGGAGAAGTGGGCAGAGATCGAGGCCGAGGAGCTCAATCCCGAGAATCTGGCCGCCGTGATGGAAGAGCTGGGGTTCTGATATGGAAGAGAACTACGGCCATAAGCCGGTACTGCTGCACGAGTGCCTCGGCGCGCTCGCCATCAAGCCCGACGGCATCTATGTGGACGGCACGCTCGGTCGCGCCGGACATTCGCTCGAGATCGTGCGCCGCCTGACGACGGGCCGTCTCATTGCGCTTGACCGTGACGAGACCGCGATCGAAGCGGCAAACCGCCGCCTCGGCGATTATCTGGACAAGGTCACGCTCGTCCACAGCAATTTCAGCGCGCTCGACGCTGTGCTGCACGAGCTGGGCGTCCACGGCGTGGACGGGATGCTGTTTGACCTCGGCGTTTCCTCCCCGCAGCTCGACGAAGCGCAGCGCGGGTTTTCCTACAAGCAGGACGCGCCGCTCGATATGCGCATGGACGAATCCGCCGCACTGACCGCGCGCGAGGTCGTGAATACCTATTCTTATGAAGAGCTGCGCCGCATCCTCTTTGAATACGGCGAGGAGCGCTATGCGCCCGCCATCGCGAAGAGAATTTGCCAGCACCGCGAGCAAAAGCCCATCGAAACGACGCTTGAGCTCGCCGATATCATCCGTTCGGCCATGCCCGCGAGCGCGCTGCGCGAAAAGCAGCACCCTGCCAAGCGCAGCTTTCAGGCCATCCGCATTGCCGTGAACGACGAGCTGGGCGAGCTTCCGCCGATGCTCGACGCGGCGGAGAAAAATCTGAAACCGGGCGGACGGCTCGCGGTCATCACGTTCCACTCGCTCGAAGACCGCATCGTCAAGAAGAAATTACAGGAGCTTGCACAGGGTTGCATCTGCCCGCCGGAATTTCCGGTGTGCGTGTGCGGACGAAAGCCAAAGGTCAAGCTCATCACAAGAAAGCCCATCGTTTCGGGCGAAGAAGAACTCGCAGAGAATCCCCGTGCCCGCAGCGCCAAGCTGCGCGTCGCGGAAAAGTGCTGACAACAGCCGAAAATACGCAAAAGAAAGGAGATCGCCATGGCCAGCCGCAGAGAGCAGAACATGAAATACCGCCGCTACAGCGGACGAGTCAATGGCAATCTCGCTTACGATCCCGCCTACGAAGAGCGCCAGCGCAGGCTGCGCCGCGAGCGTGAATACGAGCGCGAGCACGAGCGTCAGCGCGAGGAATTCATGCGTCCCCCGCAGCGGAAGGTGCAGAAAAAGGCTGCGCCCGTCCGCCGTCAACGCGAAAAGGTCTCGCTCGGCACGCTGTGCGGCTTTATGGCGCTGGCCGCAATGGTCGCGCTGATGATCATGTGCCGCGCACAGCTGACGGAAATCTCCGCGCAGGTCGTCTCCGTGCAGAAGGAGATCTCCGCGCTCGAGGACGAGCATGTCGCGCTGCTCACGCGCTACGAAAAAACCTTTGACCTCACCACCATCAAGGAGGCGGCGGCCGCGGCCGGTATGGCCAAGCCCAGCGCCTCGCAGGTCTACTACATCGACCTGTCGGAGCCCGACAGCGTGGTCGTCTACCAGCAGAAGAGCCAGAACGTTTTGTCGCGGGTGCTCACGTCGCTTGGCAACGGCGTATGCGCAGTGGTGGAATATTTCAAATGAGCGAAGCTATACATAAGGAGTAAGGAGCTTCCTTACTCCTTTTCCATTTTTAAGGAGGATGAACGACTGTGGCACCACGCCCCCAGAACCAGAAAAGACGGCCCGAATCCGCACGCCGCGCAAACCGCATCATTCAGACAAGAACGCTGCTGCTTCTGGGCGTGTTCGGCGTGCTGACGTTTGTGCTGCTCTTCACCCAACTCTATCACTGGCAGATCGCCGAGCATGACGAGCTCCAGTCCGTCGCTGTGCGCCAGCAAACGCTGCGCACCACGGTGGAGGCGAGCCGCGGCACGATCTACGATCGAAACGGCACCATCCTCGCGATGTCCGCCTCGGCGGAGGATATTTTCATCTCTCCGAAGGAGATCATCGAAAACGATCAGGATCAAAACCTGATCGCGGGCGGCCTTGCTGAAATTCTGAACCTTGACCCCGCTGACATTCTCAAAAAGATGGAGAAAACGAACTCGCAGTACGAAGAGCTCAAGAAAAAGGCGGACGATGAGCTCGCCGACAAGGTGCGCGAATTCATCAATGAAAACGACCTGAAGGGCGTTTTCATTCGTCCGACGAGCAAGAGGACCTATCCCAAGGGGACGCTCGCCTCTCAGGTCATCGGCTTTACCAATGACCTCGGCGGCGCGATGGGCCTTGAGGCGGCGTACAACGACGAGCTGACCGGCGAGAACGGTATGGTCGTCACCGCGCGCGACCGCGACGGCCGCTCCGTGCTCTACCAGTACGACCAGTATTTCGACGCGGAAAACGGCTGCGACCTGCACACGACGCTCGACACGACCATCCAGTATTACCTTGAGAAAGGTGTGCAGGAGCTCGAGGCGCGCTTCGGCACTGGCAAGGGCGCCGAGGGTATCGTCATGGATGTCAACACCGGCGCGGTGCTGGCGATGGCGTCGCTGCCGACCTACGACTTGAATTCCCCCGGCACGGTCTACAACGACTTTCTGACCTCCGGCATGACGGAGGAGCAGGTCCTCGAAAACATGAGAGACCTTCTCAACAAGCAGTGGCGCAGCAAGGCCATCAACGATACCTACGAGCCCGGCTCCACGTTCAAAACGCTCACGCTCGCCATGGCGCTCGAGGAGAACGTCGTCGACCTGAACTCGAGCTTTTCCTGCACCGGCAGCGTCAGGATCGAGGGCGAGACGATCAACTGCTCCAAGCGCGCCCCGGGCCACGGCCGGCAGGATCTCACGCAGGCGTTCGCCAACTCCTGCAACCCCGCGTTCATCAACATCGGCCTTCGCATCGGCAACGACAAGTTTTACCAGTACATGCTGGACTTTGGCCTGACGGAGAAGACCGGCGTCGACACCACGGGCGAGGCCAGCGGCTTCGTCAACAGCGAAATTAAATATTCGACGCTGGCGCTGGCGTGCTACGCCTTCGGCCAGAACTTCAACGTCACGCCCATCGCGCTGCTGGCGGCGCAGTGCGCCTGCGTCAACGGCGGCTACCTCTATACGCCCTATCTTGTCGAAGAGATCACCGACCAGGATGGCAACGTCGTCTCCAAGCACGACTCCACGCCCATCCGTCAGGTCGTCTCCGAGGAGACGTCCGCGCTTGTGCGCGACATCATGGAGTATGAGGTCACAAGCGGCACGGGCAAGAACGGTCAGGTCGCGGGCTACCGCATCGGCGGCAAGACCGGCACGGCCGATAAGGTCGGCGGCGGCGTCATCGTCTCGTTCGTGTGCTTCGCCCCCGCGGATGACCCGCAGGTGATGATGCTCCTGACGCTCGACGAGCCGAGCAAGTGGACCGGTACCTACGTTTCCGGCGGTAACATGGTCGCCCCCGTGGCGAGTTCCGTCATGGGCGAGATCCTGCCGTATCTCGGCATTGAGCCGAGCTACACCGCTGAAGAGCTCGTCGGCGCGGATAAGACTGTGCCGAACGTCGTCGGCCTCAGCAAGGACGCGGCGGCCGAGCGCCTGAGCGCGAACGGCTTCAGCTTCCGCACCGTCGGCAGCGGCGATACCGTCACCGACCAGACGCCCGCAGGCGGCGCGATCGTACCGAACAGCGCGGAGATCATCCTCTACCTCGGCGCGGAGAAGTCGACTGACAAGTGCATCGTCCCGAACGTCGTGGGCGACAGCGCCGCGACCGCGAACCAGAAGATCGTGAACGCGGGGCTCATCATGGGCGTTTCCGGCGCGACGAACGCAAGCTCGTCCACGGTGCGCGCCATCTCGCAGAGCATCGCCGCGGGCACGGAGGTCGAGGCCGGTACGGTCGTGCGCGTCCAGTTCAGCGACAGCTCGGTGCGCGACTAAAGACAGCAAGACCCAATTCCGAAAGGAATTTTTCAAACGCAGTTATCTGAGCTTATTTCCGCATTAGAAGACAAAACGGTGCATGCGCCGCCTGACCTGATAGTCAGAGGCCTTGCGCTCGATTCCCGCAAGGTAGAAGAGGGATTCCTCTTCTTTGCCCTGCCGGGGGAGAAGGAGGACGGCGGCGAGTTTATCGCCGAAGCCAAAGCGCGCGGCGCGGCCTGCGCCGTGTGCGAGCATCCGCCGGAGACGGAAATTCCCTATATCTTAGTGCCGGATGCGCACAAAGCGCTTGCGCTTTGCGCGGCGGTATGGTATGGTACTCCGGCGGGAAAACTCACCGTGGTCGGCGTGACCGGCACAAACGGCAAAACGACCACGACGTATCTCATCAAACAGCTTTTGGAGCGCACGAAGGGCGCAAAGGTCGGCCTGATCGGCACGAATCAGAATTTGATCAGTGACAAGACCATCCCGACCGACCGCACAACGCCCGACGCGCTGACCGTGCAGCGCCTGCTCGCCCAGATGGTCGATGCGGGCTGCACCTATGCCGTGATGGAGGTCTCGTCCCACGCGCTGATGCAGAGCAGGGTAGAAGGAATCCGATTCCGCGTCGGTGTTTTCACGAACCTGACGCAGGATCATCTTGACTACCACGGCACGATGGAGGCCTACTGCGACGCGAAGTCGAGGCTTTTCGACCAGTGTGACATCGCCTGCGTCAACGGTGACGATGCGTGGACGGAGCGCTTGCTCGCCCGCTTTACGAGCGAGCGGATCACATTCGGGCAGGGCATGACGAATGACCTTGTCGGCTGGCGTGCCCGCTACGAAAACGACTGTGTGCGCTTTACCGCCTGCACCGACCTCGACCACGAGGAGACGAAAATCGGCATCCCCGGCGGCTTTTCGCTCTATAACGCGCTCGCGGCGCTCTGCGCCGTGCAGGCGCTCGGCGTGCCGCTTTCCGACGCGGCAAAAGCGCTGACGGAATGTGTCGGCGTTAAGGGGCGGTGCGAGGTCGTACCGCTTGATGCACCGTTCACCGTCATCATTGACTATGCGCACACGCCCGACGGGCTCAAAAATATTCTCTCTACGGTCTGCGGCTTTGCCGACGGGCGCGTCATCGCGCTCTTTGGCTGCGGGGGAGACCGCGACAGGACAAAGCGACCCCGCATGGGCCGCATCGCCGCGGCGCTCTCGGACTTCGTTGTCCTCACGAGCGACAATCCCCGCACCGAAGATCCTTACACCATCCTGCGCGATGTGCTCCCCGCCATTTTGGAGAGCAGAACGCCGTTCGCCGTCATCGAGAACCGGCGCGAGGCCATCGGCTTTGCTCTGCACGAGGCAAAAGCGCGCGACGTCGTCGTCCTCTGCGGCAAGGGGCACGAGACCTATCAGGAGATCGGAACGATAAAATACCACCTCGACGAGAGGGAGGTCGTGCGCGAGAGGTTCGCGCAAGTACAAAGGAAGGACGCCGCCGACGCGGCGAAGGAAAACGAACATGAAGATCATCATTGCCTGCATACTGAGCTTCGCGGTCTCCGCAATCACGGGAAAATTTCTGGTCCCTGAGCTGAGAAAGCTCAAGGCCGGACAGAGCATCCGCGAGGACGGCCCCACCTGGCACGCCGGAAAGGCCGGCACGCCGACGATGGGCGGCTTAATGTTCATCCTCGGCATCTTCGTCTCTATCCTGATCTGCGGCTGGAAGGGCATGATGGCGGGGGACTTTGAGCACCTCTACATCTTCTTTTTTGCGCTGATCTTCGGCGGCATCGGCTTTTTAGACGACTTTGAAAAGGTGAAGCACAAGCAGAACCTCGGCCTCACGGCCATTCAGAAGTTCCTGCTCCAGCTCGCCGCGGCGGTCGCGTTCCTCTGCCTGATGCGATTTGAGGGTATGCTGACGCCGAACCTCTACGTGCCGTTTTTCAACACGCAGATCGTCATGAGCTGGTGGGTGTACATGGTGTTCGCGGCGTTTGTCATCGTCGGCACGGTCAACGCCGTCAACATCACGGACGGCATCGACGGCTTGGCCGGCAGCGTGACGGTGCCGGTCGGCCTGTTTTTCACCGTGCTCGCCATCTGGTGGCAGGGCTATGAGCAGCTCGGCATTTATGCTGCGGCGCTCGTCGGGGGAATTCTCGGCTTCCTCATCTATAATTTCCACCCCGCCAAGGTCTTCATGGGTGACACAGGCTCGCTGTTTCTCGGCGGCACGGTGGCGGCGCTGGCCTTTGCCTACGATATGCCGCTCGTGCTGATCCCTGTCGGCTTTGTCTACATCTGCGAGACGCTGTCCGACATTTTGCAGGTCATCTACTTCAAGGCGACGCACGGCAAGCGCCTTTTCAAGATGGCGCCGCTGCACCACCACTTTGAGCTCTGCGGCTGGAGCGAAGTAAAGCTCGTCGCCGTGTTCACCAGCGTGAGTGCGCTGTGCTGCCTGGCGGCGCTGTTCGGAGTACTCAACAGATTTCATTTTTGAGAAACGGCAAGCCGTTTCTCAAAAATGAGAGGGGATGCGCGGCGCTCTGTGCCTCGCCGCCCTTGGCGGCTCGACACTCACTCTGCGAGAAGTATTTTTCGCCACGCACCGGTCGCGGCGAAAAATGATTAAAAATATTTCGCACCTGCGGGCGCGAAAGTCTGCGACGCTTGGTTGCAAAATGGAGGCAAACTCGCGCAGAGCGCGAGTTTGCAATCAGTATGAAAGGGGGAAGACTGCATGACCAAGGAAGAACGCTTGCTGCGGCAGGAGCAGCGCGAGCGGGCGAAGGCCATCGAGGCGGCGGCGCGCGAAGCGGGCCGCGGACCGCTGGACCTTCCGTATCTTCTGCTGGTGCTTACGCTCGTGGGCGTGGGCCTGATCATGCTGTTTTCCGCCAGTTTCCCCTCGGCCTACTATGAAGAGGGTAACCCCGCGCACTACCTCATCCGTCAGGGCATTTTTGCGATCCTCGGTATCACGGCGATGTTTATTGTCGGCAAGATCAATTACGAGCGCTATCGCGCGGTGGCGAAGATGCTGCTGATCTTTTCCATCATCCTGCTGGTGCTCGTTCTGATCCCGGGCATCGGCACGGGCCGACTGACGCACGGCGCGCAGCGCTGGATCCGTCTCGGACCCATCCAGTTCCAGCCGTCTGAGATCACCAAGGTCGGCATCATCCTCTATTTTGCCGACAGCATTTCGAAGAAGAAAGACAAAATGGCCACGCTGCGCTACGGCATCGTGCCCTATGCTGCCATCCTCGGCGTGATTGCGGCGCTGATGGCGAAGGAGCCGCACTTTTCCGGTATGGTGCTGCTGCTCGGCATCGGTGCTGTGATGATGTATGTCGGCGGCATCCGCAACTACTGGGTCGGTCTCGGCTTTGCGCTGGTGCTGCTGGTGATCTACGCTTTTGCGACCGGCATCATCACCTACAACTCGAGCCGAATCGACATCTGGCTCGACCCGTTCAACGAAGAGTGGATGCGCGATAAGGGCTATCAGATCCGGCAGAGCTTGCTCTCCATCGGTTCGGGCGGATTGTTCGGACTGGGCCTTGGCAAGAGCCGGCAGAAGTTTCTGTTCCTGCCCGAAGAGCACAACGACTTTATTTTCGCCATCATCTGCGAGGAGCTCGGCCTTGTCGGCGCGACGATCATCATGGTCATGTTCGCGCTGCTCATCATCCGCGGCTACTGGATCGCCCTGCACGCGCGCGACCGCTTCGGAAGCCTTCTTGCCGTCGGCGTGACGACGCAGATCGCCTTGCAGGTATTCCTGAACATCGCGGTCGTGACGAATCTGATCCCGAACACGGGTATTTCGCTGCCGTTTTTCAGCTACGGCGGCACGGCGCTTGCCGTGCAGCTGGCCGAGGTCGGCATCGTACTGAGCGTTTCGCGCCAGATGCGCTGACGCGGGAAGGAGAAAACGGCTATGAAGGTCATCTTTACCTGCGGCGGCACGGCGGGGCATGTCAACCCCGCGCTCGCGCTCGCGGGCTATATGCGGGAAAAGGACGCGGGCACGCAGATCTTATTCGTCGGCGCGGAGCGCGGACTGGAGCGCGATTTGATCGCGCACACGGACTATCCGTTCCGTACGGTGAACATTTCATCGTTCCACCGCTCGTTCAGGCCTGCGGAGATCAAGCACAACCTTGTCTCGCTCAAAAATCTCGCCCACGCCGAGCGTGAGGCGAACGCCATCTTACACGATTTTCACCCCGACATAATCGTCGGCACCGGCGGCTACGCGAGCTATCCGCTCGTGCGCTACGGCGCAAAGGCGGGCATCCCGACGGCGGTGCACGAGTCAAACATTGTGCCGGGCCTGACGACGCGGCAGTTAGAGCCCCACTGCGACCGCATCATGGTTGGCTTTGAGGACTGCCGCGCGCACTACAAGCACCCCGAAAAGGTGGTCGTGACCGGTACGCCTGTGCGCGGTGACTTTTTCACAGTGACAAAGCAGCAGGCGAAGGAAAGACTCGGCATGAACGACGGGCGCAAGCTCATCGTCTCGTTCTGGGGCAGCCTCGGGTCGAACGCGATGAACCGCGCGATGGCGGAGTTTCTGGCGCTTGAGAGCGCGAAGGAGCCCTTTTACCATATCCACGGCGTCGGCGAGATCTGCTGGAAGCCGATGCAGCAGTGGATGCACGATGACGGGTTGGAGATCACCGAGCATCCCGCGCTCGACGTGCGCGAGTACATCTACGACATGGCGACTGTCATGCGCGCCGCCGACCTCGTTATCTGCCGCGCGGGCGCGTCTACGCTCAGCGAGCTGACGGCGCTCGGTGTTCCGGCGATTCTTGTGCCGTCGCCCAACGTGACGAACCACCATCAGGAGAAGAACGCGGCGCTGCTCGGCGACCACGGCGCGGCGCTCGTGCTGCCGGAAGAGGGCCTTGACGGCAAGAAGCTCTTCGCCGCCGCGGCGGGCATCCTGAACGATCCGCAGCGGATGGAGACGATGTCTCAAAACATGGCGGCGCTCGGCATCCCCGACGCGACCAAGCGCATCTACGACACAGTGATGACGCTGCTCAAGTGAAAGAGAATAAAAAGGAAGCGAGCCGTGAGGCTCGCTTCCTTTACTTTTGACGCTTTATTCTGCCTTCAAAATGAAATCCATATAGATGGGATTGTGGTCGGAGTAGCGATACCCCGCGTCGACGACATCGGCGGAGACGGCTTCGACGTTGTCGGAGACGAGGAAGCCGTCGACCGTCACGCGGAAGGTCGTCTCCTCGTTGTAGGGTTCGTTGGCCGTGCGGCAGGTGGCGACGGGATGGTCGACGTCAAACGGCACGACGAGGGAGAGCCCGTCGGGGATCGTCCCCTCGGGGATGGGCTGCGCCCAGGTGTCGTTCTCGCCGCCCGCGACGCCGAAGATCTTGGCAGAATTGCCGAGCAGGTCCTTGTTGAAGTCGCCGCCCGCGACGCAGTAGTTGCCGTTTTCATATTCCGCCAGCATGTCGGCGCAGAGCATTTCAAGCTGCTCGGTCGCGATGGTGCCGTCGGACGTGTAGGCCGAAAGATGCAGGTTATAGAGCACCAGCTCCCTGCCGTTTTCTATCGGGACGCGGCTGACGGAGTAGCAGCGATCGAGGTCGACAAGCTTCATAACGCTCGTCTCGATCGGCAGCGAGCGGCGTACGGCGGACGAGATCGGATGGCGCGAGAGCGTCACGATACCGGACTGGTTCGCGCCGTGGGGGTTAATAAGAGGATAGAAGAGGTAGGGACTGTCATAATTCTGCGCGAAGACCTCGTTGAATTCGCTGTTTTCCATCACATCACTGAGATAAGCGTCCTCTGCGATGTGCCAGCTGCGCGTGCCGTCGATGTCGACCTCCTGAAAGAGGGCAAAATCGGGCGTGAGGTCGTTCACAAGCGCGGCCTCGCCGCAGACGTTTTCGCGCACGGCGTCGGCGCTGCGGGCGCGGCTCTCCTTGCCGCCGTCCATGAAGAAGCTGTAATCGTCGCTGTACGCGCCGAAGCCCACGTTGGCCGACGAAACGCGGTAGGTGACGCCGGTCTGCGGCGCGCCCTCCATCGGTGCGGCAGAGGCGGCGTCGCAGTGCACCACGCTGAGCGTCTGCCAGTCCTCCACGCGGTAGTACGCGGCAAAGACATAGATGACGTAAGCCAGCACGATCAAAACAAGCGCCAACAGAACATAGAGCGCAATTTTCAGCGGTTTTTTCATCGAAAAACTCCTTTCGGGGAGAAATGCCAGTAGTCTCATTTTGCCACAAAGCGGGCGGGAAAGCAAGGCAAAAAGAAGTTGACGCGCCGCGGCAAAATAGCTATACTGAAAATGCCCAACTATTGCCCTGTGAAAACCGGCAGTCACCCATTTTCCGCAAAAGCCATACGATGGAAAAGTAATGTGCTTGCGGGAGGGAACATGATGTGTGAGCTGTTGGTAGAGGGCGGGGAGCGCCTGTACGGAGAACTCACGATACAAGGCTCAAAAAACAGTGTGCTGCCGATTTTGGCGGCGACGCTTTTGTGCGCGGACACCTGCGTGATCGAAAATTGCCCGAAGCTGCGGGACGTGGATGCGTCCGTTGCCATTCTGCGGCACTTGGGCTGCTGCACGCACTGGGAGGACAGTGCGCTCGTGGTGGACACAGCGCGCATGGACCGCGCGGTCGTGCCCGACGCACTGATGCGAGAGATGCGCTCGTCGGTCATCTTTCTCGGCGCGATTCTGGCGCGCTGCAAGGAAGCGACGATCTGTTATCCCGGCGGCTGCGAGCTGGGGCCGCGTCCCATTGACCTGCACTTAAGCGCCCTGAGCGCCTTGGGGGCAGAGATCAGGGAGACGGGCGGCGAGCTCAAGTGCCGCGGCGGAACGCTTCTCGGGAGCGATGTGTACTTACCCATGCCGAGCGTGGGCGCGACGGAAAACGCGCTCCTCTGCGCCTGCGGCGCAGACGGCGTGACGACGATCTACAACGCCGCGCGCGAGCCGGAGATCGTCGATTTACAGAACTTTATCAACGCGATGGGCGGCAACGTCCGCGGCGCGGGAGGCTCGATCATCACAGTCGAGGGAAAGCGCGCGCTGCACGGCGGGGAATACCGCATCATCGCCGACCGCATCGTGGGCGCGACGTATCTCTGCGCCGCGGCCTGCTGTGGGGGAGAGGTACGCCTTCGCGGCGTCGACCCGCGGCCGCTTTCGACTGTGTCCGGCGCGCTGAGCGAGGCGGGCTGCACGGTCAAAAGCGGGGAGGACGATGTTTTCCTCCAAAGTGATGGCAGTCTCAGATCCATCCGCCCTGTGCGCACGGCGCCCTATCCGGGCTTTCCGACGGACGCGCAGCCGGTGCTGATGGCGGCGCTTTTGAAAAGCGCGGGCAGCACCGTTTTTGTAGAGAATATTTTTGAAAACCGTTACCGCCATGTCGACGAGCTGGCGCGCATGGGCGCGGAGGT
>ERZ857629.1463-NODE-1463-length-25735-cov-3.288980_pt1 | contig 25735 bp, 15 predicted proteins | sample MGYA00519700_ERZ857629 | MGnify/ENA primary metagenome ERZ857629 (study PRJEB31778, sample SAMEA3449351) | human gut metagenome | biome: human gut; feature: human-associated habitat; material: faeces | place: United Kingdom | collected 2010/2012 ...
TTTTCAGGGGGCAAAATGGGTTTTGACACCGTATGATTGTCAGGATTTTGAAAAATTGGTTGAGTTGATAAAACAAACAGGAGCAACTCCAATAATTGCAAATGCCAACGAGCATGACAAGGCGGTTGCTTTAATAAGCCATATGCCGATGTTGATTTCTCAGGCACTTTTTCATTCCGCAAAAGATAATAAATTGGCTATGAAACTTGCTTCAAGCGGTTTTCGGGACACAACAAGGCTTGCTATGTCGGATTTAAAGTTGGCTAAAAATATGCTTTCTTTTAATGCTGAAAATATTTCAAAATCTTTGGAGAATTTTCAAAATTCGTTGAAAACACTGCAAAACAACTATTCTGACGAAGTGCTTGCCGATATTAAAAACGACCGCAAAAAAATGTATTCTCCCGAAGGAAAAAACATTTTGTAGTTATTGATAAATTTTAATCCTGTTATTCAGATGATTATTAGTTTTATGCAAAAATCGGATTATATTTATGAGTTTTTTAAACAAAAGCCTGAGTTTTTATTTTTCTCAGGCTTTTAGATATAAATTTTTGATTTTGGAAATTTATTTTCTGCCGTAAATGTCAGAAAGTCTTTCAATATCGTTTTCGTCAATCAAATCGCCCTTTTGAACTTCAAGAATTTTCAAAGTTGATTTGTAAGGGTTTTGCAAAGAGTGAACTTCTTTAACGGCAATGTCAATTGTTTCGCCTTTTTTCAAAGTCAATGTTTTATTGCCTTTGATAATTTTTGCTTTGCCTTCAAGAACAATCCAGTGTTCGCCTCTGTGGTTGTGTTTTTGAACGCTTAATTTTTGAGCAGGGTTAACGGTTATTGTTTTAACGAGATAGCCTTCGCCTTCATCAATAACGGTATATGTTCCCCAAGGGCGTTGGAAAGTTTTTTGAGTATCTGTTTTTTTCACGTTATCCTTGCTGCAATTGCAATCACACTTGCAATTATCACCACAATCGCATTTACATTTGCAGGCTGCATCTGATGCAAGTCCCGTAAACATTATAGCAGAAGAAATTGCTACTGTTGATAAAACTTTTGTTAAATTCATTTCGGCAACCTTTCTTTTTAATGTTAAAAGATGATTTTTACTTTTGTTTGTACTTCTGATTATAAATATATACTATAATTGAGGCATGGACAAGAAAATGTATACAATTATTTCTATGATGTCGGGAACTTCAATGGACGGTGTGGACGCTTGTCTTTTGAAGATGGACGAAGATTACGGCTTTGAGGTGGTGTCTTCTTATTCTCTTGAATATCCCAAAAAACTCAGGGAAAAACTTTTGGATATTGCTGTCGGCAATGGAAATACGGCTGATATTTGTTTTCTTAATTTTGTTGTGGGTGAGCATTTTGCAAAATGTGCGGTTGAGTTGATTAACTCAATCGGGCTTGAACCCTCTGATATAGACTTTATTTCGACTCACGGGCAGACGGTTTACCATATTCCCCAAAAAATGAAAATTGGAGGATATCAAACATCTTCAACCTTGCAAATAGGTGATATCTCGGTAATTGCCGAAAAAACGGGGATTATGACAATCGGAGATTTTCGTCCGAAAGACATGGCGGCAGGCGGTCAGGGTGCACCTCTTGTTCCTTTTGCTGATGAAAAAATTTTCGGCAAGGACAAAAACAGAGCCGTTCAAAATATCGGCGGCATTTCAAATGTAACGGTTTTGTCTGCTGAAAATCCGACTTTTGCCTTTGATAACGGGCTCGGAAATATGCTGATTGATTATTATTCAAATAAATTTTTTAACCGCCCTTATGACAAAAACGGCGAATTGGCTTCAAAAGGCTCGGTCGACGAAAAATGGCTTTCTGAATTGTTGAAAGACGAATATTATTCGCTTGTGCCGCCAAAATCAACGGGCAGAGAGCATTTTAACAATGATTATGCGGAGAAAATACTTGCTTCCGCTCCTGAAAATAAAAATGATATTATCCGCACTATTACTGAATTAACGGCAAAAACTATTTATGAGTCTTATGTGAATTTTGTCTTCCCGAAAGTTAAAATAGATGAAGTTGTAATAGGCGGCGGCGGTGCGTATAATCCCGTGTTAATGGCATCTTTGCAAAAATATTTCGGGCAAATTCCCGTTAAAACTCATGAGGATTTTGGCATTAATAATAAATTGAAAGAATGTATCGCCTTTGCGGTTTTGGGACTTTGTACTTTGTTGAAAAGAACAAACAACCTACCTTCCTGTACCGGTGCGAAAAAAAATGTTGTAATGGGTAAAATTTCATACGCTGATTGAATTGTGTACAATGTACACTTTTTTGTTAACTAATGTAAAAATTTTTGTTTCATGTTTTTTGCATGTAGCAAAAAAAAATTATTATATGCTTTAAAATACCGAAAAATAAGCCTGAAAGGCTTAAACAAAAATTGTCAAAAATGCTTTTAAAGATAGATTTTAAAAGGGTTTTGGCAAGAAAAACTCTGGCATGTTCAAACATGTAGTGATAGAATAATTAGGAATGTATAACATAAGGACAAATTAAATGAATTTCAACTCATCATTCAGCAACCCATCATTCAGAGGCAGAAGAGAAGATTTAAACAACATCAAATCTCTTTCGGAAAACAATATGCCTATTTTACCGAACAAAAAACAATTGATTTTATCAGCAATTGATAACGTGGGAAAAACGGGTGATAAAAAAGATATAGAAATGTTAATGGGTACTGTCGAAACAATGAAATACGGTATTCAAAACAATTCTGAATTTGCAAAAGCACTTGGCGGAACAAACGGTGAAAAAGAAAACACTGACTGGGACGGCATTTTGCAATCAACAATCAGAAATGCAATAGATTCTTCAACAATTGAGGACAAAACAGACTTAGAGGCTCGTTTCAAAAAGATTTTCGGCGAAGAAAAACCTCTCACCGAACAAGAAAAGACTATGTTGTCGTTAAGACAAGACATTTTGTCTTCTAAGGAGATGACAAACGTACTTTCTGACCCCGAAAAAACATTGGAAGCAGCAAGAGTAACGCAAAACCTTGATTATTTCATTGCATCTTCCGAAATCAATAACGAAGACAAAGTAAAATGTCTTGGTATGATGAAACATTTTTTGAGTGATGATTATGAAATTAACCCTCAATTGAAAGATTACAAAGTTCAAGCGTTTTCTGAAATGGTAAATGACTTGATTGTTAAAAGACCTGATGAAGATGCTTATACAATTAAAGATGTAAGCCAAAAGCAAACAGGTATGTGTGCCGCAATTTCAATCGCAAGAAAGACTATTTCTTACGAAGACAAAGTTCGTGCAATGGAAATTATGATGGCAGAACTTGATAACAAGCCGACAATGGAAGTTTATGACAGAACGGAACTCGGCTCAGGCAAAAGAGTTGAAATTAAAAAGGCACACGTTGACTTTACCGACGGTATGAAAAAAGGATATAGAATTGTTGATACGGGTACTCACCAATGGATGAATGCCGCAAACGTAGTAGGCGATGGTTCAATATCTATTGCACATTATCAAGCATTCGATCCTGAAAACTATGAAATTTTTAGAGATGCAAAGTGGATGAACGATTTGCCGCAAGAATTTAAACCTGCTCAAAACTGGCTCAGATACCTTCAAAAAGAAGAAGGTGCAGTTCAAAATGCAGCAAGAAGAAATGCCGATATTGCGAAAATTCAAAAAGAAGTCGGTGAATTCAAAAAAGACTACGAAACAGATATGGTTAAGTCGGATTCTGCAATCAGAGAAATATTGAAGAGTTTTGATTCTTCAATCACTGATTTGAAGGCAATTGCTCTGACAAGACAAATTTTGAAGGCTGACAAACTTGAAACTCCTGAATACAAACTTTCCGAAAATGAACCGAAAGATATTAGAAATGCTAAGTTAGCGGCATTTATTAAGTCAGAACTTCCGAATGTTTCAGAAGAAGCCATAAAAGGAAGAATTGACGAAATTGCAGGATTTAGAGAAATTTCTACAAACGCAAGTGCATCTCTTGCAAAATTGAAACAGCACAGCACTCCGCAAGCAATTTTTGCGTATAACAAAAACTTGTTTACGGCAGCAGCACACCACAGACGTTCAGTAGAAGCGGAATTGAACATTCCCGAAAGATTGTCCGCTTACGAAAAAACTTTGAACGTTCCTGTAAGAGAAGGTCTTGTTCAAGATTCAGCACAAAAGATTTTGAAAAATTTGTCATCAACGGCGGCGGTTAACAAGGCTGCTGAAAGTTTCGGTGTTGAAGCAAATGCTGATGCGGTTAAACTTGCGGTAGATAAGGCTTTGACAATGTCAGAAGTAACTCTCCCCGCAAAAATGGATGACATTCTCGGTCAAATGATGATGGGCGACAGAATTTCAGTTGTTAACAACTTCTTGGCTGATGCTGAAAACAAAATCAAAGCAGGTGATGCGGAAACATTACAATCTTATGCGGACAATGCTCACGTAAAACCTGATGCAGCAGTTGTTTTGAAGAAAATTGAAGCAGTGAAGGCTTCATTGGCAGATAGTCCGTCAAACAAACAAATTGCAGAAGCGGTAAATCTTTTGGGTTACAACAACCAAATAGAAATGACCGCAGATATGTTCAAAACGTTTGCAGATGCGGTTGACAACGGTTCTGTGTCAAATGAACAAGCAGTTGCAATTCTTGGTCAAAATGTTGAAGAAAAACTTTCATCACTCGGCAAGGAAATCAAGTCTGCAGCAGACAAGCAAGCGCAAATTGAACGTCAATTTAATATTCCTTCAAGAAAAGATGTTGTTTTGGGTATCTTGGAAGCAACGGGCGAAGTTCTTCCCGAAAAGACATTGCAAGATATGCAGGCAAAATTTGATAAAGTAGCAGAAGTAAAATCTGAAAATGATAACAGAATCGTTGACCCGAGCGTTAAAAAGCCGAAAGTCCCCGATTCAATTTACAAGTTTACTCCTGCCGAAAAACAACTTTATTCTCAAATTGAAGCAAAACTTCCTTCAATGAAGCAATATGCAAAAGTTAACCATAAGGCAATGAACGAAGCACTTGCTCCTCAACTTGACGCTCTTTATGCGGAAGCAGGAAGACTTGACGGTCATCTTTGGGTTGCAGGAGAAGGCGAAAGCGGTCTTTATGATAACCAAAGTATCAAACTTCTTGAAATGATAACAGGCAAGCATTATTACAACGAAGAAGATATTGATAAAGTTGTAGAACACATCAAGCGTGGTGAAGGTTCAGGTACATCATCTACAAACGTAGATCACAAGAGATATTCAGGACACGCACAATACGTTGCGGAAGTTTCACAAGTTGCGGTAATCGACCCCGAAACAAAAGAAACTGTTATGAAAGATGTTTTGTGGCACGATAATACGTGGGGCAGAGCAGAAGATAAATCAGTTTGGACAGACGAAAAAGGTGTTGCAAGAACTGACTATGGCAACGGATACGGCGGACCTGACGGTTATGTGTTCAGCAAAAACTTGTTCACGGGTACGTTTGTTGAAGACCAAAAATACACCCCCGGTATTCTTGATAACGGTCAAAGATTTGACTTGTGGAAAGCAACCAGAATTTCAGGTGAAAACCCCGAAGCCGCTGAAAAGTTGGATAAGGTTATGAACTCAATTTTGGAACTCGGTTCTGCCGAACAAAAAGTTCAAGAGTTTGAACAAGCATTCAAAAATGCAGCACCTGTTAACTTTGCGTTAATGGATTCGGTTGATTCAAGAATGGGCAAAGTTGACGGCGCACTTATTCAAAAGTTGGAAAAGGCAAATGTTTCAACACAAGCAGACCTTGACAAGATGAATGACAAAACAATGAACTTCCTTCTTGACAAGACTGCAATGCAAATGTCAGTTCCTTCCGAACAAATGAAGAAATACATTCAAAATGTTTTGGATGCTGATTCACTTGCAGAATTGAAGGTAAAACTTCCCGAAGTTCAAAGAGAAATGGTTGCATCAACCTTCCTCAAAGGCAATTCTGCTCCGAAAGAAGTTATAACAAATGCAAAAGATGAAATATTGGAAGCATTCAACACAGCATTTGCAAACGTTGAAGCACCTGAAAATCTTCAAGCGGTAGTTGCAGGCATTGTAAGCGTTCCGACCGAAAAATTAGACGGTTCTGTCGCAACACTCAAAAAGGTTATGATAGAAAATGCACAGGAAAAAATCAATGAAGGTATTGCAGATAAGAAAATTGCAAAAGAACTTTCAGAAAATATTTCCAACATCATTGCTTCAACAATCGACAACAAGTTAACAATTTCAAACGTTGAAGATTTGAGGAAGGCAAGCCCTGATATGGCAGATGTCATCGTTAAGTATGTTGATAAAAAATTCAACACTTCATCAGATGCTGACTTGAATGCGGCATTGCAAAAACTTCAAAATATGTCAAACGAAGAATTCAGCGCATTTATGGCAGATGCAACAAACGCTGATTTGGGTATGAAAGAAGTTGACGGTTTGAGCGTTGCAAGACAAATTCTTGCTCAAAAAGGACCCGCAACCGAACAATTCTCTCAAAATGCAAGATTACAACTCATTTTGACGGAAGGACCCGAATCACAAGAAGCACCTGAATGGTATTACAGAGCATTGAAGCAAGAAGTTTCACCGCTTAATAATACAATTCAAATCAACGATATGAAGAAAACAATTTTGGAAAGACAAGGAATCAGAAGTGCATTCCCCGAAGCAGAAATTATGTCTGCTGACGAGATAAAAGACAATGTTGCCGAAACTCTCCAATTTGTAAAAGATTCAGTTGCAGCAATCAATACTGCCGAAAACAAAGGTGAAGCATCAGCAGAAATGAACGCTACAATCAGAGGTTACTTAAATGCGAACGTTGCAGAAAAATATCAAACAAAAGCAGCAGGCTTGATAAATTCATACGTCAAAGCATTAAGAAACAACTCCGCTGATGCAGATAAAATCTTGAACGATGCGGCAGCAGTTTTGGAACAAGGTCATATTGCAAAACACCCGACTGAACTTGTTCAATCATTTATCAAAGAAGTTCAATCCAAAAATCCTGATGAAGAAAAATTGGCACAACTTCGTGAATATATGATAAGAGCGGTTGAAGTTTCAGAAATTGCAAATGTTGAATACGATTTGATTGACAACGCAGGCAACGCATTTGAAACAATGACGAAACAAACATTTGACAACTATCATTTGAATACGAACGACGGACGAGTTGTTTCATTAAATTCAGATGAAGGTGTAATGTTCTTGGTTAACCAATTGGCAAATCCTTCAAACGGAAGCACTGCATTGCAAGTATTCTTTGCTCACACGGGACTTTCGGAAAAAGCGGTTGATTTGATATCAAAATCACTCAAACTCGATGCAATTCCGACTGTATGCGAGCAATTAGAACCGCAATTGGTACAAATTTACGGTGATATCAATACTTTATCAGGCGATTTTGACAAATTCTCAAATGAAAAATCAGTATCATATTCATCATACAAAGATGCTTTGACTCACTACATAAAGACTTTGGATAAAGAATATGAAGCAAAAGCACCTGCTGAAAAGAAAGTATACGTTGCATACAGAAACTTCCTTGCAAAAACACAAAACGCTGATTTTGCAAAGAATTTGACTCCTGAACAAATTATGCCGGCGTTGGCAAAAATTCATGACCTCGGCATTCAATCAGTAAGCAACAGTGCAGCACAAGGTGCACAACAACTTAACGAATATGCTTTGACGATAGAAAGCAGATTGTCCGCAATGAAGGCATTGAAACTTCCTGAAAACTCAGAACAAGAAGCGGTAAGAGAACAATTTGTTGCCGATGCGGAAAGTGCTTACGAAAAATTGGCTGATACAATTGATAAAGTTAATGCGGCAATAAACGGCTAATTACAAAAAATAATAAGCAGGGGATTTTATCCCCTGTTTTTTTATGCTAAAAATCGGAATTAATTGTCGAAGATTTAATTTTGGGCTAAAATGTATCTGTATGTCTAAACTTGTAAACCTTGAAAAATTCATAGAAAAATCAGAGATATGTCAAAAGACGGAAAGATTTTTGAAGAACGGAAAGTCTTTTGCACTGTCGTGCCCGAGTTCGGTCGGAAAAGTTTTTTTTCTCTCAATGCTTGCAAAATTTAAAAAGTTGTTTTTTGTGGTTGATACCGAGCAAAATGCCTTGAGATATAAAAGGGATTTGAGTGAGTTTTTCAATATTGGTGCGGAAATATTTCCCTATCAGGAAAGCAATATTTACGATGCCAATTTGCCGGATTTATACAAATATTGCGAGCAGATTTCGGTTTTGCAAAATTTTGATAAACAAAAAATAGTTATAGTGCCGATAAGAGCACTTTTTGAAAAATTGCCTTCAAAAAAATTTATTGACAAAAATAAGTTGACGTTGAAATTGGATGAGGAAATAAATTTTGCAAAATTGAGTGAAAAACTGCTTTCTTTCGGGTATAAAAAAGTTGCAACGGTCGCTGATATAGGGGAGTTTAGCATAAGAGGAGATACTGCGGATATATATTCTTTGGCTAAAAACCCTTTGAGAATTGAACTTTGGGGCGATACGATTACCGATTTGAGATATTTTGATGCCGATACGCAAAGAAGCATTGAAAAGGTTAAAACGTCTGAAATACTTCCCGTTAGTAAGTTTTTGAGAGATGAAAAATCAAAGAAATTGTTCAAAAATTATTATGATAAATTTTTTAAGGATTTTGAACTTTCTGAAAATGAACAAACTTTTTATGAAAATAAATACAGAGAACTTTCGGAATTGTATTTTGAAAATGCTGATTTTGACGGCGTGGAATATTATTCCAATATTTTAAACCCCGAAATGAGAACGATTTTAGAGCAAGTTCCGCCCGATTTTACTGTGCTTTTTGACGAATATGAGGAATTGAAATCAAAATATACACAGTATGATTTAAGTCTGCAAAAACGATATGAGGAAAACCTGAAACTTCCGCAAACATTGCCATTGAAGGATTTTTCCCACCCTAAATTTGAAGATTTTATGAAAGTTTTGGGTTCAAAAAGCAAACTTTATTTTGATAATTTTTTGAGCGAAGAAACAGGAAATGTTATTGAGGCTGAAACAGAGATAGCACCAATGTTTTCAGGCAATATTGAAAAAGCGACAGATTTTATTCTCGAAAAAAGGCAAAAAGGCTATAAAGTGATAATTGCAACGGATTATCAGGTTAGGATAAAGGAAATTTTCAAAGAATATGAAATTCCGATATCGGAAAATGAAAATGAAATTTCTGACGTGTATTTGATTGGAAACACCGCTTTTGGCGGCAGTGTTATTCATTCTTTGAAAATAGTTGTTTTGACTGATAAAGAATTATTTAATAAACGTTCGGCAGAAGTAACCGCATCTAAACGAAAATACCGTCGTGAAAAGAGAATGGAAGATTTTAGCGAGATAAAACCTGACGAGTATGTTGTTCATGAAATACACGGGATAGGGATTTTTAGAGGGCTTTCAAAACTCGAATTTGACGGCGAATTGAAGGATTATTTGACAATTGAATACGCAGGCAAAGATAAATTGTATATGCCTGCCGAACAGATAGGCTTGTTATGTGCTTATAAAGGCTCAGGTGCAATAAAACCGACACTTTCCAAGATGGGCGGTGTCGATTGGACGAACATAAAATCGAAAGTTAAAAAAGATATTCAAGATGTTGCAAAACAACTTTTGAGGCTTTATGCAGGGCGAAAAACCGTTGAGGGGTATGCTTTTGAACCTGATACGATATGGCAGTTTGAAATGGAAGATGCATTTCCTTATACGGAAACTCCCGACCAGATGAAGGCTATAAACGATACAAAATCCGATATGGAACTGGATAAGCCAATGGACAGACTTATTTGCGGAGATGTCGGCTTTGGAAAAACAGAAGTTGCTTTGAGGGCGATTTTCAAGGCGGTAATGTCGGGGAAACAGGCTGTAATGGTTGTACCTACAACGGTTTTGGCAATGCAGCATTTTGCAACCGTGTGCGAAAGATTTAAGCCTTTTCCGATAAAAATAGCGGTTTTATCGAGATTTAGGACTAATAAGGAAATAAAAAACAGTTTGGAAAAACTTGCGAGCGGAGAGATTGATGTTGTAATCGGGACTCACAGGCTTTTGCAAGATGATGTCGTGTTTAAGGATTTGGGGCTTCTTGTAATTGATGAGGAGCACAAATTCGGAGTAAATCATAAAGAAAAATTTAAAATGTTGAAGAAAAATATCGATGTTTTGAATATGTCCGCAACGCCTATTCCGAGAACATTGTACATGTCGTTGTCAGGAATAAGGGATATCAGCGTTATTGCAACTGCTCCGACGGAAAGGCTTCCTGTCAAAACTTTTGTCAGTGAATTTAAGGAAGATATTGTCAAAAATGCGATAAATTATGAAATTGAACGGGATGGTCAGATTTTTTATCTGTACAATCGTGTGGAAACTATTTATGATTTTGCGGCATATTTGCAAAAACTTGTTCCAAATGCAAGAATAGCGGTTGCTCACGGCAAAACCGACGGTGCAAAATTGGAAAAAATTATGTGCGATTTCAGAGATGGACAATACGATGTTCTTTTGTGCAGTGCAATTGTTGAATCGGGTCTTGATATTAAAAACGCCAATACAATGATAATTCACGATGCGGACAGATTTGGTCTTGCTCAATTATATCAACTGAGAGGCAGAGTCGGAAGAACCGACAGACAGGCTTATTGCTACTGTTTGTATAAACAAAACAAATTAATTACTGAGGATGCCGCAAAAAGATTAAAAGCAATTAAAGATTTTACAACTTTCGGAAGCGGATACCAAATTGCGCTCAGAGATATTGAAATAAGAGGTATTGGAAACCTTTTGGGTACAAAACAACACGGAAAAATGGTTACGGTTGGTTTTGATACATATTGTTCTCTGCTTGATGAAACCGTAAAAGAAATGCAGGATATTAAAGAAAATAAACTGAAAGCATCTATTATTGACATAAATGTAACGGCTTATATTCCCGATGAATGGGTTGGCTCAAAAGAGCAAAAAATGCTGGAATATAAAAAATTGTCCGAAGCCTCGACAACGGAAGAACTTGACGATATTGTTTCCGAGTGGAAGGACAGATTTTCTAAGTTGGAAGAACCTGTTGAAAATTTGATTAAATTGATAAAGTTAAAAATGTCGGCATCGAGGGCGGGTATAACATCAGTTCGTGAAACATCAGGCGGAATAAGAATTTATTCTGATTATAAAAATGCCGAACTTAAATTATTGTTAAATAAAATTCCTTTGGATTTGAAAAGATATATTAAGTTGGTTCAGTTGCCAAAAACTTGTAAAGACGGCGAAGTTGTAATGATTTTCAATAATTCTCACCTGAGTTTCAAAGAATTATTTAACATGCTGTCCGATTTATTTTATTATATAAGTGGGATAATAACCGAATATACGGGCAAACCCCATAACTAAGGAGAATTTTAATGAAAATGACATCAAAACTTGCAGTAACTGCATTTTTGTCAATGATAATGTTGACGGGTTGCGGCTTTAATGCAAAAAATAATGCGGTAATTATGATAAATGATACACCGATTACAAAACAACAGTATGATAAAGAATATAAGAAATTGTCGGAAAATCCTATGTTCAAACAAATGGGTGTAGATGTAAAATCTAATCCCGACGGGTACGTTTCTTTGATGTTGAAAGATAGAGTTATTAATGAATTAATGGTCAGAACTTTGCTCGAAGATGCTTTCAAAAAGCACAATATCAAAGTTTCCGATGCCGATGTGGAACAAGAAATTAAAAACATAATCGACAAAGTCGGTTCAAAAGAAAAATTCAATGAAGTTTTGAAACAAAACGGTATTTCTGCCGCTCAATTCAAAAACGATATGAAGGAAGAAATCAAAATCAAGAAATTGGTAGAACAATTGTCAATGGTTAAAATTACTGACGATATGGCAAAGAAATTCTATAATGAAAACCTTGATAAATTCAGATATCCTGACAAAGTTCGTGCTTCTCACATTTTGATTAGTGCTGATGCAGACAGAATTAAGGAAGTTATAATTGCAAAGGAAGAAAATAAAAATTTAAGCGATGCAGACATTGATAAAGAAGTTCAAAAAGAACTCGCTGCAAAACTTCAAAGGGCACAAAAACTTTTGACGGAAGCAAAAAACGATCCTTCAAAATTTGCAATGCTTGCAAAAGATAATTCTGATGACCCCGGAAGTGCTACACAAGGCGGAGATTTAGGCTACTTTACAAAAGAACAAATGGTTCCCGAATTTTCAAAAGCAGCCTTTTCTGCAAGACCGTCTGTCGTAACAGGTTTGGTAAAAACTCCCTACGGTTATCATATCATTTTGGTTAAAGACAGAATTGCAGCAGGCACTGAACCTTATGAAAAGGTAAAAGATGAAATAAAAGCATACTTGGAAAACAAAGAAAAAGTTGAAGTTCTTCAAAAATACTTGGCTGATGCTAAGAAAGCGGCAAAAATTGAATACGTTGATGAAACCTTTAACCCTGATGATATTCAGAAAAAAATAAAAGAACAGGTTAAAGATAATCCGATGTTCAATATGCAGCAAAATCAACAATAAATACAGATTATGATTGAAGGGGAATAAAATTTCCCCTTCGGTTTTATAAGGAGAAAAAATGAGAGAACCCGTAAAAAGAGAAAATTTGCAGGAATTATTGTCAAAATTAAGAAAAGATGGAAAAACAATTGTAACAACAAACGGCTGCTTTGATATTTTGCACGTCGGGCATGTCAGATATTTGGAAGAAACAAAAAAGTTCGGTGATGTCTTGATTGTAGCGCTCAATTCCGACAAATCTGTCAGAAGATTAAAAGGCGAAGGCAGACCGATAAATAACGAAAACGACAGAGCGGAAGTTTTGAATGCGTTAAAGAGTGTTGATTATGTTGTTTTGTTTGACGAAGACTCCCCTGCTGATTTGTTAGCGGAGATAAAGCCCGATGTTCATACAAAAGGGGCGGATTATACGGTAGAAACATTGCCTGAGGCAAAAATAATACTTGAAAACGGCGGAAGATTAGAGTTTATCAGTTTTGTGGAAGGAAAATCCACGACATCAACAATTGCAAAAATAAACGCTCAAAAATAGTGTTTTCGGAAATTTCAAGGAATGTAAATATTTTGTTTTTTTTTTAATGAAGTATTACAATTAAAAAAATAATAAAATGGAGTGAAGTGCATGAGATATTATACAGCGGAAGAATTGGCTCACGTAACGGGCGGTATTTTAAATAAGGTGGAAGATGCAAAGGTATGCAAGTTGTTTCCGCCGCTTTTGGCAGATGAAGAAACATTAGCATTGGCATTAAACGAAGAAGAAATCGGCAATTTGGAAAAAACAAAGGCAAAAATTGCGATAGTTCCTCTTGGTGCAGCCCCTGAAAATATTACATCAATTGAAGTTGAAAGACCTCGTCTTGCAATGATGAAGTTGTTAACAATGTTTTATGTACCGCCGACAACAGGTGATGGCATTCACCCGACGGCAGTTGTTTATCCTACGGCAAAGTTGGGCGAAAATGTTTCGTTAGGACCTAACGTTGTTGTTGCAGAAGGTGCTGTAATCGGTGATAATACAAGAATTTTGGCAAATGCGTATATCGGTGAAGATGTTAAAATCGGAAAAGATTGTTTGTTCCACGCAGGTGTTAACATCGGCAAAAATTCTATCATTGGCGACAGAGTAATTATTAACCACGGTGCAAGTATCGGCGCTGACGGTTTCAGTTTTGTAACGGAAACTCCCGATAATATTGAAAATGCTAAAAAAGACGGAGAAATTAAGGAAACAAACAAACAACAAGTTGTTTACAAAATACCTTCACTTGGCGGAGTTATGATTGGAAACGACGTTGAAATCGGTGCAAATGCTTGTATTGATAAGGGAACTATCGAATATACACAAATCGGCGATCAAACAAAAATTGATGACTTGGTAATGATTGGTCATAACTGTAAAGTCGGAAAGGCATGTATGATTGTTTCTCAATCAGGTGTTGCAGGAAGTTGCGTAATCGGCGACAGAGTTGTAATTGCAGGACAAGCAGGACTTGCTGATCACCTTGAAATCGGAAGTGATTCGATTATTATGGCGCAAGCAGGTGTTTCAAAGAGTTTCCCTGAAAAATCAATTATCGTTGGTGCTCCCGCTGTTCCGAGAAAAGAATTTATCAGACAGTTGCAAACAATGAAAAAAGCGGAACAATTGATTAAGAAATTTCAGGCTTACGAAAAAGTTTTTAATGCTAATGTAGAAAATAACGAAGGCTAATTATGGCAACGTTAAAAAAATCGGTAACATTCAGTTCTATAGCATTGATGTCAGGCAAAGACTGCACGGCAACGATTGAACCTTCCGATAAAAAAGGGATTAGGTATCACTTTGAAAACGGCGTGGTTGAAGGCTGCATAGATAATGTTATTTCAACTGACCACTGTGTTGTTTTCGGCAATAACGAAGTGAAAAAAATCGTGTTAACCGAGCATTTTTCGGCAGCGTGTGCAATATGCGGAATAGATGCTTTGGACGTGTATTTGACTCATTATGAAATGCCGATAGGGGACGGAAGTTCAAAGCCTTGGGTTGAATTGTTCAAAAAGGCAGGCATAACAAATCAGGTCAAAGAAAGTTATATAATTAAAGAGCCTGTGTATTATTTGAACGGAAAGACTCATTGCGTTGTTTTGCCCTCTGATAATTTCAGAATTACATACGGTGTAAATTATAAACATCCGGAACTCACAAACAGGTGGGTTTCTATGGAGATGAAGGAACTTGATAAAGTTATCGAGGCAAGAACTTTCGGTTATTTAAAAGAGTTGAAAATGCTTCAACTGATGGGATTTGCAAGAGGTGCAAAGGAAGATAACGCAGTCGGAATGACAGATGACGGTTATACGACAACATTAAGAAGCGAATATGAGCCTGTAAAGCATAAGATACTTGATTTGATAGGTGATTTCTTCCTGACGGGAACAAATCCATTGAAGTGGAAGGCAGAAATTATTGTAAAAGAGGCAGGGCATACCGTTCATTACAAAACGGCGTTGATGCTTAAAGACAAAATAGTGAAGGAGCAGTAAATGACAGAAGAAGAAGTTTTATCATTTGACGTTGAAGAAATAATGACGATGATACCTCACAGATATCCGTTTTTGTTGATAGACAGGATAACGGAGTGTGTGCCCGGAAAGTATGCAAAAGGTTTTAAAAATTTGACGTTTAATGAACCTTTTTTCCAAGGACATTTTCCGAATAAGCCGATAATGCCGGGGGTATTGCAATTGGAAGCAATGGCTCAAATGGGTGCAGGCATTTTGATGACGAAGCCCGAGTATAAAGGGAAATTGGTTGTATATGCAGGTATTGACGGTGCAAGATTTAAAGCAATGGTAAAACCTGGCGATAGATTAGATATTCAGGTTGATTTGGTAAAAATCAAAGGACCGATAATAAAGGCACACGGAAAAGCCTTTGTAGGTGAGAAACTTGCTGTTGAAGCAGATATGTTATTTTCGGTTGTATAAATTGAAAGCAGGGAAAAATGGCGATACATAAAAGTGCGGTAATTGCTGATTCCGCAAAAATTGCAGATAGTGCAAATATAGGTCCTAACGTAGTAATTGGTGAAAACACGGTTATCGGTGAGAACGTAAATATTATTGCAAATGCTTATCTTGAATATTGTGAAATTGGAGATGGAACGGTAATTTCTCCTTTTGCAAGTATCGGTACGGCACCGCAGGATTTGGGTTACAAAAACGAACCTACGATGGCAGTTATCGGAAAAAATTGTATAATTAAAGAAAACGTAACCGTTCATAGGGCATCAGGCGAAGGTGAAAAGACGATTGTCGGAAATCATTGTTTGTTAATGGCATCATCTCACGTTGCACACAATTGCAAAATTGAAGATGAAGTTATTATGGCGAATTTGGCAACGCTTGGCGGATACTGTCAAGTAGGATACGGTGCGTTTATCGGCGGAATGAGTGTATTTCACCAACACGTAAGAATTGGTGAAATGTGTATTGTAAGTGGATTTTCCGCATCAAGAATGGATATTTTGCCATATTGCAAAGGCGACGGAAGACCGCCTGTTCCGCACGGAATTAACGTAATCGGTTTAAAGAGAAAAGGACTTACGCTTGAAGAAAGAACAAATTTGAAGCACGCCTTCAAGATTATTTGTTCAGGACAATATACGGCGACAAAAGCGGCAGATGTTGTTGAAGACACAATTCCGCAAGACAAATATACAAAGAGGTTGGTTGAATTTATGCGAACGACCAAAAGAGGTATCGTTCTTCACCCGACATCATTCCAACAGTAGCAAGTTTGAGCGAATTGTAAAGTCAATTCGCTCATTTAATAATAAGGAGAAAAAATGAGCAATCTTTGGGAAAAATATGCAAAGGTTTTGGTTGAATATTCAACCAACGTACAAAAAGGTGAATTGACGGTTATTTCTGCATCAAGTCCGCAGGCAACACCTTTGATAAAAGAAATTTACAAGCAAGTTTTATTGAAAGGAGCATATCCTGTTGTAAGATGCGCTTTGGAAGGTATTACGGAAACTTATTTGAAGTATGCGACTGATGAGCAGTTGGGGTATATTGATCCGATGCTTCAAGTTGAATATGAAAAGGCTCAAAATTTTATATCTTTGGGTGCTCCTTTTAACACAAAGGGGCTTGCAAAGGCTGATTCCAAAAAACTTGCAAAACGTTCCGCAACGACGAAGCATTTATCGGAAATGATGCTTGCAAGAGCGGCAAAAGGCGAATTGAAGTGGGTAATTGCAAACTTTCCGACTCACGCTTTGGCGCAAGAAGGCAGAATGTCTTTGGACGATTATACGGACTTTTTGGTTCACGCTTGCTATTTGCATCTTGATGACCCTGTTGCAAAATGGAAAGAAATTGATGAAAAGCAAAAGAAAATTGCAGAATTTTTAAATACGGTTGAAAAAATTCACATTACAGGTGAGGACACTGATATAACCTTTGGCGTAAAAGGCAGAAAATGGAAAAGTTGTGCAGGCGAATGCAACTTCCCTGACGGAGAAATTTATACATCTCCTGTTGAGGACGAAGTTAATGGTGAAATTTACTTTGATTTTCCGCAAATTTATCGTGGCAATGAAGCAAATAAAGTTCATTTGACGGTTGAAAACGGCAGAGTTACAAAGGTTAAGGCTGAAAAAGGCGAAGACTATGTAAACAGTATGTTTGATATGGACGCTGGTTCAAGAGGCATTGGAGAAATTGCAATCGGTACAAATGAAATGATTCAGGAAGTTACGGGAAACATTTTATTTGATGAAAAAATCGGCGGTTCAATTCACATGGCAATCGGCGCTTCTTATCCGGAAACAGGCGGAAAAAATGTTTCAGGTCTGCATTGGGATATGATTAAAAATATGAAAAACGGCGGCAAAATTTACGCTGATGATAAATTAATTTATGAAAGCGGAAAATTTTTAATTTAGCCTGATAAAAATTTTAAAGCAGCCGAAAAAGGCTGCTTTTTTTATTGATTTACAAATGTTTTTGCAAGAGAATAGATTTGTAAGGAATACAAAAACAGCGGTATCGTCTAGGGGTTAGGATAGCAGATTCTCATTCTGTTGACACGGGTTCGAATCCCGTTGCCGCCGATATTTTTTCTTAGACTTTATTTAATTTGTTTTTGAGGTTATTTTTTATTTTTAGACTTAGTTTTCAAAAGAATTTTCAAATGAACAAATTCAATGCTGGCATGAAATATGATATGGTCGGTTTTAGGGTAATTAAAATAAAATAATTTGAATTAGCATTATTTTGGTTGAACTGTTATAATAAACTTGGCTGGTTATTGAAGGATTTTGTTTTGACGATAGATTTTAAATCACCGAAAATTTCATTTATCGTAACTTGTTTCAATAAAGAACTTTTTATTGAGGAGTGTTTGAACTCAATTTCCGAACAATCTTACGAAAACAAAGAGATAATTGTTGTGGACGATAAGTCTTCTGACAAAAGTGTCGAGGTTGTGGAGAAATTTGCTTCTGAAAATCCCGAAATAAAAGTTACATTGGTGAAAAATCCCGATAATAAAGGACAGTTGGCATCTTTTATAGAAGGGGTAAAGGTTGCGGAAGGCGAGTTTGTAACTCTTACAGATGCTGATGATGTCTTGTTTTCGGAGTTTGTGGCGGCACATATAAACACACATTTGCACACGGTTGTGGCACTAACGAGTTCAAAGCAAATTGAAATTGATGAAAACGGTACTGTTCACTCGTTTTCGTCTGCTGATTGTCCGTTTGTGAAATTGGATAATTTTTCCGAGAACATAAAATTTAATCCCAAAATGTTTTCAACGGATTTTGAAAATAACGATTTCAATGTGGAATTTTTGGATAATAAAAAAGTACCGTTTGCAACTTGGCACTGGTCGCCTTCGACGTCTGCCGTTTTGAGAAAGTCTGTTTGTGAACTTCTTTTTGTTTTAAAAAATCCGTCAGAGATGAAAATCACCGCCGATAAATTTATATTTTCTTTCGCACATTTAATCGGTTCAAGTGCTTTGATTGACGCTCCGTTGTACGCTTACAGGCGGCATGATTCAAACTATTCTCAGGCAAATAAAGTTATGGGCAATAAAAAATATTTGAAAGCAAAAACCCAAAAAAATTACATAAGAAACAATTGGTTGATAAGAAGCGAAATGTGGCGTTTTATAACTTCTAACAAGAGTTTTTTTGAAGAAAGGTTCAACCATTCAGGATACATTTCAATTTTGAATAAAATCATTTTTTCGTTTGATTTATCTACACTCAAAAGTGCTTTAAAATCATTATGGGTATAATCTACCCGTATTCAGAACAAATTGAGGACAATTATGCTCCAAGAAGCAACAAAGATTTTAAATTCGGCATTTCATAACAGTTTTATAAAACGGTTAAGCCTTTATCTTCACGATTGCGTGAGAGAAGAAGTTAAAAGTTCGACTTTCCGCAACTTGAAACAGGATAAAGACAACAAATGGATTTTTTTAAGAGAAGAACATTTATCCGATAGTTTAAAGGATAAAAAGAAAAAGTCGATATTACCGCTTCAAGAAACATTGCTTACAAATTTTGGCGAACCGCTTCTTCTTGACGGGGCAAGCAGCAATATTACAGAATTGATGATTCAATCCGAAAACGGACAAAAAGATAAATATTTGATATACGGATATTTATTTTTGGCAGGTAAAAACAGCAAAAGCAGAAAATATAACGAATTTTTGACGCCGCTGCTTTATATGCCTTGTAAACTCGAAAGAGATGGCTTAAATATTAAATGCAGTTTGCAAGACGAAGTTTTGTCCGTCAACACGGGTGCTCTCACGGCACTTATGGCAAAAAGCGATGACGAAGAAGAAACCGAACAAATGCTGGAAGGTATTTTGGACGTTGTGCCGCCTTTGCCTTTGACGGAAGAAGGTTTGCAAATCTTTGTTACGACATTGAAGTCTTTAATCCCCGATATTGATATAAAATTATCACACGAAGAAGATGTTTATGACGATTCAACGGGAATTTCCTCGGGTGTCGAAAATTCTGAAAATGCACAAAATCAGGAAGATGAAGATTGTGATAAACCGAAAATTAAAACAAAAATAGACAAAGTTGCGATAACTAATCAAAGTGCTTTGATTTTGACAAAACGTCCTGATGTTACGGCAGGTGTGCTTCATGAACTTACAAAAATTTCTGAAATGCCGAGCGGTATGTTCAGAGAAACAGTTTTGAATGTTATTAATGAGGAGTATCTTGCAGGAAAAGGAAAAGCGGAAATAAAAACCGACAGTTCAATAACCTCGGCATTTTGCCCTGTTACACCGCTGCCTTTGAGTGATTCACAGGAAGATGTTTTGAGAAACCTTGAAACAAATTCTCTTGTTTCTGTTTCAGGTCCTCCGGGAACGGGTAAATCTCAAACGATTGTCAATTTGGTTTCTCATTTGGTTGCAAACGGCAAAACTGTTCTTGTTGCATCAAGAATGGACAAGGCGACTGACGTTGTTGCGGAAAGATTAAACGCTTTGGGTGCTCCTTATTTGGCACTTCGGGCGGGAAGATTGAACTATCAAAGAGAACTTTCAACAAAACTTCAAAACCTTATTTCAAACAAAATTGACTTGGATACCGGGTTTGAAAATTCGATGCTGGTTGATGTTGACGATATGAGGGCTTTGATTGCAAAAATTAATGACCGCAAGGAACGTTGCGATAAAATTATCGCTCTTGAAGAACAATGGCATCAGGTTATTACCGAAAAAGAAAAGAAACTTGAAGAAAAACCTGTTTTTATCACTAAAAAGTTGAGCGTTAATGACGTTAACGAAGTCAAAAAAATTCTCGATGAAATAGAAAAAACATTGGATAAATCGGGCTTTTTCGGAAATATTTCTTTGAAGGCAAACTCTTTCAAATTGAGAAAAATTCTTAAACTGGTTGATTTCGAACCTGATTGGGAAAATTTGACCCAAATAAGAAAAGAACTTATCGGCTCGGAACTTTCTGCAAAAGCGGCAAAAATCGAGGCGGATATTTATAAACTCGGCAATATCACTGAATTGACGGACGAAATTCATGAATTGCAGAAAAAGCAAAAAACGCTTGCCGTGGATATTTTGAAAAACGTCCGACGTGAAGCGTTGAAAGGGCTTTTGAGGGATAGAATAAAACGTCAGCGTTTGTATGTTCACACAAAAGCGCTTGTTGAAAGAAAGAAAAATCTCCAAAACCGTTTGCTTGAAGAAGAAGATTTCAAGCCGTTATTAGAGGCTTTTCCTTGTCAATGTGTTACAACTTACGCAGTTTCAGGCTCTTTGCCAATGAAGCCGGGGCTTTTTGATGTTGCAATTATAGATGAAGCCTCACAGTGCGATATTGCAAGTTGTATTCCGATTTTATTCCGTGCGAAAAAAGCCGTGATAGTTGGTGATGACAAGCAACTTCCGCATTTGTCATTTTTGGAAAATGCAAAAGAACAGTCATTTTTAAGCCAATATGATATTCCTGACAAATATCGTTTGATGTGGAGATTCAGGACAAATTCCATGTACGATTTGGCAGGTTATTACTGTATGACACCTGTTTTGTTGGACGAGCATTTCAGAAGTTTGCCGCCTATAATTGATTTCAGCAATAAAGAATTTTATGGTGGTGGTCTTAGAATAATGACCAAAAATGATGATAGCATCAAGGTGCTTGAACTTTGCCGAGTTCCTCTCGGAAAGGTTGACGGCGATGCAACGAGAAATATTCCCGAGATAGAGGCGGTAATTGAAAAGTTGCATGAAATTATTATTAGAGATGAAGCCAATAAAGGCAAGGATTACAAGCCTGTTTCTATTGGTATAATTTCACCGTTTAGAAGTCAGGTTGAAGCAATTAAAAAATCGTTGATGAAATCGTTTTCTGATGCGACTTTGCAAAGACACCAAATTGATGTGGGTACGGCACACACCTTCCAAGGTGATGAAAGAGATGTTATCATTATGTCTTGGGCAATTGCCGATAATAGTTTTGCACAAAGCCTTTCCTTCCTGCAAAAACCGAATTTGTTTAACGTTGCGGTAACAAGGGCAAGAAAACAATGTATTTCTTTCTTGTCAAAAGACCCTGACAGTTTTCAGGCCGGTTTGATGAGGGATTATATCGAGCATATTAAAACCTATGAGGCGCAAAGACAAATAATTCAAACAGACGGATATATCAGCACATTTAATAATGATTTTGAAAAGGAAGTCGCAGAAGCGTTGGAGCAACAAGGTTTTGACGTTAAGGGCGGCTACGAATCGGCAGGATTTAAGTGTGATTTGCTTGTTTCTTCCGATGACAAAAAATCATCACTCGTTATCGAATGTGATGGCGCTCCCGATGAGAAAAAATCCTACGTTTCTCCAATTAAAAAACAACTCATTATTGAACGCTCGGGCATGAAGGTGATGAGGCTTTCTTTCAGAGATTGGAAACGCAGCAAAGAGGCTTGTCTTTCAAGAATAGCATCAACCTTGGGCTAATGAATTTGACAAAGCAAACCTTATGAACAATTATAAAACACCGATATTATTTTATATTGGTGTTTTTAGTTTTTGCCCATCCATAATTTGAGAACAGGTATAAGCATTGCCAAAACTATTGAAATTGCAAAAGCGACGCCTGCAAGGATTAAGAAGAATAACGTATGGTTGATTGATTCATAAAATCCTGCAAATAAGCCTGCTGCAAGGTTTCCGAAGAAACTTGACAAGAACCACGTTCCCATAAGCAGTGAAGCGAATTGAGCAGGTGCTAATTTTGTAACCAAGGACAAGCCAATCGGTGATAAACACAATTCTGCGAGTGTTGCCGATAAGTATGTGAAGAATAACCACCAAGGTGAAACAAGTCCGTTATCTCCTGCAAAGTGTGCCGCACAGGACATTATCAATGCCGAGCAGGAAATTAATACCAAGGCAAAACAGAACTTCATAACAGAAGTAGGTTCTTTGCCTTTTTCTGCCAAATAACTCCAAAACATTGACATCAACGGTGCAATTGTGATGATGAACAACGGGTTCAATGATTGGAACCAGCCTGTCGGAATTTCAAAATTGCCGATGAGTCTTTGAGTTGAATCTTCCGCAAACAATGTGAAAGAACAACCTGCTTGTTCAAAACAAATCCAAAAGAAAATAGAGAAGGTCATTAATATAAATAACGCATAAATTCTTCTTTTTTCTCTCGTAGTAAGTTTTTTACGAACAACGATATCTTCATCTTCCGTGCTGGAAGTTACAATTTCTGTTTTTACGGGGTACAAGCCGTGTTCGCCCAATAATTTATTTTCGCCGAGTTTGTAAGTGATATATCCAATTATGATACCTAAACCCGCAGCCATAAAGCCGTATTTAAATCCGAAATAGTGAGCCAAAGTACCGCAAATTAACGGTGAGAAAAACGCACCCAAGTTAATTCCCATATAAAAAATCGTAAATCCTGCATCACGTTTTTGTTTGTCATCTCCGTAAAGCATTCCGACGATTGTACTTATATTCGATTTGAAAAATCCGTTTGCAATAATCATCAGCGTTAAACCGATGGTGAAAATTATCATTGCATAATTTTTGACAAAGGAAAATTCACTTGCAGCAAGGGTGAATAGCCCAACTGCCATAACGATTGCACCGATAGAGATACATCTTCTTTGACCTAAAAATTTATCTGCTATGTAGCCGCCGACAAGAGGTGTCAAATAAACAAGCCCTGTGTACCAGCCGTAAATATTTCCCGCATGTTTAGTTGCGATAGTTTCGTCCATACCTTGAAATAAATATTGAATGAGGTATAAAACGAGGAGTGCTCGCATACCGTAGTAGGAAAATCTTTCCCACATTTCTACTGAAAATAATAAAAATAGGCCTTTCGGGTGGCCGCCCATTACATTTTTAAACATAGCAACACAATGATTACACGTACAAACTCAATCTGCAAGAACTTTTCCCTTTTTCGTAACAAAAAATTTAAAAATTGCCTACCGAAAATTAATTTTATATACTTGCAAAATGAGTTTCAAAAGTTGCAGATTTATTGAACACGGAATATATTTTAAATACATGCCTGACGGTTCTTTGGCTATAAAACCGTGTTGTAACATGGATGCCGCTTCCGAAGATGAACAACTTTTTTTGCAAAAAAAATACACGGGCGGAAAATTTGATTGGCAAGAAATTTTGAAAATCAAAAGACAACACAGAGATGATTGCAGAAAAGGTAATTATAACTGCGTTTGCGCTAAATGCTGGGAACTCAAAGAGGGTGATTGGGACGAAGATGATTATTTTTCGGAAATTACTTTTGCTCACATAATTAAATGCAATTCCCGTTGTGTTTACTGCTATATAGGCTGCGACGAAAAACTTTATTCCGCAAAACAAGAATACAAAATGATGCCCGTAATTCAGGACTTGCAAGAAAATAATCTGCTGAGATTTACGGGAAGTTTAAGATACATGGGCGGAGAGCCTACTCTGATGAGCGATTTTGAGGAAATTACCGACTTGTTTGTTGAAAATAATATTCCTGAAATTTATCTTCCAACCTCGGGAATAAAGTTTTCAAAAGCAATGGAGAAGGCTTGTAAGACCGTTCCGTTTTGTCAAATTTTTATCTCGATAGACTCCGGCTCTCCCGAAACTTACAAAAAAATCAAAGGGATAGATGCCTACAATATCGTTCTTGAAAGTTTGAGAAAATATGCCTCAAACAGAGAAATAAAAGGGCATATCTTGTCTAAATACATTCTTGTCCCGAAAATCAATGACAATACTACCGAAATTGATAAATGGATATCCGAGTCAAAAAAAATCGGGCTTAGAAACCTTGCTCCCGATGCGGAATATTCTTGCGTTTTTGACCAATCAAACGAAAAATATTTGAAACATCTGCTTAATCTTACAAAATATATGGAGAAAAAAATATATTCAGAAGACATGATTATGGACAACAGTGTTGTTTATAGGAAAATTCTTTTGGATTGGGCGGAAAAAAATAAAAAAAGATTGATGAACGACACCCCGAATTCTTCCGTGGAATTGAATATTTCAAACATGTCAAAAGATGATGTTGTCGACTTTTTAAATAAAATTATTGATGAAAATTCTATATGGAATAAACCTCTAATTCGGTTGACATCTAATAAAGAAATAACCGAAACGGAAGATTTTGAAGAAATTTTGTACACATGCTTTTTACTCGGGTTTGATATTCATCTTGAAACTAACGGTGAAAATTTTTCAGAAATGATAAAAGAAGCCCTAAAAATAAGTAATATCAAACTTTTTGTGAACGAAAACGGGAAATTTGTCCAAGATTATAAAAATATTGATGAAAACAAAGTTTTCATGATAAATTAGGCTATTACTGCGTTTTGGGAGTTTTTATTAAGTATTGTTACTGAAAAGAAACAAAATACACCAAAAAGAGCAATTTATTTTTTTAGCGCACTTCATGAAAATGTGCAGATAAATCTGCGAAGTGTGTAGAAAGTGTGGTATATAATGGCAATCGCTCCCGTAAGTTCATTAAATGTAGTTTCAATCAATTCAGTTGAAAGTAAAAAAGTTTCAAATCCTATTCAATCGGTTAAACCCGAAGTTCAACAAAAAGCACCGGAAGCAGGCGCATTAAAATCATATTTTATGGGCGGTAATGCTGCAACAGTTTCATTCGGCGGTTTCCCCGTAAGCACAGGCGGATTTATTACAAAGAAAATTGATGATGTTCCTTGTTGTTGTTGTGGTGGCAGAATGGTTAGAAATAACCAAATGGATGCCAAAGCAAGAGAATTTATGGGACTTAAAGGCGAAAAATTAGCAAACAAAATTGATGAAGATAAAGACTTTTTCAGAACTCCTCAAAGAGTTGTTATGATGCTTGCAGCAGAAGAAGCACGTAAACACCCCGGATACGATTTGACACAAGCAAAAAATGCAGCAGGTAAAGGTCTTAAAGAAAAAACTCAAAACTATTGTATTAATTCATTAAAAGAAGCAGATGTTATTGTTAAAGCATCATACGGAGAAAACAACCCGACTTCAAAATTAATTGCACAAGAAATCGAAAACTTG
>ERZ857629.1464-NODE-1464-length-25715-cov-5.780436_pt1 | contig 25715 bp, 17 predicted proteins | sample MGYA00519700_ERZ857629 | MGnify/ENA primary metagenome ERZ857629 (study PRJEB31778, sample SAMEA3449351) | human gut metagenome | biome: human gut; feature: human-associated habitat; material: faeces | place: United Kingdom | collected 2010/2012 ...
AAAACGTGATGAAGTTCCTGAGGGAACTTTGTCATGTTCTGACCGAAATCTGGCGGTTTTTCATCATTATCGTCACTATGAGGGTCTACGTCTGCTACCTTGGAATTGAAATGCACATTGTTTTGTTGTCAATATTGTGAGATTCTACGCTCTCTAATTTATTCCTTGGTAGTTGGCATTCCTAACTTTTTCCAGTTGAGGATTCCTCCTTCCATGTCAAATACTTTTAAGCCTAACTTCTGCATTTTCATACAGGCATGATGGCTGCGCTTGCCGCTTCGGCAGTATACATAATAGGTGTGCGACTTGTCGAGCTGTTTGATAGCCGCATCGAAGGCCTCGGTGTTGAGAAAGTCGAGCTGCTGGGCTCCTGCTAAATGCTCTTCTTGATATTCGTCAGGTGTACGTACGTCGAGGATAATACCAGTAGTATCGGCTTTGGCTTTTTCGATAAAGACTTGTGGTGTCAATATGCTGATACCATCTGATTGTGCAGAGCAGCCTGTAGTTCCAAAACTGATGGCTGTCAATAATGATAATAATATTTTCTTCATGTCTTATTCTGTTTTATTTATATTCTGTTTTTGATGTATGTGGTCTGTGAGTGCAGTAGCACATCGTGATAATTATCTCAACGCCATTACCCTGCAGAGAATCAGTTTCTTGTATTCCTTTTTTATACTTTCGGGCAGGAAAGAAGCATTGATGAGTTCGAGCCATTTAACGATGGAACGACGGAACTTCTTTGCCATATTACTGATAACCTTTTCGCTAAGTCCAGAAGCTGTCATCACTCTGATAAAATCAGACTTCTGTAACTTCCTTTTCTTGCCATTGAGCGTCAATGCTAATTCTTCCGTGTCTTCAGGCATCACAATCTTGGTAGATAGTAAATCGTAGGCAGGAGTAAGAGCATAGCCCATTTTGCGATTATTGTATAGCGAGAAGTTCTTGAGGTGCATGTCGGCATTGCCTGTTATCCACGAAAAGATGACAACTTCCCAATAGTTGACAAGGTCGAGCTGTGAAAAGGATGAATGTTTTTTGATAAGTTTGGCTATCTGCTCGTAGGAACCTTTATACTTGTATTCGGTAAGTCGCTCTGATAGCTGGCACATATCCTCCATCGGTACCTTTTTTCCATCTTCCAGGCGGTCTATTCTTCTGGTTATGTAGCAAAGCTCGCCATCGGCAAAGCGTATCAATCCGTGAGGAACCACTGCTATCTTGGCAGCCTCGGCAAGGTGCATTGTGAGGTCTTCTATCTCTGGCAGACAACGATATCGCTCAGTCTGTGGTTTTAGGATGTATTTCCCCCATAGTCCGACAATGGTAAATCGTGAAGGTTCATTCTTGCCTCCAGGGTTGACATCGAGCGAGAGCTTGGCTTGTACCCCTGTGAGTGTAGTTTGACTTCTGACTACTTGTTTGGCCAAATCGCCTATTTCTTTTCTAACATAAGGTAGGAGAGGGGCTTCCTTAGTTCCGAAAAGCTTGCGTGCACAGGCTGGATGGTAGTCCACCTGACCTACTTTTAGGGGCTTATAGCAATATAAACATTTCTCCATACACGATTGTCCTTTCTTTATTTATTGGTGGATTTTACTTCATTGTGGTTTCGTTATCTTCAACAGGAATAATGCTTACTGCTCCAATACAGTCTCTACAGCAAGCCAACAGGAGCGACATCCTGTCGCGCTGATTGATTTTCCAACTGCTTTCAGCAATATTCAGCAACCACCCTTCTGGTATCAGGCCATCAAAGAAGGGGAACAACACGGTGTCGTGGTAGGGGGCTTCGGAAAGTGGGAGGGTTAAACTAACTGCCTCTGCCGTTTTTGATGCAAGATAATTGGCATCGTATGCAAAGGTGAATCCTGTCTCATCTTCAGTCAACATTCCCACGTATTGGTCGTAGAGATATACTCTTCCTTGTTTCATATCTTGCGTTTTTAGATGGGAGTTGTGGTTTGTCGTTTCTTTGTCATTATCATCAGAGAAATCTACTATCCTCTGGAGAATCTATGTTTATGAAATTTATTCTTTTTTGATAGGAACAGGTCCTACTTCTTGTCCGAAAAGTAAGAGAACTTGGTTTACCTTGTCAAGGCGTAGTGTTTCTTTGCCTTGTTCCAGTTCGCGCACGAATCTCAGTCCTACGCCTGATTTGGCAGCCAGGTCGACTTGTGTCAATCCGAACTGCTTGCGCATTTCTTTTACGTATGATGATAATATATCGCTCATATTCTTTGTTTCTTGGCAATTATGATACTCATTTTATACCCTTTCGGGTAATGTGATGAAGGAAAATGTATTATATTATACCCTTTCGGTGGCAAATATACAAAGAATAATTGAAAATATTCCCGAAAAGGTATAATATATAATAAGTTTTAACTAATTATACCTTTTCGGGAGTAAACTATGAAATATTATTGCTTTTTGGGAATTCCATAAGAACCAGTAACATGAAGATATAATTTGAAATCAATCTCTATTCATGCTCGATTTCCTTCTATTCCTCTGGCTCTTGATGTTTCATCAGCGTTCCTAATTCTCTGACTTTTTTCTCAAACTCATTTCTGTCAATGATTGCGCCATTGCGTAGTTTTGCCCTATAATTATATATGGTGTTGACTGCATAGTGTAGGAATTCTGCAATCTTTGTACTATCGTCGATGCCCAGACGAATGAGTGCAAATACTCTTACTATGGCTGAGAGTTTGTCAGGGGAGGATAGATGAATTTGGTATTCTTCCTTCAGCAGTCCATTCAAATCCTCCACGAAGTTGGGGAAGAGGTTTAGGAATACCTTGTCGAAATTGGCGTATAGTTCTTCAAGTTCTTGCTCTTTGACCTCTGAACTCTTAGTCATAGAGTAGAGTTCGTTGTACTGTTTGTTTTTTACCATCTTATTGACATTGAGGCGCAATTTGTCCAGTTTATCGATGTAGTGTGAACAAGCCCCCAGGAACTGGCCTATATATTCTTCCTTAACCCCATTCGACTCATTGAGTTTGTCGTTGGATGCTTTTAGCATACCATTGGTGGAAGATAGTTTGTTGTTGAGTTCTTCTAATTGAGTATTGGTTTTCTTCAGTTCGTTTCTTGCTTTCGACAGATACGATTTCTGCTTGTTGATATAGAATGTCAATAAAGCCAATGCGATGACCAAAAGACTCACACATATAATGGCAAAGATGAGACGATGGTTGGCCTTTTTGAGTTCTGCCTGATAGTTGTGGTCTATGGTGCCAAGCACTGGAGATATCTGCCAACTGCGTATGCGAGTACTGAATCTCTTGTTGGCGTTCCACGAAAAGTTGATGTATTTGTATGAGCGTTCCACATCTTTTTCCTTGCTGAGTATCTCTGCAAGAATCCAGAGTGAAGCTTGGTCGTTGATGGCACATTTTACATCACATATAGCAGATTGTAGTAGCCAGTATTTTACCATGTCCTCGTCTTTCAGCGAGCGGTATATTAAGTAGCGATAGTAGGCCACAATTCCATATTCGTGACTTCCTTTCTTGCACTTGCTTAATCGGATGTCGTTAATTTTAAGAGCTTCTTTCAACTTATTCTGGCTGGTTAGCAAGACCTCCTTTCTCATGAGGTAATCCTCGCTGTTAGGGGATAATATTGAAAATAATGTATCACGACAACAGCTTTGTTTGCTGTAGAATTCTTGACTTAGGTCCGTGTCAATGTTTATATTTGAAAAGCCCAGTTCGCCATAGACGTGATAAAAGGCTATGTAATAGTCTTTCTTGTTAGAGTTATTCAAAGTTTTTTTATCGATACTTTGTAGAACATGAAGTGCCTCCGTGAATGCTCCTGATGTTGAATATTGTAAAGCAAGTAAGCTTCTCAACTTGGTAAAGTCGCTCTTCATGTTGTTTCTTTTTGCCAAGTCGATGGCTTGGTGAATATAATAAATAGAAGAGTCGCTTTGGTATGCTTTGTATTCTTCGTATAGTTTGTAATATGCGGTTAGGAGTTGTTGGGGGGTATGTCCTTGCCGGCTCTGTTTTTTGATTTTAGTGATACGGCTTTCTTTTTGGTTGATATAGTATTGTGATTGTTTGATAGCCTGATCAAGTTGCTCGTATAAGTCTTTTATGTTTTTATTCTGAGCAAAACTTGAAGTTAGTGCAGAGAAGCACAATATATATACCAAAGATAGTATCCTTTTCATTATGTTTTGTTTGTTGTAAGATTAAAATAGATTTAAATTAAGCCTGTTCTACTGAGTAAGCAAACATTCAAAGGCAAAGATAAGTTTTTTAGTGGATAATGCCAAATGTTTGGCATGTTTTTTTTATATAATTTAACTTTCGCGAACGAGGGAAGTTAAAGAAGTTAGAGAAGTTAAAGGAGTTAAAAAAAATAAAGAAGTTAAAGAATTTAAAGAATTTAAAGGAGTTAAAGGAGTTAAAACCGTATGCTTTATAGCTAAATATACAACCAAAAATGCTATTGGCTATAACTTCTAACGACCGAAGGGAGTGATAACTTCTTTAACTACTATAACTTCCGTACTTGCAAAACTTCAGTAAATGACATCTACGTGATAAGTTCATTACGAAAAAGGCTGCCCCAATCACTTGGAACAGCCTTCAACCAATCAAAATACCTATATTTCAGTTCTAAACCTAAATCTACTTTTAATTTCTTTTAGATGGGTTTACAAGTCACGTTTTTTTATTTCTTTTCTACTTTGAGAACTGCCTTGTCTACACCGGCAGTCAAGTCAACTGTAAAAACGTATGTCTCGCCATCCTTCAGTTCTACTCCATCTTTCAGATAAACATTGCCGTTGTCGTGACCGTTACCGTCACCGATGCCGAATACCTCGCTCTCAGTTGAGATGAGATGGCTGTGATCCTTACCCTTGAACTCAATACCCCAGTTTGCCTGACCGAAGAACTTGAAGTTTACGTCAGTAGCTCTGAGCTGCTTGCCTACGGTGAGTGTAACCTGATATACCTTATCCTTGATTGGAGTGAGACAGACATCAGAATCGGTGCCAGTCCACCAACCATGATTTACAGCGTCCCAAGTAGGTTTGTTGATTCCTTCGTTTCCTATTATCCAAAGAGCGCCAGTACCATCAGCGTTCAATGCCATAGGCTCGTTTCCCTTCATTGTCCAGATGCGGAAAGACTTATGAGTGAAGTCAGCCTGTACGGTGTATCTGCCTGTGATGGCCTTGAAGGTGTAGGTGCCATCTTCTTCTTTTTGGAACCAATCATTGTCATAATACCAGTCATCTGGCAGATTATTGCCGTTGATAGTAAGGTTACAGGTAGCACCTTGCTTGATATCTCCCACCCAAGTCTTACCTGCATCAGAATCGGCAAAATCGAGCATGGTGATAGGTAAAACATCTGTAGGTCCTGCAGTATAGTTCTTGGCATCGAAAGTAACGACTACATGATCAGTATTCTCTGACGAGAAGTTGAAGTTGTTGGTTTCGCCCAAATTGATGTCCTTTCCTGTACTTGAACCAAACACGAACTTGCCATCTTTGGTAGCGAAATATCCCTTAAAGTTCTTCTTTGTGTTGGGAAGAACAGTCTGATACATGAAATTGCCAACTTCGGTCATGTCATACTTGGTTCCGTCAGCACAGACAAATTGCAAGTTTGTAAAGTGAGGACGCTTGATGTCGAATGATAAAGTCTCAGTATTTGCCTTTGTCGACACATTTTGCAAAGTGAGTTGTATATCAACCTTACCATCAGGAATGCTCTGAACGTAAGGTACTTTGAGCTTGACAAGATATTCGCCAGGCTCCTTGGTACGGATAGTTGTTGCGTCTACACTCTGACCGCTGAAAAGCAAGTTGGCTTTCAAGGTAGAGAGAGCTACGCCCGCCTCATCCTTACAGTCTACTTTCACTTCTACCTCTTCGCCCATCCATACTGCTGTAGTAGGAGCGCTATAGCTCATCACTGGATTTCCAGTAGGTGTTGGAGCATCGTAGTCGTCTTCACCGCAAGCTGCCATTAGTGGTAGAGCGAGCAATGCTATGATATAATATTTGATATGTTTCATAATGGTTGTATCTATTGTTGATTAATTACTAAAATGACATTCATTATTTATTCCATTTGCACGAAATAACACCATTAGCAGGTACATTGCATGTAAAGTTATGGATGCCATCGCTTAGATTAATAGATTTAGTCTCATCTCCCTCGTTGATGATAACAGCAGCAAGGCTTCCGTCAGGATTCAAAAATTCTGCATGAGTTATCTTGCTGTCATTAATGGTACGTGAAGTAGTACCGATACGAACAGCACCAGGGGCCACCACGCTTGCCATGTGGTTGATGATGTAATAATGAGAATTATAGCTCAACTGTTTGTACCCATTCTGATTGATGTCGATGGCGCCATAGCAAGTTTGGCATCCACCATCAAGATTGGGACCCATTTTGTTGTCGAGCATCAAGTTCCAAACGAGTACGGCCTTGCAGTTTTGATTGACAGTAGCGAGTGCTACATTCTTCATATCTGCCATCAAGCGCTTGCTCAAGTCACGTCCATTATTCCAAGTTCCGATACTTGTTTCTGAGAAGATAAGTTCCTTGTCGGGGCGCTGGTTGTGGATATCTGTCAACTCGCTGTTGTTGCCACCATAGTCATGATATGCAGCTCCAACAACCAACTCGGAACCTTCAAAATTGTCACCGATAGCATTGTAGAGTTTAATAGGATAATCTTCTTGGTCGGCACTCTTGTCATAGTCGTAGTTGTGATCGAAGACATAAATCTTGGTCTTCAGATTATTCTTCTTAAACTGCGCTGCCAATTCCTTTACGAAAGGAGCCTCTTCCTGCCAAGGCATATAGAGAGATGCACAGTTAGCCTTGTTCAATGGCTCATTCTGAGGACTTACAGCATAGATATTGATACCCTTTTCTTTCATTACCTTGATGAACTTCACAAAATACTTGGCGTAGGTCTCACGGTAATCAGGGTTGAGATGTCCGTCAGTCCAGGAGTCCTTTGGAGTCTTGGTATCTATGTCAGCAACCTTCATCCATTTAGGACAAGTCCATGGTGCTGCTATGATTTTTAAACTTGGGTTGATAGACAAGATTTCCTTTAATACCGGAATCACATAGTTGTTCTCATCGCTATAAAGTTCGAAATTACTGATAGGGTCGTTTTCGCTTCCCTTTTTATCGCAATAAGTATATTCAGTACTCGAGAAATCGTTGCAGCCTAATGAGATGCGAGCGTAACTAACGCCATATCCCTCTGTAGTGGAGTAAATGCGCTTTAAGAGAGCCTGGCGAGCCTCTGGATTCATCTGCATGAGATTGTAGCAAGAAGAGTAGGTGATGGCATATCCGAAACCATCGATAGTCTGGAATTTCTTATTTTTGTCTATTTCGATGGTTGTTGGCGCCATAGATACACCATCAAAAAGTTTGGCTTCTCCCTCTGCCAAGGAATATATGCCATCGGCTGTTGTGGTAAAAGTCTTGGCAGTTCCTTGTGTAGGTATAGGGTTGGGAGCTTCGCTTGGAGTCTCAAAATCAATAGGATCTGAGAATGAATTACTACTGCTGCATGCTGTCACAGAAAATACTGTGGCGCAGATAAACATCATAATTTTATGGTTATGGTATTTCATATGAATAGTTCTTTTTTATATTTGAAATAATTTTATCTTCACATTTTGAGATTGTGATTAGTAACCAGGGTTTTGTTTCAGGTTAGTGTTTTGGTCGAGAGCCGTCTGTGGTATAGGCAACAGGTAAGAGTTACTGTCAAACAGTTTAACTTGTTTGATGCGGCCTTTATCACGATTATCAATACCATTGAGATATTTTTCTACTTTGTTGTTGCGGCATAGATCGAACCAACGCTCTCCCTCAAAGGCAAGCTCTAAACGGCGTTCGTGGAGCACGGCTTCTATCATAGCTTCCTTGCTGTTTGTCTTATCAGAAGTAAGTTCCTTCAGTTTGGCACGTTTACGAATATGGTTTACGAGTTTCGCACTCTCGTCAAGGTTGCCCTTATAGGCTTCCGCCTCTGCCTTCATGAGGATAATGTCAGCGAGTCGAATCCAATAAATGTTGTTGTAGGAAGAACGCAACTTATACATGAATGGGTAGTTGGAGGCTGGATAATAGTTGCTCCATGTACATGCATAATATACAATAGCCTGATTCTTGCGTATTTCGTCGCCTTCTTTTTCAAAGTCGCTGATGATGTCGCGCGAAGGAGTGATCCACTTTGCCCATGTGAAATAGAAATCCCAGTTGTCCAACTGGCGTCCGAACATCCATGTTTCCCAGTTTCCGCCACCTGTTGTCCAATGAACCTCCAAAATACCTTCTTTGGTATTACGTTTCAGGCAATCCTTGGTTGTCTCATCGTATCCCCAGAGAGTTTCGTAACTATCTTCAAGTTCTACACCTGTTGTCTTGATTACCTTATCAGCGTAGGTTATTACTTTATCGTAATCTTGTACTTCCTTTTCGGCGTAGACCTTGGCAAGCATAGCTTGAGCTACAGTCTTGGTCATCTTGGTGCGGTCAGAATTATCATTGTCAGGAGCATATTTTTCAGCATCTGTCAAGTCGGCAATAATCTGTTCATAGCACTCCTTGGGTGTTTTACGAGGAGGATAGTAAGTAGGGTATACCTCATTGATGTTATCAGAGGTGATTGTTTTTGCAATGGTTGTAATAACAGGGAATGAACCCCAAAGACGTGCCATTCGGAACATCATCAAAGCACGGAAAATTTCTCCTTGAGCCTTATAGGAATGATATTCTGTATCTGAGATTTGACCACTTTCCTTCAGTTGTTCTACTCCATTGATGAGTACATTGGCCTTAGCGATATCCTCTAAGTAACGATCCCAGTCTCTACTCAAAACAGGGTTACTGGCATCGATAGAGTTGGTTTCGTAAGGCACCACCTCGGCTCCTGTAGTACCAGCATACGCATTATCACTATGAGAGTCGCCTATCAAGAGATAATCGAGATGGGTGTGCTCCTGACGATTGCGGAACAACTCATAGAGAGACTTGAGTTGTGCTTCTGCGGCAGCCTTATCCTTTAAAACAGCTGTGGATGTTTCAGTCTGGGTGCCCTGTGTTATTTCTGAAGGATCGGATATAGGCTCATAGTCGAGTGAGCAACTTGCCAATGATATCATGGTTAAGCTACCGAGCGCTAAAGTCTTGATCTTATTATATGTTTTCATTGTTGTCATGATTTTTAGAATTCAACTTTTACACCTAATACTACGCTTTTGTTGAGAGGGTATGTGCCCCAGTCGATGCCTTGTACACTACCACTATTACCATACTGATTGACCTCTGGATCCATACCAGAATAATCGGTAAGGGTAATCAGGTTGGTAGCTGATACGTATGGCTGCAAACGAGTCAGTCCGAAGCGTGAGATCAGTTTGCGTGGAACATCGTAAGAGAGGGAGATATCTTTTAAGCGAATATAACTGCCATCCTCTACGAAGTAGGTAGAATTACGGATGTCCCACTTAGCTTTAGGTACGTTGGTGATTTGTCCTGGAACTCTCCAGCGTGCCAATACCTTGGTGCTTTGGTTCTTGCCATCATACATTCCTTCTGTTTCCATTCGGGAGACATTATAGATGTCGTTTCCATAACTTCCCTGGATAAGAATACTGAGATTCAAACCTTTATATGAGAAGGTGTTGGTCATACCGAAAGTGAAGTCTGGGTTAGGGTCACCGATATAGGTACGATCACTTGCAGAAACGAGTCCGTCGCCAGTTACGTCCTTGTACTTCATGTCACCAGTTTCAGGATCAACCCCTTCTGCTATATATCCCCAGAAACTGCCTAAAGGCATGCCGGGAGTGTTGCGTACAACTGGTTCGTTGACATAGTCGGTGGTTTTAGCATCATAATATACTTGCGTTAGAGCCAGACTTTCCAACTTGTTTTTATTGAATGAGATGTTAAAGTCGGTGTTCCACTTAAATGTTCCAATCAAGTTCTTTGAGGAGAAGGCAAATTCCCAACCCTTATTGCTCATCGAACCGCCATTATAGGTAAGACTTGTTGCAGCTGCACTTCCTGCAGGAAGGGTGATGTTCATCAGCATATCCTTGGTCTTCTTGTAATAGTAATCGGCATAGAAAGTCAAGCGGTTTCCTAATACAGTCAGGTCGAGTCCGATGTTAGTCTGTGTTGTTGTTTCCCATGTCAACTCAGGGTTGCTCAAGTTGCCTTGTGAGAATGTAGGTATAGCGTTGGCGTCATTGCCCTCACCAAACCATTGTACACGATTGATATTGTATCTTGCCAAATAACTATAGTCGCCCAAGCCACTCTGGTTACCAGTCTGTCCCCAGCCACCACGAATCTTCAAGTCGTCTATCCACTTGATATCCTTCATGAATTTCTCATTGCTCACACGCCAAGCTCCAGAGAAAGATGGGAAATAACCCCAACGATGGTGAGGAGCTAACTTGGAAGAACCATCAGCACGCATATTGGCTGTTACCATATAGGTGTCGTTCCAGTTGTATTGTAAACGAGCGAAGGTAGAGAAGATAGCCCAATCAGCAGCAGAAGAACCAGTTCCTGTCCAGGAAATCTTGTTGGCAGCATTCAGAGTAGGGAAGTTATCATTCGCATAGTTGCTACCATTGATATAGTTTTGGCTCCACTTGCTTTGAGTCCATGAACTACCTGCCATGGCATCAAAGTTATGTTTACCCAATGTTTTTTTGTAATTCACCACATTGTCCCATACGATAACACTGCTGATATTACGTCCATCATAGCCTGTTCCAAATTCCTGACGACCAATGGTTGTAGAGATAGGGTCGAGGAAGTTGGTTGTTGTGCCTTGTGTGCGATCGAAAGACAAAGACAGGTTGTACGTCAACTCAGGCATGAAGGTAACTGTTGCTTTTCCTGTAGCCAACAAACGATTGTATGCAGATTTGTTGTTCTGTGTTCGGGCTATATTCTCAGCAGGTGAAGTGATATTTACGCCATAGAAGTTGTTGTAAAATTGATTTGGATTCTCAGGATTCCATACAGGAGCGTAAGTAGGCGTATTGACGATAGCCGTAACTACACCGCCACGGTTAGAACCCGTACCGGAAATAATACCTGTACCCTTGTTGGTATAGTCAGAATAGGTTACGCTTGCATTAAGGCGCAGCCACTTACGAATGTCGTTTTCAACAGATGCGCGGAAATTGTAACGCTTGTAACTTGATTTCTTGATGACACCATTTTCACCCGTGTAACCACCAGAGATGAAGTATCTCATTTTTTCTGTTCCATTAGTGATAGAGACCTGGTAGTCCTGTACGTTTCCAGTGCGGAAAACCTCGTCTTTCCAGTCGGTCATGTCTTTCAAACCTTCAGGGAGTTTTACCATACCAATCTCATCCATCAATTCTTTATACTGTGCAGCATTGAGTGATTCTTGATTATCGCGTACAGTATTAAACGCATAGTGTGCATTCAAGCTGATTTTTGCTACACCTGTTTTTCCCTGCTTGGTTCCGATAATGATAACTCCATTAGCTGCTCGAGAACCATAGATGGCAGCTGAAGATGCATCTTTTAATACTTGGATATTGTCAATATCATCAGCAGCCAAGAAGTCAATATTGGTCATAGGCACACCATCTACCACATAGAGTGGGTCGTTGCTACCATTCAATGATGTAGTACCACGCACACGTATGGTGGGGGAAGCACCTGGCTGACCATTGGCTTGTGAAATTTGTAGACCTGCTGCTTTACCCTGCATACCAGCAGCTGCAGATACAATAGGACGTGTAGAAAGATCCTTCGCCGACACGCTTGAAACAGCAGTAGTAACATCTTTACGCTTCACTGAGCCATAACCGATGGCAACTACTTCATTTAGCATGTTAGCTTCCTCTTCAAGTGTGATCTTGATGCCATTTGAAGCCTTTACTTCTTTATTCTTATAGCCAATATAAGAAATCTTGAGTTTAGCACCTTGTTGTACTTCGATGGTAAAATGTCCATCCAAATCGGTGGCTACACCATTTTGCGTTCCATTTTCAAGAACAGAAGCTCCAATAATGGGTTCATTGGTGTTGTCGATTACAGTGCCAGTAATCTTCATCTTTTGACCCCAGGCAGTAGCCGAGATTAATAGAACGAGTGCTGTAGATGCTAATCCTCGCAACATAGCATTACTTTTTGCTTTTCTCATAAATTTAAGTTTTAATTATGTGTATATCTTTTTATAGCTTTTGTCTTTGTGGACAGTGCTATGTTTGTTCAATTGCAAAAGTAATAAAAAAAGTAACAGAATGTATGTTGATTAAATCATTAAGTGGTGAAAATAAGTGGTTTTGAATATGTAAGGTATTGATTGTTAGTGTTATATGGCTTTTGATGTTTTCTAATTAAGTGGTGATTTTATGAAATGGAATAATGGTTAATATTGTAGATGTTTGTTTATTTATGTCTAAAAAAAGAGTGTAATGAATACTTCGTGAAGTGATTCATTACACTCTTTCTTGTTTAATGAAGTTTGCCTATATATAAAATAAGGTATATATATAATAAGGTGTAACACCCCTATGCGATACAAACAATCATTTGTTATGCGTTGTAAGTTTCTTTATTTTCCGAGGTTCTTTTTCTTCTCGTTCAATTCTGCCTGCTTACGTGCAAGTTCAGCTTGCTGTTTTTGCTGCAATTCCTGCAGAGCCTGCATTCTTGCCATCAATCCGCTTGCCTTCTTAGGATTGCTCTTGTTCTCCTGATAGCGCTTCTCCAAGATGGCGAGGAGTTTCTCGTCGTTGGTGGTCTTGCGCAAGGTCCACATGATGGCTGCACTGAAGAACAATGAGATGAAGTAGTAGAAATTCAAGCCAGAAGAATAGTCGTTGAACATGAAGAAGAACATCAGAGGCATGATGAGCATCATCCACTGCATCATCTTCATCTGCTCTGCCTGCTGTCCTACCATCTGGTCGCGCTGCTGGCGCATGGTCATCCAAGAGTAGAGGAGGTTGGCCACGCAGAAGAGGATACAGGTAAGGCTCAGGTGGTCGCCTATCAACCAGATGTTGGTGTTCCACTCTATGATAGGGTCATAGGTGCTCAGATCACTCATCCACAGGAATTTCTCACCACGAAGCTGAATGGCATTAGGCACAAAGTTGAACATCGCAACCCAAACAGGCAACTGAATCAGCATAGGGATACAACCAGATAATGGGCTTACACCATACTTAGAATACTCTGCCATCATAGCCTGCTGCTTCTGCATCTGATCCTCTGGCTTATTATACTGAGCGGTAGCAGCTTCGAGTTTTGGCTTGAGTACGCGCATCTTTGCACTGCTCATATAGCTCTTCTTTACCATAGGGTAGGTGATGAGCTTGAGGAGCAGGGTAATGAGAATCAGCACGATACCCATAGGGAATATCTTACTCAACCAGTCGAATACATAGATTGTGAAGAAACGGTTGATCCAACGGACGATAGGCCATCCTAAGTATACAAGCTTCTGGAACTCCAAGTCCTTGCCGAAGGTGCTTTCCTTTTCGGTATTCTTGAGAATCTGGAAATCGTTAGGACCGAAGTAGAACTCAAACTCAGAAGCCTTCTTGCCGGTTGGGTCGAAAGCAGTCTTCATCTTAGCTTGGAACTGTTTCAGATAGCCGGAACCCTTCTCCTGAGGGATAGAAGTCATGAAGGCATCCTTGTCGAAGTTGTCCTTGGATATCATGATGGCAGAGAAAAACTGGTTCTTGAAAGACACCCAGTCGATGGTTTCTTCAATCTTCTCGTCTACTTTTTCGCTTGTCTCGTTCAGATGGTCGGTACCTCCCTCTACATCGTGATAGGTGAGGGTAGTGTAACGGTTCTCGAACATGAAGCCGCGCTCCTGTTGACGGGCCTTGTCGCTCCAGTCAACATCCATCTTGCTATAATTAGGCGAGAACAATCCAGCCATGCCCTGTGCTTGAAGGCTCATGTGGAGCATGTAGTCCTTGCCCAATGTATAAGTCATAGTGAGAGTCTTGCCCGGAGCAGCCTCTGCTGTCATGGTGACAGATGTCTTTGTGACATTTGATGGAGTAAAGTAAAGGTCGCTGGTGATAATGTTGGCTTCCTTAGCCTCGAGCATGAACTTGAGGCTCTGGTCGTTGCCATTGAAGAGAGTTACGTCCTTCTTGTCTTTTGAGCCGTCTTTCACCTTGATGTCATGACCCACATAATCCTTGACTACTGCCTTCTCGACAGTACCGCCCTTGGTGTTTAGAGTCAATTCTACTTTCTCGTTACTTAAAACGATTTTCTGAGCCTGGCCCTTTAAAGCCGAATAGAAGAGTGCAGTAGAGTCTGCCTCAATCTTGGCTTTAGCATCAGCCTGTCGCTGCGCAGCGGCAGCTTTGTTTGCTTTTTCCATCTCGGCATGTTTAGCCTTAGCGATGGAGTCCTGAACGAATGCCGCTCTCTGCTCTTCAGCAGATGGCTGTGAGTACCAACTGAACCCAATCAGTACAAGAGCAATCAGGAGGAAACCGATAATGTTGTTTTTGTTCATATTTATTTTTTGTTTTCAATTGCTGTTTTGACGAAGTCCATAAACAGTGGGTGTGGCTTCAGCACAGTGCTTTGGTATTCGGGATGATATTGAGTTCCGATATACCACTTGAGTCCTGGAATCTCAACAATTTCTACCAAGTTGCTTTCAGGGTTACGTCCTACACACATCATGCCGTGTTTCTCAAACTCCTGTTGGAAGTTATTATTGAATTCATAGCGATGGCGGTGACGCTCTTGGATGTGTTCTTTCTTATAGATATTGAACACACGTGAGCCTTGTTTTAACACACATTCGTATGCTCCCAGTCGCATGGTGCCTCCCATATTGGATATGTTCTTCTGTTCCTCCATGATGTCGATGACATTATGTGGAGTCTTTTCGTCCATCTCACGTGAGTTGGCATCTTGGTAGCCCAATACGTTGCGTGCAAACTCGATGACCATCATCTGCATACCCAAGCAGATACCAAATGTAGGGATGTTGTGTGTGCGGGTGTAGTGAGCAGCAACGATTTTTCCCTCTATACCGCGTTGCCCAAATCCAGGACAGATGACAATGCCATCTTGTCCCTTTAGGTTTTCTGCAACGTTGTCTTCCGTTAACTCTTCTGAGTTGATGAAGGTGATATTTACCTTATGGTCGTTGTAAGTGCCAGCATGTGAGAGGCTCTCACGGATGCTCTTATAAGCATCTTGTAGGTCGTATTTTCCTACCAAGCCAATGTTGACAACCTCTGTCGCATTGTTACGTCGATCGAGAAACGACTTCCATGGACCGAGTGTGGGCTTCTCGTTTATAGGTTCGCCCATCTTTCTCAAGATGGCGGTGTCGAGTCCTTGGTTCTGCATGTTGACAGGTACCTCATAGATACTTGGCAGGTCTTCACTCTGGATGACACAATCGAGGTCGACATTACAGAAACTTGCAACTTTCTTTAGGATGCCTTCTTCCAAATGCTTCTCTGTACGCAGAATGAGAATGTCGGGCTGGATACCTACGCTCTGCAGTTCTTTGACGGAGTGCTGGGTGGGTTTGGTTTTCAACTCGCCTGCAGCCTTTAGATAAGGCACATAGGTAAGATGCACGTTGATAGCATTCTTTCCCAGTTCCCATTTCAGCTGTCGTATCGCCTCCATGTAGGGTGCGCTCTCTATGTCTCCGATGGTACCCCCTATCTCAGTAATGACAAAGTCGTAATGATACTTTTGTCCGAGTAACTTAACGTTGCGCTTGATCTCGTTGGTGATGTGAGGTACTACCTGTATTGTTTTTCCAAGGTAGTCGCCACGTCGCTCCTTGTCGATAACAGCCTTGTAGATGCGGCCTGTAGTGAGAGAGTTAGCCTTTGTCGTCTGGATGCCTGTGAATCTCTCATAATGGCCCAAGTCGAGGTCTGTTTCCATTCCATCCACCGTCACGTAGCATTCGCCATGCTCGTAGGGATTTAGTGTACCCGGGTCGATGTTGATGTATGGGTCAAACTTTTGAATTGTAATGTTGTAGCCCCTGGCTTGCAGAAGCTTTCCGATGGATGATGATATGATACCTTTACCTAAAGAAGAAACCACACCACCGGTTACGAAGATGTACTTTGTTTCAGCCACGATGTTTTATATTTAAATTAGAATAATGGTGCAAAGTTACTATAAAATTATGAATTAGCCAAAATTATTGTCAATATTGGCGTGGCTTTTATGAATTATTTGTTACCTTTGTGCCCAAATAAGAATCAAGCAAGTATGAATTTAAGATATTATATATTGGTGTTTATCTTATGTGTGGTGGGGATGACTCATGCACAGAGGGGAGGAAATAATAGAAATAAAATAGAAAAGGATTGGGTATCAGCGTATATGGACTCTTTGATGGCTTCTCAGAAACGTATAGATTCTTTGCAGGTTCATCATCGTGATAGTCGTTATGCGCAACTTTTTACTCCGCTTACTTTCTATCATGAGCCTGCAGCACGTTTCTTGCGTCTTGTTCCTGGCAAAGAGGTGGTTTCCGACTCTTTACAGACCTTTATTGATCAGGCACTGATGCATGTGTATCTCAATAGGCCCGATTTGGTAAAACTCCATGAGACCCATCTTGTTAGTGTAGGTGCGCCAATAGTCACAGACCCATCCCCTCGTTATACTTCTACAGACTTGGTCAAGGAGGTAGCCCCAGAGGCGATAGAGCCGAGTGTGGCTCCGATGCAAATCCTGCTAACCAAGCCCAATTTCTGGACAATAAAGGGCGATTACTATCTTCAGTTCTTACAAAACTATGTCTCGGACAACTGGTATAAGGGTGGAGAGAGTAACTACTCGTTGTTGGGAAGTGTCACCATGCAGGCCAACTACAACAACAAGCAGAAGGTGAAATGGGAGAATAAGTTGGAAATGCGTCTCGGTTATCAGACGTCGCGAGGAGATACTATTCATAAATACAAGACTACGGAAGACTTGATACGCTATACAGGCAAGTTGGGATTGCAAGCTACTAAACGTTGGTATTACACGCTCCAGATGATAGCCCAGACGCAGTTTACGCATGGCGTGAAGAGTAATGATCGTATGATTTACTCTGACTTTTTCTCACCATTTAATTTTAACCTATCTGTCGGTATGGATTATTCAGTAGACTGGCTTAATCATCATCTCAAGGGAAGTGTTCATATGGCTCCGTTGGCATTTAACTGGAAGTATGTGGGGCGTATAGACCTTTCTACCCGCTATGGATTGGATGAAGGAAAACATAGTAAAATCGATTACGGTTCAGAGTGTACGATAGATCTGAACTGGGTGCTTGCTGATAATCTGAAATGGAAAACACGTTTGTATGGTTTTACCACATACAAACGTGCTGAAGTAGAGTGGGAGAATACGATAACTTTCCAGTTTAATCGTTATATCTCAACCAATGTTTTTATCTATCCTCGATTCGACGACGGAGTCAATCGCAAGGATGGTCATGGCTACTGGCAGTTTAAGGAGTTTGCCTCAGTGGGCTTCTCCTATTCATTTTAGTAAATACCAAAAATCGTAATCCATACGCAAGCGGCGAGGATAAGCAGTGCGCTGACGAGGAGAAAAGCAAATAGTATCTTACTGATTATGATACGCTTTTTGTGTAGTGGGCTGCATGCACGCATAGGCGTGCCGACGTGTTGATGTGTATGGTGCGAATGGTGTGTACTATGTGTACTCCTTGTTTTATCCATTTGCATTCCCTTTTACTTATTATCATCTTTTATCTTATCGTATTCCGACTCAGAGTTCTCATCTGAGTCGGAATATGAAATTTATTCTATCAGGCTTGACTTGATTATCGGTTTCCTAAGGTTTAGAATCGGAAACAAACTTCTACGTCAGCCATAGAGTAATTGTGCTTCTGAAGTGTACGATCGTTAATAAGCGCATACTCTGTGAGGATGGTGAAGTTTTTGTTGATATTGTAGTTAAGGCCTGCCTCGTATTGAGTTTTCATCATGTCGGTTTTGCCGTTGGCTTGATACATGTCGTAACGAGCTTTGGCATAGAGCTTTTTACTTACGATAGGAGCGATGACAAGAGCGTAAACACCTTGAGCCTTGTTGCCTATGCTTCCATTGAGATTGCAGTCTTTAGAGTTGGCGTCGCCATGGTTGGTGATGCTCTTGGCAAAAGCCATACCTGTGGAGTGAATGTATTCAGATCGGAAAGTCCAATCGTTGGTGTTGTATTCGAAGGAGAAAGCATAACGATTTTGGGAGAGTTTACGAACTCCAGAGAATGTTTCCTTTTTGGGGTTGCCTTCTTCGTCGAGTATAGCATTTCCCGAAGCGTCTTTTTGATAGATGGTGTTGCCTTGTTTGTCATCGTTCCATGTACCCTTGCGTGCATAAGAACCTGTCCAACCGAATACGCCAATTCGCATCCCCTTAACGGGCATTACCCAAATGCCACCGATGATGTTCTTTTGGTTGTCGACATCCTTGGTGTTGATGCCTTGTCCGTTGAATACACCTATCTGGTAGTGTAAGAGGTTACGACCATTGACATTCTTAAGGAAGTCGCCTTGTAATTGTAGACCAATGTCTCTACCATTGGAAGCATGTTCGCCAGCACGATCACTGAATCCTGCTAATTTACTTACGTTCTGCGAGTAGCTCATGAAACCCTGGACAATGGGGTGCATGGGGTTTTCAAAGGTAAATGGATTCTTAAACTGACCAATCTTTACTTTGAAGGCCTCGTATTTTTGCCATTCTGCAAACAGGTCTACCATTCTGGGACTACTACCCAAGTTGGAAGTGTTGCCGTTAAACTGAATCTGGGTCTTCCAATAGAAGTCGTTAGCGATACGTCCCTCCAAGGCAACACGTGCCATACGAATGTTGAAGGTGTTGCTCTCAGCTCCTTTCTGTCCGATGTACTGGTACTGTGTCATTCCGTAGCCAGATAATTTAACATGATCCAGCCAAGCGGGTAGCTGTATGCACTTTTTCTCTTTCTCTTGCGCAGTGGCAGAAACTAAAGTAATGGTCAGCAATGCTGCCATAAGGAATACTCTTTTCATTGTTTATCTCTCTATTTCGGTTTAGTTAAGAACGCTTAGAAGTCCCATGGGAGTTTGCATGAGGGTGCTTGAGCTGCAAACATCCTATGGGATAATCTGATTATTTTGAAAGACGAGCCTGTAACTCCTCTTCTGTTAAATCTTCAGCCATGGCTGTTTCCAAGGCAAGTTTTTCTGCCTCTTTGGCTGCCTTTGCTTCTGCTATAGCCTTTTCGCGCTCCATACGTTCTTGGAGTTTCTGCTTGATGTCAGCATCGTTTCGCTTTTCAAGCAATACCACATTTTCTACGTGTGGAGTATGAGGGAACATGTCGACAGGTTGTACGGCGCCAACCTTGTAGTAGTCGTCCATTAGTTGTAGGTCTCGTGCTTGTGTAGCGGGATTACAACTTACGTAAACAATACGCTGCGGAGCCGCATTGAGGATGACCTTGATAACGTCTGGGTGCATACCAGCTCGTGGTGGGTCGGTGATGATGACGTCAGGTCTGCCATGTTGCGCGATGAAATCGTTGGTGAGGATGTCTTTCATGTCACCAGCATAGAAAAGGGTGTTCTCGATGTTGTTGACCTGAGAATTAACCTTAGCATCTTCGATAGCTTCGGGTACATACTCGATACCAATTACTTTTTTTGCTTTATGAGCAACAAAGTTAGCAATGGTGCCAGTGCCTGTGTAGAGGTCGTAGACGAGTTCTTGGCCAGTGAGGTTGGCAAACTCGCGTGCTACACAGTATAGATGGTATGCCTGCTCTGTGTTTGTCTGATAGAAACTCTTAGGACCTACCTTGAATTTCAGATCTTCCATCAACTCAAAGATGTGGTCGTTGCCCTTGAATAAACTTAACTCTAAGTCGTTGAAGGTATCATTGCCTTTTTGGTTGTCCACATACATCAGTGATGAGATTTGTGGGAACTTGTCGGCCACTTGCTGCATCAGTTCGAGTGCCTTCTGCTCATCGCCTTCTTCGTCATAGTGGAACTGAAATACGAGCATCCATTCGCCAGTATTGGAGTTGCGAATCATCATATCGCGCAGCAGTCCGTGCTGTTCACGCAAGTCGTAGAAAGTATAGTTGTGTGAATCTGCGTACTCGAAAACGAAGTTGCGAATTTCGTTGCAGAGGTCATCCATCAGCCAGCATTTCTTGATGGGATAAATCTTGTCGAATGCGCCTGTGATGTGAAACCCGATGGCATTCTGGGCATGGCGTTCTTTCAGTGATGCTACTGTGTCTTCTTCTTTCTTGGGTAGCAATGCCAATTCCTCAGCTGTAAACCAACGTTTATTACTGCAACCGAATTCTATCTTGTTGCGATATTCCTGGGTCTTTACACTTCCCATGATAGGACGGAACTCTGGCAACTCTATCTTTCCGATGCGGGTGAGCTGATCTTCCACCTGTTGCTGTTTGGCCTTGATTTGTTCTTCGTAAGGTAGATTTTGCCATTTGCAGCCACCACAGATACCAAAATGCTCACACATAGGTTCTTGTCTTACTTCGCTTTTCTGAATGAAGCGTACAACCTTTGCCTCGCAGTATTTGTGTTTCTTCTTGACTACTTGTAAATCTACTACGTCGCCGGGTACACAGAATGGAACGAAGACTACTTTGTCGTCAACGTGTGTGATGCACTTTCCTTCGGCTGCCACGGCTTCTATCGTGATATTCTCGAGTAGAGGTAATGGTTTTTTCTTTCTTGCCATATTTATATTTTACTGAAGTTTCGTATGTACGGAAGCTATAGTAGTTAAAGAAGTTATCACTCCCTTCGGTCGTTAGAAGTTATAGCCAATAGTCTTTTTTGTTGTATATTTAGCTATAAAGCATATGGCTTGAACTTCTCCAACTTCTTTAAATTCTTTAACTTCCTCTTTTGCGAAAGTTGAATATTTTATATATTTTGGTTGCAAAGTTACAAAAAAAAAGTGAACCTCAAAAGACTTGACCATAGTTTTTGTAATGAGAGCTTCATAACTCTTGTTTTGTAATGATAGAAAGCTGGTTATGTGACTTTGGTTACATATTGTTAGGTTTAGGATAATAATGTCGACAAAGGGTTAGAAAGGTAAAAAAAGATGATAGAGATTTTTTTTGTTAAAACGATGGCGGAATCGTTTATTTATATTATCTTTGCAACTGTTTAAACGAGAAAATGTTTGAGATAATCTGAAACATGGTGTAAAAATATACTAACTGACTAACTCTCAAGAACTATTAATTATAAAAACATGAAGAATCTTAGAACGAAAACATTTGCCATTTTGATGATGGCCTTTGGTCTGGGTGCTCATGCACAGACTACGTTTGAAGAAATCAGTGCTAACCTAAACAAAGCAGGAGGTGTGTATTTGGCATATCCACAGGTAGAAACCAAACAAACACCAGCTCCTAAAGGCTATAAACCATTTTATGTGAGTCATTACGGAAGACATGGTTCTCGGTATCTTTTGGGTGATAGAGATTATCAGTGGATTATCCAACTGATGCAGAAGGCAGATGCTTCAAATGCACTTACCTCTTTGGGTAAGGATGTGTTGCATCGCTTGGAACAAGTTTGGGTTGAAGCCGAAGGACGTGCAGGCGACTTGACTCCTCTTGGTGTGCGTCAACATCAAGGTATAGCAGAGAGAATGACCAAGAACTTTCCTGAGGTGTTCCGTGGTAAGCGTCATATCTCAGCGCGTTCTACGGTAGTTTATCGTTGCGCTATGAGTATGGTCGCCTTTGGCGATCGCCTCAAAGGTCTCAATCCTCAACTTGACATCAGTTATGAGATGAGTGAAAAATATATGTCTTATCTTAACTATCATACTGATATCTCGAATGCTTTTACACACGGCGAGAAAGGTCCATGGGTAGAGGAATATCGCAAGTTTGAGGCTGCTCAGGTAAAACCGGATAGACTTGTTAGCTCTTTGTTTAGTAATGCCGACTTTATTCGTTGTGAGGTGAATCCTCATGACCTCATGTGGGGATTATACTGGATAGCAGTGGATATGCAAGATATAGAGACTCCCTTGTCTTTCTATGATATTTTCACAGCTCAGGAAATGTTTGATTTATGGCAATGTGTCAATTATCGATTCTATATAGGCAATGCTAATCCTCTCGCAAGTAAAGGTATTGTTATGGCAAATTCTAAGTCGTTGGTTCAGAATATTATAGAATCAGCAGATTCTGCCATCAAGAATCGCTCTATTGCAGCGACATTGCGTTTTGGTCATGATGGTAATGTGATTCCTTTGTTGGCATTATTGCAGGTAGAGAATTTCGATGTAGCTGTGGCAGGACCAGCTGAGGTATATAAGCATTGGTGTGACTTTAAAGCTTCGCCTATGGCAGCTAATGTTCAGCTGGTATTCTTTAAGAATAAGAGTGGTGATATCTTGGTGAAATTCTTGCACAATGAGAAAGAAGTACATGTGGCAGTGAAAACTGATATGTGGCCTTATTATCGTTGGAATGATGTGAGAGAATATTATCTGAATCGTTTATCTCAAATGTAATCACTTTTCTTTACGTTTCTAACGTTGTAAGATGAAAGCAGTCCATGGACTATTATATATTATATAGGTTTAATGGCTTCATGGATTTCTTTCGCAGGCAAGCATAAAAAGTGTTTTGATATTCTCAAAAGCGTAGGTGTTGTGTAACTTGGCGCTTGTTGATTTTTAATAGGTGTGCTTTGTGTACGTAAACAGTTTAAAATGTAATGTCGGGATTACAAAAAGTTAGATTGAAGTTTGGCGGAACAGAATAAATGTTGTATATTTGCATCATAAATAAATAACAATAACTAAAAATAACAAACCTATTCAACTATGAGTGAAAAAAGAGTTTATACCTTTGGTAATGGTAAGGCAGAGGGCAAGGCTGATATGAGAAACTTGCTCGGTGGTAAGGGTGCCAACTTGGCAGAGATGAACCTGATTGGTGTACCCGTTCCTCCAGGTTTTACCATCACAACAGATGTTTGTAATGAATACTTTGAAAAAGGCAAAGAAGAAGTTGTAGCCCTTCTCAAAGAAGAAGTAGAGAAGGCTGTTCAGCATATTGAGACTTTGATGAACTCAAAGTTTGGTGACGTGGAGAATCCTCTTCTTGTCAGCGTTCGCTCTGGAGCTCGTGCTTCTATGCCAGGTATGATGGACACCATCCTCAACCTTGGTTTGAATGATGAGGTAGTAGAGGGATTGGCGCGTAAGACTGGCAATGAGCGTTTTGCTTATGACAGTTATCGTCGCTTCGTACAGATGTATGGTGATGTGGTGCTTGGTATGAAACCGGTCAATAAGGAAGATATCGATCCATTCGAGGCCATTATTATGGACGTGAAGAAGCAGCGTGGAATCAGTCTCGATAACGAAATGACAGTTGATGAACTCAAGCAACTCGTAAAGGCATTCAAGACAGCCATCAAGCAACAGACAGGCAAAGACTTCCCTGATAATCCTATGGATCAGCTTTGGGGAGCCATCTGTGCTGTGTTCGACAGTTGGATGAACGAGCGTGCTATTCTTTATCGTAAGATGGAAGGTATTCCTGCAGAGTGGGGTACAGCTGTATCTGTTATGGCCATGGTATTCGGTAATATGGGTAACACTTCGGCTACAGGTGTTTGCTTCAGCCGCGATGCTGCTACAGGTGAGAATCTCTTCAATGGTGAGTATCTTGTTAACGCACAGGGTGAAGACGTGGTTGCTGGTATTCGTACACCACAGCAGATTACTAAGGAAGGTTCTCTTCGTTGGGCTAAGCTCCAGGGTATTGATGAGGAAACACGTGCAAGCAAATATCCTTCTATGGAAGAGGCTATGCCTGAAATCTTTGCACAACTCAATGACATCCAGGACAAGCTTGAGAAACATTATCATGATATGCAGGATATGGAGTTCACTGTACAGGAAGGCCATCTTTGGTTCTTGCAGACCCGTAATGGTAAGCGTACTGGTACAGCCATGGTTAAGATTGCTATGGACTTGCTTCATGAGGGTGAAATTGATGAGAAGACAGCTCTTAAGCGTTGTGAACCTAACAAGCTCGATGAACTTCTCCACCCTGTATTCGATAAGACAGCTCAGATGCAAGCTAAGGTGCTGACACGTGGTTTGCCAGCTTCTCCAGGTGCTGCCTGCGGACAGATTGTGTTCTTTGCTGACGATGCAGAGAAGTGGCATGAGAGTGGTCATCGTGTAATCATGGTTCGTATTGAGACGAGTCCTGAAGACTTGGCAGGTATGAATGCTGCTGAAGGTATTTTGACAGCCCGTGGTGGTATGACATCTCACGCTGCCGTTGTGGCTCGTGGTATGGGTAAGTGCTGCGTATCTGGTGCTGGTGCTATCAATGTAGACTATAAGGCTCGTACTGTCGAGATTGAAGGTGTGGTTCTTCGTGAGGGTGATTACATCTCTCTGAATGGTTCTACAGGTGAGGTTTACAATGGTGAGGTAAAGACCAAGCCTGCCGAGGTTACAGGTGACTTCGCAGAGTTAATGAGCCTCTGTGATAAATATACCAAGTTGGTTGTTCGTACCAATGCTGATACTCCTCATGATGCAGAGGTGGCACGTAACTTTGGTGCAGTAGGTATTGGTCTCTGTCGTACAGAGCATATGTTCTTTGAGAACGAGAAGATCAAGGCTATGCGTGAGATGATTCTTTCCGGTACTAAGGAAGGTCGTGAGAAGGCTCTTGACAAACTTCTTCCTTATCAGAAGCAGGACTTCTATGGCATCTTGAAGGCTATGGATGGTCATCCAGTAAATGTTCGTTTGCTCGATCCTCCTTTGCATGAGTTTGTACCTCACGATTTGGCTGGTCAGAAGACTATGGCTGAAGAAATGGGTATTTCTGTAGAGGAAATCCAGAAACGCGTCAATTCTCTGAGTGAGGCTAACCCTATGTTGGGCCATCGTGGTTGTCGTCTTGGTAACACCTATCCTGAGATCACTGCTATGCAGACAAAAGCTATCCTTGGTGCTGCTATCCAGTTGAAGAAGGAAGGCTTCGATCCTCAGCCAGAAATTATGGTTCCTCTGATTGGTATCGTCAACGAGTTTGATATGCAGGAGCAGGTTATCCGTAGTACAGCTAAGGAACTCTTCGAGCAGGAAGGCATTGAGATTCCATTCAAGGTAGGTACCATGATTGAGATTCCTCGTGCAGCTCTTACTGCAGACTATATCGCTAAGAAGGCTGAGTACTTCAGTTTTGGTACCAACGACTTGACACAGATGACATTTGGTTATAGCCGTGATGATATTGCCAGCTTCTTGCCTGTTTATTTGGAGAAGAAGATTCTGAATGTTGACCCATTCCAGGTTCTTGATCAGACTGGTGTTGGTCAGTTGGTAGAGATGGCTGTCAAGAAGGGTCGTGGCACTCGTCCTGAGCTTAAGTGTGGTATCTGTGGTGAGCATGGAGGTGAGCCTTCATCTGTTAAGTTCTGCCATAAGGTAGGTCTCAACTACGTAAGCTGCTCTCCATTCCGCGTTCCAATCGCTCGTTTGGCAGCGGCGCAGGCGGCTGTTGAGGAATAATAGCAAATATTTAACTCTCAATAAATTAAGTGGAAAGTCC
>ERZ857629.1466-NODE-1466-length-25676-cov-3.189103_pt1 | contig 25676 bp, 25 predicted proteins | sample MGYA00519700_ERZ857629 | MGnify/ENA primary metagenome ERZ857629 (study PRJEB31778, sample SAMEA3449351) | human gut metagenome | biome: human gut; feature: human-associated habitat; material: faeces | place: United Kingdom | collected 2010/2012 ...
TTGATGCTGAGGCAAATGCCGCCCGCCACAATAACATGGGCATAAGATATTTGCAGGAAAAATATTATTTCGGGGCTATTAAGGAGTTTGAAATTGCAATCAACTTGAACCCCAATTCTCAGGCTGCTGCCGTTTATTTCAATAATTTGGGAAGAACTTATATGATAATCGGTTATCCCGAATTGGCGGAAACTAAATTCAGAATGGCTTTGAGAAAATATCCTCTCAATTTTGAATACTATTTTAATCTTGTTGAATCTTACGGCAAACAAAATATTTTGAGCGAAAAGTTGAAATATCACAAAAAAATGAGAAAAAGTAATCTCGATGATATTACAATTGCTCTTTTATACGGTGCTTTGGGACAGACAAAAACAGAGGTTACTCTCTTGGACGAATTTTGTAACAATGAGCCCGATTTGATTATTACTCCTGCAATTAGAAAATATGTTTTCGAGCAGGCAAAATATCTTCAATATAGCGGAAAAAATTTGAAATAGATATCAGAAAGGAGTTTTTAATGGCAAAAGATGCAAGTTTTGATATAGTTTCCGAATTTGACAGACAAGAACTTGTCAATGCGGTTGACCAAGTTAAAAGAGATATTACTTCAAGATTTGACTTGAAAGACAGCGGTTCGGAAGTTGAACTCGACGGCGATAAACAAATTACTATCACAACAAAAGATGATATGAAGTTGAGAAGTATTGTCGATATTCTTCAATCAAAAATGATTAAAAGAAATTTGAGCATCAAAATTTTGGACGCTCAACCTAAGGAAAACGCTCTTGGTGGCAACATTAGGCAGGTTTTTAACTTGAAAAAAGGCTTATCTATGGAACTTGCGAAAAAAATTGTCGCAGATATTAAAGCAACAAAATTGAAGGTTCAGGCTGCAATTCAAGGCGAACAGGTTCGTGTTTCCGGCAAAAGCCGTGATGATTTGCAAGAGGTTATTAAATTGATGCGTGAAAATGAGGATAAATACGATATCGCACTTCAATTTACAAATTACAGATAGGCAGTAAAAAGGCGGCAATTAAGCCGCCTGATTTTTTATTTGAGATTTTATTATTTTATTTCATAAGTTACATTAACTACTGCGGTAACTTTCTTTTCGATAGAATTTGCATCAATAATGCCCATATCGCTTACGCTTGTTGATTCAGGTGCTGTAATTTGGAATACACCCGTTTTAACGGATAAAATTCTTCCTGTTTTATTTCCGTTAACCTTCAAAGTTGAATTTGCTCTTTGTTTAGCGTCCTGAGAGGCTTTTTCAAGTAATTTAACTTTTAAGTCAGCGAGTTTTGAATATTGATATTCAGGGTTTTGAGAATTAATATCAATATTTTGTTCGGTCAATTTTTGAATATCGGTTGATAAATTTTTGATTTTATTGACGTCGTTTGATTTAACTTTAATGTTTTGAGAATAGTTGTAAGCGGCGATATCGTCGGTCATATTTCCGTTAGGAAGTCTTTTGTAAGAAGTCCAGTAAGAAGCAGGTTCAATACTGATATTTTCTTCCGCAATACCGTTTTCGGTGAGGTAAGTTTTGATAACGGGAATTTGTGCTTGAATTGCTTTGTAAGCAGTGCCGAGGGTTGGCTTTTTTGTATTTACAATAATTGTCCAAGTCGCAGAATCCGAGGTTACTATTTCTTCTGCCGAGCCTGTCATATAAATTCCTTTTTGGGACATAGTTTTTGTACCCACCGTAACTGCAATAATCAAGCCAATAGCAAGAATGATTGCCAAAATCGTTAATTGGTATTCTTTTAATTTTTCACATAAAAAACACATATCTGACTCCTTTTTTCTTGAATTAAAATATAATAGCCTTGTTTTTGAATAACGTCAACCCCGATTTGTTGACAAAAAAATATGCGTATTTTATCATTATTTCACCCAATAAGGAAAGCAGGGTGAAAGTCCCACACAGGTCCGCTGCCGTTATAGTCGGAATGCTTATTGATAAGGTTACCTCGAGACAGGAGATTTTTATTTTTATAACTTTCTCCGAACAAACGCTTAACGTTTGAGTTTTAACCTAACAGTAAAAAGTATGAAAAAGGAAAGTGTATGAAAAAGAAAATTTTAACGGCAATATTGTCGACACTGGTTTTTGCCAATTTGCCTTCTTACGCTGTTTTGGAAAATACAGATATGCGTGATGACGGTAAAGAAGCGGAAGTCAAAAAAGTTTTGTACGGACAATTGACGGACAAACAGGTTTTCTCATTGAACAATTATGCTTCAGACGCTGCTACTTCCGGTGCAAGTGTAGATGTCATAACAAGAGAAGACATTAAATCTCAAAACTCTCCGTTTATTTCCAATTTATTAAATCAGTCTGCCGGTTTGACATACGGACAAGGAACAGGCGGTTTTGGTCAGCCCTCAAAACTTATTGTCAGAGGTTCTGACAGAGTAATGTTCACGATTGACGGTGTTAGAGTTGATAATATCGCAGGTACTGCAAGAACCACCGATTTGAATAATATGTTACTCTCTGATGATTATGAACGTATCGAAGTTATTAGAGGTCCTCAGGGAACTATTGCAGGACACACTGCTTCGGGCGGTATGGTCGCAATGCAAACAAGACGAGGCTCGGGAAGATTAAGAACCGAAGCGGAGTCTATGTTCGGTAGTTTCGGCTATTTCAAGGAAAGATATGCCATTATGGGCGGTAATGAAAAGTTTGACCACTACACCGCTGCTACTTGGTTCAAAACTGATGACGGCACGTATTTGGAAGATTTAGGTCGCCGTGGAGATAACACTTACAACAACTTGAATTTAGTCGGTAATTATGCCGTCAGATTTTTAGACGGAAAGGCTGAATTGAGAGATATTATCCGTTATTCAAAAGGTCGTAAAAACCTCGGTATGGATATTTATAACTACGGTATGCAGGATTATGATTATGCGAATAAGCAAGATTTTACAAATTCTCTTGCTTGGCGTCATGAAGTAAATGACCGATATGATTATGATATTACTGCTTCTGTTTATAATAATAATTACGATATGCATTACAATCCGGGGTATTCTTATGACCCTTGGAGCGGGCTTGGCATTGACAGATCTCATAACAGATATAACCAAAACGGTACAAGATTTGATATAGGAACTCAACACAATTTCAATGTTGCGGATTGGAACAGATTGTCTGTCGGATATAATTTTGATGTTGAAAATTACAGAGTCCAAACATCAGGACTTTCTGACTGGGGCGCTTGGGGCGGACTTCAACCGATTTCCAACTACCACAGAGGACATACTTTGCAGCACGATGTATTTGTTAACGACTGCATTAACATCAAAGATATGTTATTTATCAGAGGCGGTGCGAGAGTCAGCAGCAGTTCAAGATACGGCACTTGGGTTTCTCCTAATGCTTCCGCTGCACTTGTTTTGCCAACCTTCAACATTGACGGCGCAAAAACAACTTTCAGAGGAAGTTGGGGTATGAACAGAAACACTCCGACTTTGTACCAAAGATTTGGGGACGGAAACACTGTTCTTGAAGCGCAAAATCTTGATACAGAAAGAGTTAACGCTTGGGATGCAGGCATCAACCAAAGTTTCTTTGATGACAAATTAAGTTTCGATTTTGGTTATTTTAACAGCACATATCGTGATTATATTAATTATAGGGACGGTTATGATGCTTATTGGAACTATTACGGTGAATATTACAACGTCGGTCGTGTAAAAATGAACGGCTACGAAGGTAAAATAACTTGGCAGCCCAATGAAAAATTTAAATTTGTTGTGAATTACACATTTACCGATGCTGAAAACCAAGACACTCATCAACAACTTGATTTGGTTTCCAAAAACAGAGTTAACGGTACGTTGGTTTGGGCGCCTATTGAAAGATTTTCCGCTTATATCGGTGTAGAAGGCGGTACTGACAGAACCGTTAATAACGGAAAGGTCAAATTACCGGGGTATATTGATGTTAATCTCGGTACGCTCGTCAGATTGTTCACTTGGAAAGATGCTAACGTCTACTTCCAAGGCGATATGTACAACCTTCTTAACCAAAAAATCGCTTGCGGTTATTATTCAACAACAAGCGGTTCGGCAAGGGTATTCAGACCCGGAATTAACTTCCGTGCAGGTCTGTTCGTAAAATACAGTCTGCCTGAAAAAGTTAAGGAAAAAGTTTAATCTATGTTATAATCAGTCTGTTTCCAATGTGAAACAGGCTGTTTTTTTATAGAGGCGGTATGAAAAAATCAAAAATACTTTTAACTTTTATAATTTTAGCGGTAATTTTTTGCTTTGCCCTCTATTTGTCTGCGTTTGCAGGGGCTAACGATTTTGGCTTCCATCTCGTGAAAAAATGCTTCGATTTGAACGGGGATTCGGATAGTATTCTGCTTGAAGTTTTGAGATTTCCAAGAGTCGTTAAGGCTGTTATTGCAGGCGCTTCTCTCGCTCTTTCGGGCATGCTGCTTCAATCGGTGTCCAAAAACCCTCTGGCTGAACCCTACATAACGGGGATATCTTCGGGGGCAGGATTTGGAATTGTACTTTCGGTACTCCTTTGCGGCGGTTATATGTATTCGCTTTTCGGATTTTTCGGTGCACTCTTGTCATCTTTGCTCGTTATAGTTTTTTGCGGTTTCGGAAAATTTTCCATCACTAAACTTATTCTTGTCGGTCTGTCGGTTAACATGTTTGCAAGTTCGATTATTTCTTTTTTAATTTTGAAAAATTCTGACAAAACTTATGCTCTTATGTATATTTTGACGGGAAATGTTACGGAAAATGCGGGAGTTTCGGATTTGTGCCTGTTTTTGATTTTCTTTGCTTCGTTGATTGTTTGTGCGTTTTTTGTCCCAAAGTTGAATTTTTTGCGCCTCGATAACGAACTTATTTTAAATAGTAAAATCAATAAAAAAATGTATGATATTTTGATAATATTGTTATCTTCGTTTTTTGCCGCAATTAGCGTACTAACGGCAGGAATATTGAGTTTTATCGGAATTATCGCTCCTCAAATTTCTAAAATTGTTGTCGGAAACGATTACAGGCTGATGTTTTTTTCAAATATTTTGATAGGTGCTTCATTCCTTTTGATTGCAGACGTTTTATCAAGAGTTGTTCTTTTCCCGCAGCAAATACCGCTTGGTTTGGTGATTGCTTTTATCGGCGCTCCCGTTTTCGTGTATTTTCTTGTTAAAAAAGGAGTGTTTTTAAATGATTAAAATCGAAAATTTATCGCTCTCTTTTGAAAACAAAACTTTGTTTGACAATGCGTCAATCGTTATTCCAAATGACAAATTTACGATTATGACGGGCTGCAATGGAACAGGTAAAACAACTGTTTTTAAGTTGATAACGGGTAAAATGAAAGCACCTGATGTTGAAATTTATAACGATTTTAAAAAGGTGTTTTTCCTTCCTCAAAAAATTAATTATCCCGAGGGAATTACTCTCTATGAATACGTCATTTCCTGTTTTTATTCAAATTCTTTTAAATGGTTTATTTCCGAAAAAGAAAAGCAAAAAACTATGGAAGTGTTGGATTTGCTTGAACTTTCGGATAAACAGAATGTTTTGGCGGAGAATTTGAGTTCCGGTGAATTGCAAAAGGCAAATATTGCTATGGCGCTTTTGTCTGACGCAGATTGTTTGCTATTGGACGAGCCGACCTCAAATATGGATTTGATAAATCAGGTTAAGGTTTTGAAAATTTTGCAAAAACTTATCAGAACAAAAAATGTTGCTTGCGCTATTATAATGCACGACTTAAATCAGGCGGCAAATTACGGTGATTTGTTCGTCGGAATAGGGCGGGATAAAAAAATATTTCAATGCGGAAAAGAAAACTTTTTCTCGCCTCAAAATCTGAATAAAATTTTCGGTATAAATTTTAGTGTGGTGAAAAATAATGAAACATTTAATATTCAGGTTATTAATTAGTTCTGTCTGTTTTTTCACGGCATTTCAGGCTTCATTTGCAAAAGAAACCACTTTTGTCAGCCTTTCTCCTGCCGTAACGGAGATTTTCTATGCAATCGGGGCTCAAAATCAACTCCTCGGTGTTTCTACGGAATGTGATTATCCCCTCGATGTTAAAAAAAAGGAAAAGGTCGGAAACGCATTTTATGTTAACAAAGAAAAATTACTTAAATTATCTCCCGATTATCTTGTTACAGTAGAGGGCTTTCAGTATCAAAATTCTAAAAATTTGAACATTGAAATAAAAACGGTCTGTTTTCAAATGGACTCGGTTAATTCCGTTTATAATGCGATTTTGTCTTTGGGAAAACTCTCGGGAAAACAAATCCAAGCAACTAAACTTGTTAAAGATATTGATAATCAAATTTTAAACCTTAAACCTCATAAACAAAAAAGAATTTTGTATTTAATTCAACTTAATCCAATGATAACTGTCGGAAAAAAATCCTTCCTCGCTGATGTCATAAGAAAATCAGGACAAATTAATGTTACAGATAATATTGACGCCTTTTATCTTTCGGTTTCAAATGAATATTTAATTACGACAAAGCCCGATATCATTGTCATTTGCTACAAATCAAATGCTGAAAAACTGAAACAAATGTTCCCGTATACAAAAATAATCTACCTCACCGAAGAACAAAATTCTATAATAAATCGCCCCGGACCAAATATCTTTAAGGCTGTGAAATATTTTTCAGAACTTTAATGTAAATTTTTGTAAAGCAAAATATGCATGAAAAACCCATGCGGGGCAATTATTTCAGCCTGATATACTTTATATATCTGTAAGCAAAATTAAAGTATTTTGTTTGAGATAGACGAGATATTAGGATAAAACATTGAAAGTACAAGATGTACAAAATTTGAATAATATCAATGTAACGGCTCCGGATCAGGCTGCTAAGTTAAGATACGGACTTGGTGCATACGCCAACCCCAGAGTACAAAAAGATTTGTACGAGTTGACAAATTCACAGGTTAAGAAAAACCCTGTTGAAGCCGTTTACGAAAAATTCTTGGCAAAATACAATCCGAATGCTTTATTAGAACGTTATATGACGGAAGAATCCGTTAATAAAATGCTTCAAGAAGCCCCTGTTGTTTCAAAGATTTTGGCAGAAAAGGGTGTTAAACCGGTAGTTTGTATAGAAAATCTTAAAGGAATAAGAAATTCTCACGTTGATACAACTGTTCAAGTTGCGGTTGCTTTGGCTGATGAGATGAAACTTTCAAAAGATGATAAACAAACTATCGCTCTCGGCTCATTATTCCATGATTTCGGTAAAATCATGATTCCGGAAGAGATGCTTAACAAAAACGGTAAGTTAACCCCGGAAGAAAGAAGCGTTGTTGACACACACAGCCAAATCGGTTATGAACTTTTAAAAACAACAGGTATGAATCCGAAGGCTTTATCAATTGTTAGAAACCACCACAGATCGGCATCTATGACAAATGACGTTCTTTCTAAAATAGTTTCCGTAGCCGATGTTTATTCTGCTTTGACAGAAGAAAGGGCATACAAAGGCAAAATGTCCTCGGAAGACGCTATGTCTATCATTAATTCCTTCGTTTCGGAAGGAAAATTGGACGGCAAAGTTGTTTCTGCTCTTAAAAATTGCTTGGCAAAGCACAGTGAACTGGCTGCTTGATTAGTGAATGTGAATATAGAGTGTAGGGCAAATGCCCATGTGAGTTTATTTTAATTAACCTTGAAAAAGGTTAATTTTTTTTATTTTAAAGCGGGAATTTTTTCGGAGAGATTTAGGTTAAATCCGAAGGTATTGCCGTTTCCTTTTTCACTGGTAACGAGCATTTTGCAGTTGTGTCTTTGTAAAATCAAATCGCAGATATAAAGACCAAGCCCTGTGCCGGTTTTGTTCAAACTTTTATATTTTTTAAAGATATTTTTAATATCTTCGGGCGCTATGTAATCGCCGAAACTGTGGACATTGAACAGACATTTTCCGTTTTCGACTTTTGACGTTACGGTTATCACTTTATCTTTGTGTGAATATTTTACCGCATTGGTGAGCAAATTGATGATAACCCTCATAATTTCAAGTTTTGCGCCGTATACAAATGTTTCTTCCTGTGAGTAATCAAAAATGATGGTGCATCTTTTTTCGGAAGCAATGTATCTTGATTCTTCTATGCAGGAAAAAATCACTTTATTTATGTCAAATCTTTCAAATTCGTATTTGATATTATTATGTTCTTCACGACAAAGAGTGATGATGTCGTTAATCAGTGTGAGCAGAAAAGAAGAAGCGTTTTTCATTTGCATAATAATTTCTTTTTGAGTTTCGTCCAATTTGCCGAAACTTTCTTTCAAAAAAAGTTCGTTCATTCGAAGTTCCGCCGTCGCAGGCGTTTTCATATCGTGAACAAGTTCGTATATTCCTTCTTGTCTTATTTCAAAAGTTTTATTTGTATTTGTCAAAAGAAAATGTGTCAAAATACAAATGGTTATAATCCCTAAAAGAAACAGAGTTCCTTTACAGCGGCAGAAAAAGCATAAAAAACAAAACTGTAATATAACCAAAGATGCAATCGGTAATTTTTTTAGTAATTTTTTCATCAAAACCTTCACTTCAAAATGATTATACGATTTTGACTGTAAGAAAGATATTACCCGAGTGGCTAGTTTATTGTCGCTTGAATTTTTTCAAGATATTTTTTGCTCACTTCTGTCGAATTGTTATCCAAGAGGTATTTTCTTTGTGTTAACAGGATTGTGCGGACTTCTTCTCGAGGTAAATCGTAGATTTTGTCAATCAAATCTGCCAATTTTTCTGCATCTGGCTCGCAGGTAAATCCGTTTTGACCGTCTTTAACAATTCCGTCTATGCCGTCATGCTTTGTTGCAACTATTATGTTTGCTCTTGATGCGGCTTCGAGATATGCCATACCAAAGGTTTCTCCCGTGCTAAGCAAAATAAACAAATCAGATAGTCTTAACTTTATCAAAACTTCTTTGTTCGGAAGGTTTCCTTCAAAAATAATTTTTTCTTCAATATCCAAATCTTTAACTAAATTTTTCAAATGCTCCATTTCGGGACCGTCGCCCATAATTCTAAGAACATAGTTGTCCAATTTTGCTTTATAAAGTGCTTTGATAATGAGGTCTACATTTTTGCGTTTAATAAGTTTTGCAACGGTTGAAATAATATAGGGCTGATTTTTTTCTGCTGCTTTTTGTTCAAAAAATTCCATCGGCTCAACGATATTGCTGTCTATTCCCGACGGTGCAATGAAGGTTTTGTTTGCTGCATAAGGAGATAATTCTTTGATTTTTTCTGCAAGCATATAACTTCTTGCGGAAATTGCATCTGCTCGTTTATAGGCTTTTTGCAATTTTTTTGCAAAGAAAAATTTGTACAGCGGTTTTGTCAAAACGGTTATATCTGAGGCATGAACCGATATTGTGTAGGGAATGCCTGCACATTTTCCGACTAATTTCATTGCACAAAGTGCACCTGATGGCATGTGGCTGATTACAAGGTTGTAGTTGCCGATTTGAAAATCTTTCGGAAGTTTGTTCTTTATGTTGAATAAAAACGGCGTGATGCAATTTATGTTATAAATTGTAATTCCGTCTTCCGTGTACGTTTTTTCGGGAAAAAGTTTTCTTTTTCTGACGATTGTATTGAGAATAAAATTAGGTCTGATGACGTCAACCTGATGCCCTGCTTCCTGCCATTTTTTTGCAAATTCTTTGATTGTTATCGGCTCTTTACTGCCTTCAAGCGGATACAGGTCTGTTATTAATAATATTCTCATTTATTTTTCCTTACTGATTATCTCTTTTTTATTATAGTATAATATTTAGTATGAATGAACTTAATATAAAAAATTATTCACATATTGGAGATGCTTTTTGGGAATTGTATGTCCGTGAGAAGACGATTTTTATGACAGAAAATCTCAAAAAGTTGCACGAATACACGGTTTCGTTTGTTAATGCTTCTTTTCAAACCAAGTTGTTGAACGACTTGAAAGAGCATTTGACTGATGATGAAAAAGATTTGGTCAGACGAGCAGGTAACATAAAAACTTCTACCGCAAGAAGAATTAACAGAAATCTTCATCGAACAGCAACAGAGTTTGAAGTGCTTTTGGGCTACTGCTACTTGCACGATAAGGAAAGATTAAACCAACTTTTATCCTTGATTGAAAATCAAATTACAGTCGAAAATGTGCAGAAATAGTTATTTTTCGTTACAAATGTTTTACTTTTTTGTGCATGCGTGCTAATATTTTTATATCCAAAAAGGAAACGGCTTGCCGTTTCTTTTTTTATTCTCAACTGATGTGAGGAAAAGGGTATGAAGAACGAAAAAAGACCCCACGAAGAAAGACAATTTGAACATTTTAACAAAAAAGAATTGATGGATAAATTAATTCCGCTTGTTGAAAACACCGCCATGAGGTTTAATGTTGTTCCTGTGGAAATTGATTTTTCAAAAGAAAATCACAGATGGTTTCTCAGAATATTTATTTATTCAAAAGACAGACAAATAACACTTGACGATTGTGAAAATATGTCGAGAAGTCTGGGCGATTTTTTAGATGAACTTATTCCTTTTAAATTCAATTTGGAAATCAGTTCTCCCGGAATGGAGAGAAAACTCAAATCAGACAGAGAATACTTGATTTTTGTGGGACGAGATATTCTCATTAAACTCAAAAACGGCATTGATGAAACTTATGAAAAACAGTTTGTGTGCAAAATTGTCGACTTTGACGAATCAAGAGGTTTGACGGTATTTTTATACGGTTCAAAGAAAGAAGTATTAATTTCTAAGGAAAACATTATAAATGCGAGATTATACTCGCCTGACTTATAGGAGATGAAACATGATTAAAATCGGTACGGCTTTATTTGAAGCCTGTGAACAACTTGAACAGGAAAAGGGCATTGGCAAAGATGTTATTATCGCTTCTTTGTGTGATGCAATGGTTACGGCTTATAAAAAACACATTAAGGCTAAAGAAGCAAATAATGTTGAAGCAATTTTGGACGAACAGTCAGGCGAAATAGGCGTTTTCAGAACAAAAGTTGTTGTTGATACTGTTGAAGACCCTGATACTGAAATTTCTCTTGAAGATGCAAAAGAAATTGACGATGAAGTTGAACTCGAAGATGAAGTTAAAATTGAAGTTACTCCCGAAAACTTCGGAAGAATTGCTGCTCAATCCGCTAAGCAAGTTATTACTCAAAGAATCAGAGAAGCGGAAAGAAAACTCGTCCTCGACGAATTTTTGGATAAAAAAGGAACTTTGACAACGGGTATAATCCAACGTGTTGAAAACAGAAATGTTATCGTTGGAATTGGCAAAGCAGAAGCGGTTATGCCTGTTAAAGAACAAATCCCCGGAGAATTTTACAAACCCGGAAACAGAATCAGAGTGTTTGTTTTGAACGTTAAAGACACTCCCCGTCAATTGCAAGTTATCGTTTCTCACGCTCACGCAGAAATCGTTCGTGAACTTTTTGAACTTGAAGTTCCCGAAATTGAAGACGGTATTGTTGAAATTAAGTCAATTGCTCGTGAAGCAGGTTTCAGAACAAAAATTGCAGTTGCAAGTAATGACCCCGATGTTGATTGCGTAGGCGCTTGCATAGGACCCAGAGGAAGCCGTATTCAAACAATTATCGGCGAACTCAGAAATGAAAAAATTGACATTGTAAGATATTCTGATGACCCTGTTGAATACATTGTAAATACTTTATCTCCTGCAAGAGTTGTTTCTGTTGACATTCTTGCCGATGATGAATATTCAAAAGAAGCACTCGTTATTGTTCCTGATGACCAATTGAGTCTTGCTATCGGCCGTGGCGGTCAAAATGTCAGACTCGCTCACAAACTTACAGGCTGGAAGATTGATATTAAGAGTGTTTCTCAGGCTGAATCAATGGAGCGTAACCAAGAAATTGCTCAACAACAAGACAATTACGACGACTCAGAAGAATTTGAAGATGAAGTTCTTGAAGATGAAGATAATGAACTTCAAGAAGAATACGGCGTTGATGAAGAAGACGTTGAATCTTTGGGAAGTGAGTCGGAAGAACAATCAGACGCAGAATAATTGTAAGATTGATAATAAAAAGCACCTCATAAGGGGTGCTTTTTTTTGAAAAAATTATTTTTTCAGCCATTCCGTACATCTTTTGACAAATCTTTCGGGATTTTGCATATAGATGTCTTCTGCGTGAATGGAATCGTGGTAAATTACAATTTCTTTCGGTTCTTTTGCTTCTTTATACAATTTTTTTGCGTGCCAAACTTTGATTGTAGGGTCTTTTCTGCCTGCAATTATCAAAATCGGTGTGGGGGAAATTTTTGTTATAACATCAATCGGTTTAACCTTATTCAGCCACAATTCCCCCGGGAGAATGTGTGTCCAAGTTTTGAGTTCAAACTTTTTAAACGTGGGGATAAATGCCTCTTTTCGCCAAAGTTCGTTTTCTATTTCATCAAAATCAGTCGGAGGTGAAACCAAAATTAATTTATCCGCATTTTTGTATTTATACTCAGTTATGATAGCGGTTGCGCTTCCGAGTGAAAAGCCTGCCACATATACCTTTTTGTATTTTTTTCTTGCATATTTTATGACCGTGTTCAAGTCGTCAAATTCTTTGCTTGTAAATGTAAATCTGCCCGAACTTTGACAATGACCTCTGAAATCCATTGCAATGACGTCAAAATCTTTTGAAAAATCTACTGCCATTTTGTCAAAAGGCTTTGAATCTTTGCACATAAACCACCCCGGAGCAATTATCAAAACCTCTTTGTGTCCAGTTTTAAATTCATTGATGGCAATTTCCGTTCTGTCGGCGGTCAAAACCTTTCTTTCGTTTTCAACGTGTTGTTGTTTCCCGAAAAACTGAAACCCTGTGCATAGCGTGATTGTCAACAGGCATACAAAAATTGTTATTATCTTTTTTGCTTTAATATTCATTTTTTAATCTTTTCATTTTGCAAAATATAATTATGCTCTGTAAGATTGTTATTAAAAATAAAGAAATAGTCAATCCCAGCCAAAAACCCTTTAAGGACATTGATTTTGCGTATGCAAGGTAAAATCCGAGAGGTATTCCCACAAGCCAATAACTTGATAAAACACACGCCGTTACCTGTTTTGTCATCTTAAATCCTTTTAAAATTCCGCCAAGTGAGATTTGTATTCCGTCTGCTATTACAAACAGTGAGAAAAATGAAACTATCGGAAGGGCTATATTTATAATTTCTGCATCAGAAGTAAATATTCCTATGAAAAAGTGGGGTTTAAAGTAGAATGCAAACGAGCAAAATACCATAAATAATGTCGCAAGCGTTACTCCGACTTTACTGTAATTTTTAATTTCCGCAAGGTTTTTTGCCCCGTTAAAATAGCCGACTTTTATGGCAATTGCCGATGAAATCGCAAAAGGAACCATAAATGCCGTATCAACCAAAGTTAAAAGAATATTGTGTGTTGCGGCAAAAACGCCCGCTATTCTTCCGACACATATAGTTATGATATTAAATCCCAAAAATTCAAAAAGTAATCCAATGCCAATAGGAGTTCCGATTTTCACGACTTGCTTCATATATTGTGTATTGTATTCCTGATGTTCCTTTTGTTCTTTGATTATGTTCCAAGTGTAGATAACCATTGATATTCCGAGCAAAGTTCTTACGAACAATGTTGCCAAAGAAAGACCTATAACTCCGAGTGCGGGTATCGGGCCGCAGCCGAATACTAACAGAAAATTCAGTCCCAAATTTACGAATACTGTTACCAAAAGTATCATGTTCGGGAAATTTACAATCTCGTGTGCCTGCAAAAATTCCTTTATTCCTTGGTATAAAAACATTCCAAACATCGAAAAAGATGTTATGAACATATATTCTTGAATGTGTTTGACAAGATGTTTTTCAAACCCGAAAAACGGTACGAAAAAAGTTATTGCGATTATCGCAAGCCAAGTTAAAAGGGCAAGAATTTGAGAAACGATTACCCCTGAGATGAAGTAGCGTTTTGTAGGTTTTTTCTCTCCTCGGTAATTTGAAAGGATAATTGAAATCCCCGTTAAAATTCCGAGTCCCAAGATAAAGACCGTAAACAAAATGGAATTGGCAATTGCAATTGCTGCCAAAGAATCAACACTGTGTTTTGCGGCAACCAAAACGTCAGTTGCTCCCGTAAGAACATGCCCCAAATTTCCGATTATCATCGGCGTTGAAATGACTATTAATTCTTTAAGGTGTTTCTTGTATTTCTTTATCATAAATTTTGCCTAACGACGGATATTCATACGGAATAAAATCATAATTCGGGAAATCATGTTCATTATTGATGAAATATCTTGCAGAATTGTACAGAGTTATTTGTAATCCAAGTTCTGCGGCTCTTTCGTGAATATAGGCAATTACATCTCTGCCATGTTGAGGAAATGCGGATTTTTCTCTTTGAAGTTTAAACCATTCGTGTTCAATGTCTATTACTATTGAACGAGCACCGCATTCATAAGTCATGGTCAGCCATTTTTCAACTTCTTCTATATTGTCGTTGATATTAGGCATCATAATGTATTTTGTTGCAACAAGCGGAAATCTTTCTTTATCTTCCGCTTCTGCATATCTTTTGACGTTTTCAACCACTTTATCGTAGGCATTTACGTTCTTTATTTTTTTGAAGGTTTCACTGCATCCTGCGTCCAAAGACAGTACAACATCGACTATTCCTGCCTTTATGCCTCTTGCTATTGCAGGTGAAAATTTGATACCTGACGAGTGGATAATAATTTTCGGAACATTGTTTTCAACAAGCAAATCCAACAGTTCTTCAAATTCGTCTAAAATTGTCGGCTCGCCGCCTGCAAATGTTATTTCTCCGCCCGGTTTGAACAATTTTTTGTCAAACATGTCTTTTATCACTGGCAAAACGTTGTAGTATCTTTGTGAATTGAAAAATTCCTTGTTATAATCCGTGAAACAGTAGATACATCTGCAATTGCAGTGTGTCCAATGATTAAAGTGCAAATAATTGAAATAGTGATTGTCTTCAAACCATTCTTTATCCCAAAGATTAAAACAACCCTCGCATTTCGGGTTTATTTCACCTTTTTTATTTTCTTCAATGAACGGTTTTTTTAATTCAAAAATTTCTTCCCAATCAAGCGGTTCGCCGTGATACCCCGTCTTCAAAAATAAGTTGCCGCCGCCTACGTGGCATCTTAAACAACACATTTCTATATGTCCGGGCTCAAAGTTCATCCCGTGAGTTATCCAATTACAACTGTTAAATTTCATTTTTTACACCTATGAGAACATTATACAGTAAAAAAATGTTTTTATTAAACTGTTTCTTTATTTTCTTTTTCTTTTTGTAATGCTTCTTTTTCTCGACGCTCTGCAAGCATGTGAGCCGCTCTTTCGTATTCTCCGTATATGAAGCCCATATCACAAGCCCTTTGCTTTGTGTAATCAAATAAGTCGTATATGTATTTCGGAATGTTTTCTCGTCTTGAATAGAACCACTGCGACTCTATTTCCTGTATAACATAGCCTATTCCGCAAGATTTGCATTTGTCTAACCATGCGTTAATTTCTTCCTTCGTGTCGTTTACCCCCGGAATAACTATGTATTTGACTTTTACAAGTTCTTTGTTCTGTTGGATTTTCGCATAATCAGTGAGGTTTTGCCATACTCGGTCGTAGGTTTTGACTTCTTTTATGCGGGCATGCATTGCTTCTGTTCCCGAATCAACGGAAACTATCAGGTCAACTTTTCCCTTTTTAAGTCCTGCTTCTATCACTTTTGAATAATCTATACAGCCTGTGTGTATTCTTATAAAGTAGTCATAGTCTAAAAATATTTGCAGGCATTCTTCAAATTCTTTTAAAAGACAAACTTCTCCGCCGCCGAAACTTACATCACCGCCTCGCATAAGCAGGTCTTTGTCTATCATATCTTTCAAAATCGGCAAAAAGTCATAGGTTATTTTTGTGTTGTAAATATCTTTTTTGTTATGAGTGTGGCAATAAATGCAGTTGCAGTTGCAATATGTCCAATAATCAAGGTTGAAGAAATTAAATTTGTCTGATTCTTCCCACTCTTGGTCTTCAAGGTAAATGCAACCTTCGCACTTATGATACAATCCGCCCGATTTGTGCAAATCTTTTATTTCTTTTTTGAAAGCAAAAAATTTGTCCCAATCTATCGGTCCGCCGTGATAATCTTCGATTACCTTCGTATTTCCGCCGCCTTTGGCACTATATTGGCAACATAATTTTACCGAATCAATGTCAAAATTTATTCCGTGTTCTATCTTTGTGCAACTTCTGTATTTCAATGTCCGAATTCTCCTCTGTGAATATTCATATCATTCGCTCTGTCGTACAATTCACAGCGAATCATTCCTAATTCTTTTGCCCTGTTTACACCGTAGTCCAAAAGGTCGTAAATGTGGTCGGGGACTCTGTCTTTGTGCCAAGAATACCAACCGCCTTCAATATCCAAAACTATCCAGCGAACTCCTGCATCTACGGTCAATTGAAACCATTTTTCAAGTTCTTCGACAGTATCATTTACTTCGGGAATAATTATGAATTTTGTTCTTGCCAAGCCTTTGTCTTCGGTTTGTGCTTCCGCATATTTTCTGACATTTTCCCAAACTTTATCAAAAGCATTAACGTTTTTGATTTTCAAATACGTTTCGGGCGTGCCTGCGTCGGGAGATATAACTACATTCAATTTGCCTTCTGCAATACCTCTTGCCATTGCGGGTGAGTATTTTATTCCTGAAGAATGCACTCTGATGTTGTCCATTCCGTAGTCAATAAGCATGTTAACCATCGGCTCAAATTCATCGAGAATTGCAGGTTCTCCGCCTCCAAATCCGACTTCTCCGCCGGGTCTTAACTGTTTTCTTTTTGCAAGTTCTTTTATTTGTTCATAAATGCTGTAATTGGGACGTTTTGCAAATTCTTCAAAGTTTTCCGAAGTGAAACAGTAATTGCATTTGCAATTGCATCTTGTCCAGTGATTAAACACCATAAACGAGATGTAGTCTTCATCGTCCCACTCTCTTTCCTTCAAAAAGAAGCAACCCTTGCATCTTTCCAAAGTTATTCCTTTTTTGTTTTGTTCACGCATTTTTCGCTTTTCGGCAAAAAATTTGTCCCAATCTATCTTTTCACCATAATAATCAGGTATCAAAATCTGTCTTCCGCCGCCTTCGTGCGTGTTCATACAGCACATTTTGATATCTTCATAATCGGCATTGAACCCGTGTTGTATGTATTCACAACTCAGATAACGCTTTTTTTCTTTGTTTTTATTAAATAAATTTTTTATATTTGCAAAGTTCATCATGTCCTCAAAACTTTGAACATGATAATACTTTATGTTATTTTTTTCAAGAAAAAGAATACACTTTCGTATATTCTTTTTACAATAATTATTAAATTAATACTCGACTAAGAAACAATTTTGTTGAATTTGATAAATCCTGAAAGTTTATTGTCGTTGATTGAAACTACGTTTGATTTTACTTGGTCGCTTGAATTTCCTTCAACAGTTGTGAATGTACCGTCATTGTTGATGGATTTTACAATACCGGTGTGAGATTTGCCGTTTCTCTTCCAGATGATAATGTCGCCGACTTGAAGGTCGTTTTTAAGGTAGTCGCTCTTTTGTGCCGATGACATTGATTCTATGCTTTCATAAGCACCGTTCTTTTGTGCCCAATCTCTGAGGTTTGATACCGACGGTGAACCAAATCCGTCTTTGAGGTCAAGTCCTTGTTGTTGAGCGTATTCTTTTACTACGTAGGTTACGAAGTCTGCACACCATGCTTCTGTTCTTCCGTTTGTAAAGAGTTTGTATGAACCGTCTGCTTCGTTCATGCCCATGTATTTGCTTGCCAATTCAACAAGTCCGCTTCCGATGTCATTTGCGGCTTTACCCTTGTTAACACCTGCTTGTTTTGCTTCTTTGTTTGCTTCTTTTTCTTTAATTTGAATTTGCGAATCAATTTCGCTGACATCTGATGCCTTTTGTGTCTTTAATTCTTTGATTTCGCTGTTGATTTTTTCAATCTTTTTGCCGAGTTTCGGATCTGCTTGTGAAATTTTTTCTTCAACTGCGGCTAATTTTTCTTGTTGTTCCTTTTCTTTTGTTTCAAGTTCTTTTATTTTCTTTTCAGCGTTTTCGATTTTCTTTTCGTAGTCAGCCTTTTTCTCTTTCTTCGCAGAAATTTGGCTTTCAATGTCTTTTAATCTTGATTTGTTTTGTGAATTAATTTCATCATCTTTTGTATCCGTTTTCAAAGAACTCTTTTCGCCTTTGAGAGCGTTGAGGTCTTGATCTATCTTCGACAAACTGTTTTGATAGCCGTCTTTTTTTGTTTCAAGAGATGATTTTTTGTCTTGTGTTTCTTTTAAATCAGTTTTAGCATCAGTGTATTCTTGTTTAAGTTCTTTGCTTATTTTTGAATTGTCTGATACGAGTTTATCTTTTTCATCTTCTTTCTTTGAAATCTTTTTGTCTGCGTCTGCAATGATTTCTTGTTTTTTCTGTTGCAATTCTTTTAGTGTGTCGGCAGCAGTTTTTGTTGCAGTTTTTGTTGCAGTTTTCTTTGAAGTGCTGCTGTTGTTGTTTACGCTGCTTCCGCCGCCTGTTGAACCTACTGAACCTGAACCTAACATTTGTTGTGCAGGTGCGGTATTTTGTGATTCTTGCGTTTTCTTTAATTCTTCAAGTTCTTCTGCCGCTTCCGGTGAAAGTGCTTCTAATACAGCATTGTCTGCAACTTGTTCAAGGTTGATGCCAAGAAGGTCGACTACTTTTTCCATATCCTCCATTGTTAAGTTTTCTGCGTCGCCGTCTAAACCCATTACTGTTTGCAAAAATTGTAATGCTTCTTCTTCGCTTATTTCTCCGTTTCCGTCTAAATCTGCTACATCTTGAATTTGTTCAAGTTCCATAAGGGTCTTGATTATTTCTTGTAATGCTTTTATGTCAGAGGAAGTTCTTGAATTTGAACTTTCCACCGAATCTTCTTTGCTCAATAATGATGCTAAGTCTAAACTCTTTAAGTCATCTAAGTTTGCTGATTCAAAAAGAGAAACATTTTTTAATTGATTAACATAACCGCTTGTCAAAGAACCGAAAGTGTTTTCTTTCGTTCCTTTTAAGGCTATTTTATTAATTAAAAAATTACTGAAATTCATTGTTTTTCCGATTTTCCTTACACTACATGTCTATATCGGCATTTTGACATTTTTCTTTAATAATAAAAAAAGGATTGCTACATTATTGTAACAATCCTTTAATATTCTTTTGAGAACTTATTATGTAAGTTTAACGCAAGTCATTATGCTGCCTGGATTTCTGACTTGTGCAGCAACTTTACTGTTGCTGGTTGTGTTACCTTCGATTGTGTTAACTGTTCCGTCTGCGTTAACTGATACAACGTAACCAATGTGATCTGCTGTTCCGTCGCCGTCCCAGTCAAACAAGATTGCATCACCCGCTTGTGCTTCCGATACGCTGACTGTTGCCCCGTTTGCTTTTGCATTTGCGTAAATGTCGGGACAGTATGCTCTGTTACAGTTTTTGTACCAGTCAGGAAGGTTATCTTCTCCGATTGTGTTGCCTGCAATGAAACTTACGAAGTCTGCACACCATGCTCCATCGTCAAATTGGTAGCCTGCACTTCTCATAATTTCTCTCATTTCTGATTGAGATTTTCCTTCAAATGTCATTGCCAAGTCTACGATGCTTTGTCCGTCATTCGGTGAGTTATCTCTTAAAAATTCGTTTCTCTTTTCTTGTTCTTTTGCATCTTGAAGTTTTACGTTCAAGTCTTGGATATCTGCTCTGAGGCTTTGGATTTTTTCATCTTTTGTTGCTCTGAGTTCGGCAATTTTTGTATCAAATTTACCGATTTCTTCTTTAACTTTGCTAACGTCGCTTGATGAGTTGATTCCCTTTCCAAAATCCTTTGAGTTGTCCAAAGTCTTTGACAAAAGTTCTTGTTTTTGAGTTTCTAATTGTTGTTTTTCGGTTTCAGCCTTTGTGATTGCTTTTTCTTCTTCGGCATTCTTTTCTTTAAGTTTGTTGTTTTCTTCTTCCTTGCTTTGTTTTTCTGCTTTAAGATTGTCTATTTTGCCTTGAAGATCGGCTTTCTTGGAAGATGCACCGTCGGTGTCATCTTTAATTCCGTTCATTGCTGATTCGTTTGCTGAAATTTGTGCATCAATTGTGTCGATGTAGTTTTCATTTGATGAAATTGTTGCTTCGTTTTGAGAAATAGTATCTTTGTGCTTGGAGATTTCATCGTCCTTGCCTTTGATTTTTTCTTCTATTTCTTGTTCTTGTTTTTGGTATTCTTCATATTCTTTGTCAGAAACACCGGCATCTTTCATTGCCTTTTCTTTTGCTTCTTCTTGTTCTTGAATTTGCTTTTCGGTGTTTGCTTCAATTTCATCTATCTCAGCATTTTTTTCGTCGATTTTTGCTTCGATTTCTGCAATTGTGTCTTCTAATGATTTTGTATTCTTTGCAGCAGTTGTGTTGCCTGCTCCGCTAACGCCGCTTCCGCCGCCTGCTGAACTTACTCCTGATGATGATTGTACAGGTGCTGAGTTTTCAGCTTCTTTTGCCTTTTCCAATTCTTCAAGTGTTTCGGGAGAAAGTGCTTCTAAAATGGCTTTATCTGCTGCTGCTTCAAGATCAATTCCTAATTTTTCGATAGCCTTATCAATATCTTGCAATGTTAAGGTTGCTGCATCTCCGTCATTGCCCATGATTTCTTTTAAGAAATTCATTGCTTCTTCTGTGTCTAAACCGTTTCCGTCAACGTCTGCTGCTTGTTGAACTTTTTCAAGTTCCATAAGGGCTTTGATGATTTCATTTAATGCCTTTTCATCTGTTGTTGCATTTTCGTCTAATCCGTCAGTTGCGTTTTCTGACTTCAATAATTCTTCTAAATCAACATTTTTGAGTTGCTCAAGGCTTGCTGATGTGAACAAGGATACATTTTGTAACTGACTTGTCGCCCCTGATGTCAAAGAACCGAACGAACCAGAGGTCGCACCGTTCAATGCTATTTTCTTTAATAAGTAACTGTTGAAGTCCATAATTTCACCTAATTCACTTACACATCATGTTTTACGGCACTTTGGGACCTTTTCTTTAATTTTTTTATCTTATTTTCTTTACATTTGTTAATCAAATTTTTACATTACAACTTTTTAAAGTAAAATAATTTGTGTTAACTTATCGGAATATTTTTTATGCGAAACATCAAAAATTTAGTCGAAAAAATAAATATTTTAAAAAAAGAAAAAAATGCGGTAATTTTAGGTCATTGTTATCAAAATTTAGAAATTGACGAAGTTGCCGATTATGTTGGTGATTCTTTGCAATTAAGCAGACTTGCTTCTCAAACAGATGCTGACATTATTGTTTTTGCCGGTGTTTATTTTATGGCGGAAACTGCTAAAATTTTATCTCCCGACAAAAAAGTTTTGCTTCCGAAACTTGATGCAGGCTGCCGAATGGCTGATATGGTTGATTTAGAGCAAATGCGTGAATTTAAGGCTATGTACCCTGATATCCCCGTTGTTTGCTATGTCAACTCTTCCGCCGATGTTAAAGCGGAAGCGGATATTTGCTGTACAAGCGCAAATGCGGTTAAGGTTGTTAAATCTTTGAATGTTCCGAAAGTTTTATTTGCACCCGATAAATATTTGGGAAGTTATGTTGGCTCGCAAGTGCCTGAAACAGAGGTTGTAACTTATCCCGGATATTGTCCTACTCACCTTGCTATTTTGGTTGAAGATGTTCAAAATATGAAGGCTGCTTATCCTGAGGCAATGGTACTTGTTCACCCTGAATGCCACAAAGCGGTCGTTGAATTGGCTGATTATGTCGGTTCTACAACCGGAATTATGAAGTATGCAAAAGAATCTGATGCTGAGAAATTTATTATTGTTACAGAAAAAGGCGTTGTTGACAGGCTTACAAGAGATTATCCCGATAAAAAATTCTATTTGGTTTGCAAAAAAGCGGTTTGTCCGAACATGAAAATGAACACTTTGGACGATATTTTGCGTGTATTAGAAACAGAAGAAAATGAAATTTTTGTTGACGAAGAAATAGCAGCAAAAGCAAGATTGGCTATTGAAAGAATGGTTGCCATAAACGGGTAGCAACTTTCAAAAGTATTTCGGAGAGTTTTTTATGTTTTTGCTTTTTTTTGCCGATAATTATTGCTTTTACGGCGGTTGTGAGTTTGATTGTTGTTTTCAAATAGTTCAAAAGTTGAAATAATTCGTGTTACAATTTTAAAAAACAGGAGATTTATTATGGATAAAGAAAATTTATTGTATTTGGACTTAAAAGACGGAAGGGTTACAATTGAACTTTTCCCTGAAAAAGCCCCCAATCACGTAGCAAGAATAAAAGAACTCGTAAGACACAATTTTTACGATGGATTGTTTTTTCACAGAGTGATTGAAGGATTTATGGCTCAAACAGGCGATCCTAACGGCAACGGTACGGGCGGAAGCGGTACTAAGTTGAAGGCTGAATTTAACGATTTGCCTCACGAAAGAGGTACGGTTTCTATGGCGAGAGCGCAACATCCGGACAGTGCAGACAGCCAATTTTTCATTTGCTTCAAAGACTGTTCTTGGCTTGACGGTCAATATACGGTTTGGGGCAAGGTAATTGACGGTATGGATTTTGTCGATAATATCAAAAAGGGCAGTCAGTTTGAAAACGGTGCGGTCGAAGACCCCGATACCATTATCAAAATGACGGTTGCAGCCGACGAAAAATAGTTTAAAAAAGCCCCGATATTAATTTTCGGGGCTTTTGTTTTTCAAAAACATTATAACTTTATCGGAATATTTTTTTTCTTTTAAACATTCAAATCCATTCAGGTCAACCTTAACCGAGTATGGCTTTTCCAAAACAATCACCCCGTCTTTGTTCAAAAGATTTCTGTTTGCAATTTCAAACAGAGCCTTGTTGTACAAATCGGATTTATATGGGGGGTCAAGGTAGAAAATATCAAAGGTTTTGTCTGTTTTTTGCAAAAATTTTACGGCATCATAATTTATCAAATTTACGGGAATTTTTAATTTTTCGGCATTATTTTTTATAAAATTGGCACTTTTTTTGTCAATTTCAACGGAAATTGTTTCATAATCTCTGGAAATTGCCTCAAAAGTCATTATTCCCGAGCCTGCAAACAAATCGCAAAATGTTCTGTACTCCCCTTGTGCGGCAATCGAATTGAATACGGCCTGTCTGATTTTTGAAAGAGTCGGTTTTATATTTGCAAAATCCGCCGTTTTTATTGTTAAAGAGTTGTATTTTCCGCCCGTGATGTTCATTATAGTCTTATCAGCCTGTTTTTATCGGTAAGTTTGTTAATCGTAAATTCGCAGGGTATGTGAATAATTCTGTTTTGCACTTCCAAAAATGAGCCGATGTTATTTTGAAAATGCCACAAATTATTGTGCGTGTACTTTATTTCTACAAGCCCGTCAAAGCCGTTTGTGTACCGCAAAATTTCACATTTTTTCTCGCTTGAAGAACAGTATATTGCAAAAAAATTGTTTTCGCTGTCATCAAGGATATATTTTTCAAAATATTTATCTTTTTGAACTAAGTTTAAATACCTTTCTGCTGCCGCTTTCGGTGATATTTTTTCCCTTTTGTGAATAATTATGGTTTGTTTGTCAAAAAATTTGTCAAAATTTTGCTCTTTTCTGACTTTTTGGTACTCCGATTTTTCGTATGAGTCCTCGACTTTCGTTTGTTCTCTGTTTTTGTAAAAACTCCAATCAGGCATTATAAAATCGTCTGCAAAGGCTTTTGCAGAATTTGTCAAAATCATAACCAAAAAAAGATTAATTGTAAGAATACGGGCGTTTTTCATTTGCTTCAACCGTATCAATATTTCCCAATATACTTCTGAAAATCTCGCCGACATATTTTTCACTGTCATAGTGTCCGACTTCAAAAACAATTGTGTCTTTTGCCTCATACGCTTCGTGAAATTTCACTTCCCCCGTGATGAAAAGGTCGTAGCCTGCTTCATTAACGAGGGGAATTTCCGAACCGCCCGCTCCTGCACAAAATGCTATTGATTTTATTTTCTTTTTCTCATCAAGATTTATTATTTTTATATTATCCAGCCTCAAACGCTTCTTGATTTCTTCTGCAAAAATATATGCATCAAGTTCTTCTTCAAGATGTATTCCGTTTATAAATTCAAAAATCGGCTTTGTGTCCGTAAAACCGCATTTTTCCGCTAAAATGTCCGTAGTTCCGCCTTTTGCGACATCAAGGTTTGTGTGTGCGGAATATATTTGAATGCCGTTTTCGATTGCTTCCGTTATCACACCCTTTTCAATGCTTTTGAGCGGCTCAAAAATCAACGGGTGATGTGAAATAATTAAATCACACCCGTTTTCTTTTGCCTGCCTGACAACATTTTCCGTAACGGTCAGGGCTGTCATTATTTTGGAAAAATTATCTTTTCCCAAGTTGATTTGCCAGCCTGAATTGTCCCAGTTTGCCGCTGTTTCGGGCGGTGCAAATTTTTCGATTTTTTCTATAACTTCATTGACTTTCGGCATTTTATTCCCTGTTTCTGTGATAAATTTCTTTGATTTCGTTTGCGGCTCTTTCTATTTCATCGTTTATAACCTTGAAATCATAATGCTTTGACTCTTGCGCTTCAAACTCAATAGCCTCTAAACGCTTTTGAATGGCTTCTTCCGTTTCCGTTCCTCTGCCTCTTAATCTTCTTTCAAGTTCTTCCTTCGACGGCGGAAGAATAAATATCGTAACCGCTTCGGGCATTTTTTCCTTAACCTGTTTTGCCCCTTGAACTTCTATTTCAAGCAAAACATTTTTTCCCGAGTCCAAAACCTCTTGAACCCTCTTTTTGTTCGTTCCGTAACAATTTCCGCCGAATTTTGCCCACTCTAAAAAATTCCCCGACTTTACATCTTCTTCAAACTCCTCGGGTGAAACATAGTAATAATTTACTCCGTGAACTTCGCCTTCTCTCGGCTTTCTCGTAGTCGTCGATACAGATAAAAATATGTTCTCCGCATCTTTCAAAAATTCCTTTATTAATGTGCCTTTGCCGACTCCCGAGGATCCGGAAATTATGAATAAACGCCCGCTCATTTTTTCTCCTTTTTCCCCATTATAACAAATTTATCCCATTTTTACATAATAAAAATGCGACTCAAGAGCCGCATAAGTCAAGAAAGGAATGGTTAGACTATTAATTTAATTAAATTATTACATACGTTTGTTTACTATGCAAATATGTGAATAAATATTAAGTATTTTTTTATTTCTTTTTTGTTGCTACAATGTAATTGCAGGCTTTTGGGGCTGATTAACTCAATTTTGTCTGTGAAATTTTTTCTTAACAAAAGTTAAAAATGGAGTTTTTGATGCAAATAGGAATAATTGGTCTTGGCTTAATCGGCGGTTCTATCTACAAAAAATTGTCTGAATTCGGGCATGAGTTGGTGGTGGTTACGAGAAACAAAAGCACGCTTGAAAAGGTTAAAAATGACGGTGTGGTTTGTTCTTGTGATTATTCTGTGTTGAAAAATTGCGATATTGTTTTTGTTTGCACACCGATTGAAAAC
>ERZ857629.1467-NODE-1467-length-25670-cov-2.991763_pt1 | contig 25670 bp, 18 predicted proteins | sample MGYA00519700_ERZ857629 | MGnify/ENA primary metagenome ERZ857629 (study PRJEB31778, sample SAMEA3449351) | human gut metagenome | biome: human gut; feature: human-associated habitat; material: faeces | place: United Kingdom | collected 2010/2012 ...
CATCCAAAAACTCAAAGAAGAACTCGGTAAACTCGGTTGCCTTTCTGCCGATATTCCCCAGGTCGGGGTACTTGTCGTAGGCATAGAAGCCGCAATGCGCATATCCGCCTACCTTGATACGATCTCCAAAGACAGACTTCAAATGAGTAGCCGCCGTGTGATACAACTCGTAGAACTGTTGAGGTGTTCCCTTCCACATGGCCGACGTTTCTTCGGTATAGCTGTCGTCCGGCTCGTTCCAAATCTCCCAATAACGGATAGGATACGTATATCCGTCGGCCCAACCATCGATGTAATGAGCCACTACGTGCTCGCAGATCACCGCCCATTTATGAAAATCCTTGGGAGGATAGAGACGGTAGGTCTTGAGCATATGGTCGTTTTCAATGGTCACACCAAGGCGGAAAAAGGGCTCACAACCATGCTCCATAAGCTTTTGGATGATGCGATCTGTAAAGGGAAAATCATAGGATACGGGATCGTAGGGATCCGCATCGAAATCACGGAAGAGATTAGGAATGTCCACATACAGACCTCCCCCCATCCAACCGCCTACATCGTGCAGACGGGAGTAGGGGATACCTGCATCCTTCAGATAGGAGAACATCTCGAAATCATCCATGTAAAACGGAGGCTGACCCACGCCGTGCATGGGTTTCACAACACCTCGAATTTGGTGAAAATCCGCATGGATCAAAGTATTCATACTGTCTCTTCCTTTCCGGCAAGGTTCACCTCAACAACATGCTCGCTCCAAACATTACCGCAGGAAACAGAAAGCGCATGACCGGTCAGTTGCGCGGCCTCACCATCTACCGTAATGCTTGCAACAGCTTGAGCCGCGTACAAGGATAGCGTCACACGTCCGCTGCCCTGAACGGTAAATCGGATTATGTTCTTTGAACGAGTGAAGCCTTCAACTATAGCCGAGGGCATTTCAAATCCGACAGCTACATCATCCTTCACCAGGATGTGATTCATGAATCCTTCCCGAACAGATACAGGTACTTGCAACTGTTTGGTATGGAGCGTGATACGCTTACAATTTCCAGCCGATGTCCAGTCGGTATTCAGCAGAACAACACGAGTCTGTCCCTCCTCGGCATACACATGGCTATCCACATCATCGGTGTTGCCGGTTAGATACACGTTCGGGCGGTGCTCGGTATACAAGCGGTCGCAAATCGCCGTCCGTACACGATCCAGCGCGTCATGTCCCCAATATTCACCAACGGTCAGAGTCCATACACGTCCTGCACCGATTGCATTCTCAACCAACACGGGATGACCGTCCTGATCGGTGGCAAGCGCGGTACCGCCGCACAGCTCTGTCTGCATTCCGGGAACACCGGGATCGGTAAAAATGGTATCATCATCAAAGATAACCTGATTGATCACACCTTCCACATTGTCGACACGAATGCCGCAAAGCTCGGATAGATCACCGTCATGAATGATGGCAAAGTCTTTCTTATCCACAAGGGAATCTCTGGTAACATGAGTGGAGCATTGAGTCGCGCACAACACCAGATGACCGCCGCGACGCACGTATTCCACAAGGTTTCCGTACAATTCTTCAGTCATGGTATTCCATCCGGGAAGAATCAAAACCTCATAAGCAGACAGCTTGTCCACGTCTGCGGTGATGGGAATCAAGTCGCTCTGTCCCTTGGGCGATCCCGAGAAGAACAGACGGATCTTGCTTCTGTCCTGCAGAACAGGATAGAGCCAGACACCGGGCAGGTAGGAGTCTGCCAATTTCCAGCCGGCTTCGGGCGTATCGAATGTCCATCCCTCGGTCTCGGGACCAAATTCGCCCCAAAAATGAGACCGTTCGGTGAAGGGACGCGCCTGTGTACCTCCAATCAGCATATCACAATTACCCTGCAGGAATGCCGTGGAAATCAACTCCTTGCCCAAGCGAACAGCACCGGCATAATGGTACAAATCCTGATAGACCCTACGGTAAGCCGTCGGAATCGCCTCCGAATAGGCATAGATCGTATCATGATTGTACCGCATCATAACCTCTTCGTCATAAATAATGCTGGCTCCCCGCAACCATGCCTGTGCAGTCAGAATGAACAACCGTCTGACATGACTCCAATCTAACGGCGACGCTGTCACGTGATTCGCAACATGAACTCCCCAGACATTTTTGTTATACGCCTTAGCCGCGCCTCTGGCGGCATTCAATACCAGCGTTGCATGGGAACCAGGCACCTCGGACATCAGAATATCCGCGCCCGCTTCATAATCCAGATATTGCATGGGAAGTGCCTGACCAATGATACTGAAAGCAGACATTCTTTCCAGATACCTGGCTTTACACTCAGGTAACGTTCTTCCAATTCTTTTCTCGATGGGATCCGCATCGCCCCATCCGTACGCCAAATTACTGATCTCATGACCGTGCTCACCAAAGAAGCGGTCACCAAGCAGTTTACGATATATAGCGAGGGATTCGTCTGTGGCTCCCGAAGTGGCCGATAGGAATCCGTATTCGTTTGCCTTGTTGCACCACCTTGTCAGCGTATCCTCGTCTGCGTTGGCACACCGCTCACGGAACATGACATAATCACCCAATTCTTCGTTGTGAAGGGTATCCAGCCACCAATCCACATCCCCGTTTTCGGGGGTCAAAAGATCGGTTTCGGAGCCGACGTGGAAATACCGATCCTGCTTCAAAGGAGGCAGATGGGGAATCCGAGATACCATGGAAGGCACATCCTCACCCACATAAACACGGTGAATGAGTAAGGGATAGTTCCCTGCCTCATACGACACCGATACTTCATTTTCGACATCAAGCAAAATTTCCCAAGGGATCGTCAAATAAATATCCTCCATTTTGGGAAGGAACAAGCGGTTGGTGAAGTAGTAGCTCTTGGATCTCTCCTCACCATTGATACGGATCGAAAAAGTAATACAATCCGTGGTAAAAGGCTCGGTATACCCAAGATCAGCCGTGGCTTGAATGCGAAGTGAGCAATTTCCTTGCGGTTTCGCACTTGCGTTATGCAAAGAAAAGCTTGCGCAAGCAGTCTCTCCCAATGTCAGAATACGACCGTGTGCCGAGTGATGATAGCCCAAGCATCCGCCTGTAAAATCCTCCGGCATGATCATTTGTCCGCAACGGCCTTCGCTATCCAATTTTTCCAAGTATTGTTTCGGGAGCATCCTGGGACGAGCATCCTCTCCTAAGAAAACGTCTACCGGTACACCGGCATAGTGGGGACCTACATGGTAACGCAGATGACTGCGATTCAATAGTTCTCCCAACTTAAAGGAGATCGTGATCGGATTCAGCGCAATGGTTATAGTGGTATTTTTGTCCCCTTCCACACGGAACCGTATGCCCTCCAAGGTAAGGGGACCGCCCGGCTCAACGGTAGAATGCCATTTCAAAAAGGGCTCTCTGGAGCATGCCCACCATGAATCGTACAGATGCTCCCGAACCTCGTGCGCCTGTGTCCACTGACAGTAACGGTAATGCAGCTTATCCAAATAGATAACTTCTCCACCTCTTACAGCCATCCCAAACGAAGGGATATACCGATGCAGGCACATAATTGCAGGATTTCCCCCACGTGACACTAATCGTATATGCTATCATTTTTTCCATAATCAATCTCTTTTATCGTTTTATAGTCCCGTGTACCATTTGAAACGTCTGAGAAGACGATCTCCGTTACGATACAGAATATTTTCACGGTCCAAATCGGTAATGTCAGCCGTGGCCAGGCTTCCAACTCCGTGTAGTGTTCCAAACCAAGGCAAGTCGGTGCCAAACAGCAATCGCTGTGAGCCTGCCTTTTCACAGATCAGCTCAATGAATCCACGCTCGCGGGGGACTGCAGTAAACTCAAAATACACATTGGGGAGATCCTTCAGAAGATCATACGCATGATCGAAATCGCCCGAAAAGGAGTGACCGCAGATAAAGGTCACGTTCGTATACCGCTCTGCCAACTTGGCGATGCGCTCGGGTCCCGAATACAGACTACCTCCCCATGTGTGAATCAAAGCCAGCAGACCGTGCTCATCCAGATATTCCAGATAGGGACGGTTACGGTCGTCATCCATGGGGGTGCGGTAGTAATCCGCAAGGAACTTGCATCCCACATACGCCTCGGGGTAGGTTTCCATATCACGGACAAAGCCGTCGGGGTCAGCGTGGGTCGTGATCACGCTGTGATACGCCTTCATGCGATCCGGATAGGTCTGTACGGCTTCCCGCTGGATGGCTTCCCCATGCACGGGATCATACATTGCCAAATGACTGCAAAAAAACAGCCAACGGGTTCCGCAACGATTCATGGTCTCCATCATTTGATGAGGCTCTGCTGCGGGGAATGCCGCCGATACATAGCTGTGCATATGCCCATGAAAATCCAGAATGGGGCAAGGCACCTTCCCCGTCTCCCAAAGTGTTTGGCAAAACACGCTATCATATTTAATCATATACGATTTCCTCCATCAAACGGCAGAAATTCCCGCCCAAAACGGCCCGTTTATCCTCGTCGGATATATCGGCACATCGCACCATGGTCAGCATTCCCCCCATATACAGTTCGGGGAAACAACTGCCGTAAACCATTCGGTGCGCACCGTATCGACGTGTAATGTCTTCAATTCCCTGATCATCCCACTGAAATGCCAGATCCAGAGAAACATTTTCAAACTTTTCCAGAATCGGGTACATCTGACGCATGGTGGGATGGCACGAGCACACGGAAACGATTGCCGTCAGCTTGGGAAAGGCTTCCAATATTCGTAAAATATCCTCTTGATCGATATAATCCGTTGCCAGAAACAGTGGGATGCGACGCTCCTCGGCCATTGCGTAATAATTCCCCATAACCGACGGTGCGGGGGAAAAGCGATGCTCAATAGGGTTCAGATACAACGCTCCGATCCGATTCTTCTTCATGGCTTCCGGCAATACATCCGGCGGCGGTACGTCACCAGCGGCAGAGGGAGTGATCGCCCAAACGCCGTAATAGCTCGTAGGTATGGCACGAAGATCCTCTGTCAACCGAGCATTTCCATGGATAACACTGACGATATCCGATGCCACATGACGCACAAGACCGCCGCATATACCCACACGGCCTGCTTCCCGTAAAAGCTCCGCAGGTGTATGACAAGGAGAGAATTCAACGGGCTTTACATACCGACCGTAGCGCAGATCCACATCAAATATTTTCATATCACAGAAGTCCATGATGCTTGATCACCTCTTGGTAGAAATAGAAGGACTTACGAGGAATACGCTCCAGCGTGCCGTAATTGATACCGACGAGTCCCATATCCACGCCGAAGCCAAGACCGCCCTCAAAGCAGTCCATAGCCGCCCAGTGGTAATATCCCTTCACGCGGCTACCTGCCTGCAATGCTCTCCAAACCTCGAGAATATGTTCGCGAATATAGTTGATTCGCTCGGGATCCTCAGCGGTTGTGGGCTCGTCAAATTCGCCCCCGCGAAGCGTGGTGTAGCCATTCTCGGTGATAAACAAATCCAGATCGGGATACAACTGGCCGCAGAACCAAAGCGTATCGAACAACCCCTGAGGATAGCATCGAAAGCCGTAGCCGTCTGCTGCAAAACCGCGGTCACACTCGGCGGCACCGATTCCGTAGGGTTGCGTAGGATCATACTTGGAATAGCAAGGTGTGTAGTAATTCACACCTGCAAAATCACAAGGAACAAATGCTGCACGGAGTTCAGCCTTCTCCTCCTCGGTCACATAGCGGAAGAACTCTTGGTTTTGGAGAAGAGTCTCGGGATAAACGCCGTACACCATGGGATAGAGATACACATGCTGGAGAATGTCGTGCATATCCGCACTGTAAACATCCTTCTCACCATTGGTGGCCGGATATGTCTTACCCATATTATGCACAGAGCCAACCTTGGCATCGGGGCAGATGCGGCGGGCGTGCTTGACTGCCTCAAAATGGGCAAGGAGCATATGATGTGTGGCGATCATAGCCGCACGTTCATCCTTCATATAAGGCGGACTGAAAGCAAAGGCATATGCGCCATAGACCTGCAGCTTGGGTTCATTGACCGTGCTCCACAGCTTCACCCGATCACCAAAGGCTTCAAAGCAAGTTTCAGCGTACACAGAGAACCATTCCACGAACTCACGATTCAGCATGCCTCCACGCTCGATCACCCACCACGGGACATCGGAATGATACAGATCCATAAAGGGCTCAATACCGGCCTCGATCAGCGCATCGATCAAACGGTTATAGAAGGCAATGCCCTCCTCATTGACACCGCCCTCGGGACCGTTGGGATAAATACGTGCCCAGCTGATGGAGTAACGGAAGGACTTGAGTCCCAATTCCTTGAACAGCTTGATATCCTCGGGATACAAATGATAAAAATCGGCACACACATCGGGAAGGCGAGTACCGTCGTAATGATGCTTCAGATCGGGGTCTCGCAGAATGTGGTCGTGCTTGTTGGCTCCCTTTCCGCCTTCAAAGGCGGCACCCTCGATCTGGAATGCCGATGCAGCGGCACCCCAAACAAAATCTTTCGGAAAATTATGCAACATATGACTCCTCCTGTACAAACGAACGTACGCTTACGCACCCCGAATCGGCAACCATGCCGCCATCAGAGTGCCATGATCCTTCCCTGTTGAAGCATAATCGACCATATCCATCCAACCGTCTGCCAACTTCACCGATACGCTCAGATTGGCATCGGGGACGGCGGCAGACATCGTGATCTTTGCGTCCACGCGCATATCCGAATGGACGGAAGGGATCACGGGAGCGGCGGGATCTATACCCATATTCTCATCCACTCCCAGTACTACAGGGCCACGACGGTAAGCAACGAAGGCCGTCTCTCCCACCTTTTCGGGCATGAGCGCGTATACGTTCATGTCAAAGGAAAGAGAAATCAGATCCCCATCCTTCCATTCACGCTCCAATGTATGTCTTCCCACAGACACCTTCTCCACTCGTCCATTCACTGCCAGAACGGTTTCCTTACTCCATGCGGGTATACGCAAATCCAGCTGAAAGGTTTCGGGTCTGTCCAAAGACAATGTGATGCTCACATCACTTTCGTAGGGATAATTACCGGACAGCACCATGACCAACCGTTGACCGCCGGGAGTCTGCACACTCATTGATCCGGGCAAATAGGCATTCAACAATACCCCTTCTGCGTGGGACATGATGGCTACCTTGGGGAAGTATCCGATACCGGCAGAGCCAATACAGTTACAACAGCCATAGAAATACCCGTCGAACATAATACAGCAACCACCGATCAGGGCACCGCGCTTTCCGGCACGCAGGGGAGAATAACTATCAAAGGGGAGTACCTGCGTCAGGACGGGACGGCTCTCTGCCTTGGGAACTGTATAAGAAGAAAGATGGGTGTTCACTGCACCCAGGTAGGCGTTAAAGAATGCCGTCTCGATGCAATCCATAAAGGTAACATCTCCCGTCAGACGGAGCAGCATGCCGCAGAATTTCATAAAAGTCACGGTTACGCAGGTTTCCTGCATCACTCCCGTCATGGCCTCGTTTACCTGATTGACGGAGGAATGATCAAACAGTTCATGGGTGCAGCCGCAACAGCCAATGATGGTCATCTCATCCTGCACGACACGGTATCCGAAATTCAAAACCGCCTTCAGATATGTTTCATCCCCCGTGACGGTATAGTACTCTGCCAAGCCCTCAAAGCAGGACATAGTTTCGTAGGCCTTATTTTCGGGATACTGATACGGACTCAGCTTGTTCTCCTCGGCAAGCTTGAAAATTTTCGGCTCGACCTCGTAGCCTTCACGAACGATTTCCGAGGCGAAATCAAAATATCTCTGCTCCTTGGTATATGTATACAGCTTGACAAAGGGCTCTAAAATGGACATGGAATTGACACCCATCCAGCATTCTGATGTCTCACAGATCATCATCTTCCCTTCACCGGAACCTACACGCTCACAAATATAATCGGCATGCTTGCAAACAGCAGTCATGACCTTCTCGCGCATAGCCGGATCATCGCAGATTTCGTAGTAATACAAAAGTCCAAGCATGACATATTTTCTGCCCCACATATCCCAGTTATGGAATTCATGGGAGCGGGGATACGTGGACAAACGACCGTCCTCATCCTGATTCTCCAGCAAAGCGTTGACCGCTCCCGTCAAGATCCTGTAGAGCTTCTCATCGCGGCTATATTGGCAAACGAAACAGCCACCGCGCATCATCTTGCCCCAGTATTCACATCTCCATGCACCGCCCGCGTCGGGACAGAAGCTGTATTGCAGAGCAAATCTGGCCCATAATGCCTCATCATACAACTGTTGTTCCATCACAAATTTCACTGTATCGGCAAAGACACCCGAAAAAACTGCTTCATTGGCACTGTCAAACTGTAATTGATAATGTCTGCCCTCAAAAAGGCGATTTTCTGCGTTTCTCATATACATTCCTCCCATAATTTGATCATAAAAGATCTGCAAGCATCACGATTCGTCCGAATCGTACGGGTTTGTGATCACGGGACTATTGGGATGCTTGCGCATTCTTTTGCGAAGCTCTCCGGGTGTCATTCCCAAGTACTTCTTGAACATACGATACAGGAACGGCTTGCTTTGATACCCTAACTGCTCTCCGATCTCCTCGATGGACATATCCGTGGTTTGCAGTAATCTTCTTGCCTCTTGAATCTTCATCTGATTCAGGAAATCCGAAAAATGCTGTCCGGTTGATTTGAAGAACAGATGACTGAAATATGCTTTGCTATAGTTAGCGAAAGATGCAACTTCCTCTAACGTAACCGTACGGTAATTCTCACGGATATACGCCAAGGTTTTGGAGAACCGAAGATTGGAGGACACCTGCGTCACACCGTTCAGCGTGCGACAGACCTCCACCATGAACGCATTGCATAAATGAAGGATGCTTTCCCTGTAATAAACGGTCTTCATGGCATACTCATTTTCCATCATGTCGAAGAGCATATCCGCATTCAAAAGCGAGTGATTCGACAGATGGAGTAAAAAATAGTCACTCATGATACGGTCACGGTATTCCCCGTCACAAAGGCGAACGCACCCCTCTTGAATGGCCGACAATTGGATCAGGCAATTCGTCATGTAGAGTTCATGCCACGGAAGCGTGGCGTGCATGAGCCCCGGTGGAATGATCAAAAGATCCCCGCGACGAACGGTAAACTCCTCATCTCCGATTCGCGCAATTCCCGTTCCCGATCGAATATACACAAGCTCCACAAAGTCTATGTGGTCATGCATAAGATCTTCCATACATTTCTGCACGGTTTCAGGATTTTCCAGCCAATAAGAATCTCCGCGCTTCAAGTATTCCTTGTGTCCCAGATTATCCTTTGCTTTCAGCAAATAAGAAAGATCAAACTGATTATTCCCGATCAACGATATGTTTTCGCCTTCCTGTGACCAGTGAGAAAACAAAAAATGTCGGTATTTCATACAGGATCCTTCTTTATAATTCTTTCATGGTAAATACAAAATTCATGCGGCCATATGGAGCACAGTCACCAACGGTATAGAAAGACATCACGTTGTCTTGCTCATAATGATCGGCCACCTTAAAAGCGATCTCCGAGGAATCAGTTTTCAAAAGCGCTTTTTTCAAGGCAATCATCAAATCCTTCCCTGCAACACGAATCTCTGCAGAACCGATGGCCTTCCAACCTTCTGCCGTACGATGCTCCACAAGGGTTACTCCATCGTGGGGTGCCAGACGATTTATGGCCAAGTCCCATACGCCCGCCCAAGCGTCACCATTTCCGGTTGAGAGGAATATGGTCATCCAGCCGTCATCGGAGGGGACCGACAGGTTCTCTGCAGTCTTCACATGGAAATACAGTGTATCAGCATTCTGCAAAACACGAACTTCCACAATGTTGTTTCGTCCGCTTTCGTTGGAATACCATTCACCCCAGCCGGCGTGATCCCGATTAGCCGTACCTCCTGCGGGAGAACGGTATACGGCTGTCGCCTGATCAAATTGTGACGATGGACCATCCAAATCCACAGCATGATTTTCACCAAGCGGGAACGGACGATCACAGCCCTTAAAGCGGCGAATCCATTGACAGAGTTGCATATAGTAGTTATCCTCATATCCGCCCTCCATGGGTTCAATGTCACGACTGCAATTCAAGGTCACGCAATCGCACATTTGGATGGGATAATTCTCTCGCCAATGACCGGCCACAGCACACCACTCGTTCCATCCCGTTACAAAGATCGTTTCGGGATCTTGTTCGATGGCCCACTCAAACTGCTCGGCAAAATTATATCCGTACAACGGGGCATCGGGAGTGGTATCGTTAGCTCCGTTATACCAGCTGCGGGTACGGTCGTTATGACCGTAAAAGGCGGTTTCTGAAAACATGCCCGTATCGCAATGCTGAGCAACCGATACCGAAACGACCTCCCTTCTGCCGTCCCTGCCAAAGACGGTTTCGGGGGAATATAAGCGATGAAATTCCATCCAAGGCCAGCCATTCGGCTTGTACTGCTCGTTGGGCCAGATGGGATCCTTAATGGTAAAATAGTCAAGGAATTCCGGACTTTGAATCGTATGATCCACGTGACAAATCATCAGAGGCTTTCCATCCCAACGGAACCATAGATGCTCATATCTCTCTACGTTTGGAAGATAGATTTCCTCAAAGATCTGCATGGAAATTTTCGGGCTGTTGGTATTGGTATAGAACGCAACTTGAGGAACCTTGAAGCCCTGCTTTTGCAAAGCATCCAGCACGCGCAACACATTCAGCACGTTGGGCTTACATATATAGTTGTTCGTGGTATCGAAAATGATATAGTCCACGTCCGCATCCATCAGCATACGGATATGCCGAAGAATCACCCACTCGTCCTCGTGGCTGTAATAACCGAACAAAGGCTTTCCCCAGTACGTACCGGCATTCATGACGCCGCCTGCAGCGATCCACCGATCCCACGAAAGATAGGCTTCGGGATCTCGTTGCAGGATCTTGGTCACATCCACAATTCGGCAATCGGCATTTCCACCACTGCCGAGGAAATAGAATACACCTACGGTCTTTCCCTGCCGTCTTGGAGGGAACTCATTCAAACGACGCCCCAATGCGTCCACCGTAAAAAGAGGACCATTCTGTATGGGATGGATTCGATCATTCATATCATGTTCCCTCCGTGTTTTTTCATGCGAAAAGCTCATTATTTTTTATTGCTGAACACAAAGCTGAGCCGTCCGTAAGGAGCGCACTCACCCACCGTATAGAAGGACATTACATCATTTTGAATGTAATTGTCTGCCACCTTAAATCGGATATCACACAGACCCAATTGAGCGGATGCATCCACGGTGGAGCGACCGAACGCCAGCATCATCTGGTTATTCTCATATCGGATATCTGCCGTTCCGATCACCTTCCATGCGCCGTTCTCATAGGATTCGATACTGGTTTTGCCATGAACAGGAGCTGTCCGGTTGATGGCAATATCCCAAGAGCCGCCAAGGCCGCCCTCACATCCGCTGTCAATAAAAAGCGTCATCCAGCCCTCGGCAGTGGGCTCCGTCAGATTCTCTGCGGTGCGAATATACACATAGTAGTTGGCCTGATCCTTCATCACGCGGATCTCAACAATATCATTGCGTCCGCTATGATCCGTGAAATACTCTCCCCATCCGGCGTGATCACGCGCGACAGTATCTCCGACGGGATCCGTATAGACAGCAGTGGCATCATTGAACTGGGCGAAACTGCCGGTAATATCTACGGTCTTGTCTTCTCCCACGTTCACGCGGTCCTCGCAGCCCTTGTACTGACGGATATACGTACACATCTGCATGTAGTAGTTGTCCTCATAGCCACCCATCATGGGCTCGATGTCACGGCTACAGTTGGCCGTCACGCAGTCGCACATCTGAATCGGGCCGCAATCCTCACGCATATATGTACATACGGCGGCCCATTCGTTCCAACCGGTGATAAAAATGGTCTCCGGATCCTGTTCAATAGCCCATTCAAACTGCTCGGCAAAATTATAGCCATACAAATATGCATCAGAAGCAGGATCGTTTGCTCCGTCATGCCAGCTTCTGGTATGATCGTTGCCGCCATAGAATGCCGTTTCGGAGAACATGATGGTATTACAATGCTGGGCAACCGACACCGAAATGACCTCCTTACGATACTCGCCACTATCGTTCTTTTTCCCATAGATAGCCGAACGGGTGTAAAGCCGCTCAAACTCCATCCAAGGCCATGAGTTCATTCTGTCATAGGTTTTATTGTTGGGCCAAATGGGGGTCTTGATATGGAAGAAATCTTTGAACTCATCCGTCAGCTCCTCAGCATCGGGCTCAGCAATAATCATGGGCTTGCCGTCCCAGTGGAACCACAGATGGGCATACCGGTCCAGATTGGGCTTGTAGATCTGATCGTAGATCATCATGGCGATCTTGCCACTGCTTGTATGGGTGTAAAAGGCTACCCGGGGCACCTCTAAGCCTTGCTGATAGTAGTAATCCAGAACCTGCAGGACCTTCAGAACATTGGGGGCACAGATGTATTCGTTTGTCGTGTCAAAGATCATATAGTCAATCCCGGCATCCATAAACATCTGGACGTGCTTGTGAATGACCCAATCGTCCTCGTGGCTGTAGTATCCGAACAGCGGCTCGCCCCAATACAAGGAAGCACCGTACTGACCGCCGGCGGCCAGCCACTGATTCATAGACTCATAAGCCAAAGGATCCTTAGCCAGAACCTTCGATACATCGCCTACCTGCGCATTCACGTTACCCTCACTTCCGAGGAAGTAGAAGATACCAACCGTGCGCTCCTTCTTTTCTCCCGCCTCGGGGAGAACGCGGGAAAGATTATCGATACCGGCCAACGCGCCATTCTTTTCAGAATACGGACCGCTATACAGCAGTTCCGAATCGGGTATCACGGTTGTAGCATCGGTGGTATCCGAGGGGTCAGAAGAGTCGGTAGAGCCGTTGGGGTTCGTGTTCTCGAGGGCAGAGTCAGACGTAGGAGCCGTCGTTCCGTCGGACGGCAAGAGATCCTCGGTTTCAAAGGAAAGCACAATTCCAATCACGATGCACGCAACGAGAAGCACCGCAGCCAATCCCATGCACAGCCAAAAAGCCCGGCTGTCGAATTTCTTTTTGTTTTTCAGAACAATGCTTACAACCAAACCAGCGACGGCAACCGCAATTCCAACGATTGCGAGGATCATCCCAACGCTGATATCCTTCCCATCGTCGTTTTCGGTTTGGTCAACAGTGGTGCTTTCACTCTCCGTCTCGGGGTTTAAATTCTCCGTAGCATCGCACCAAGAGCAAGTCTTTGTGCTTCCGTCAGCGGAAGTCACCCAAGCATGTCCCACAGTTTCTCCCTCGGTGACTTGACATACAGAACAGGTTTTAGGAGCGATACAGGTGGCATCCGTCCATGTATGACCGACAGCTTCGCCCTCGGTAGCCTGACACGATGAGCAGGTTTTGGGAGCCGTACAGATGGCATCCGTCCATGAATGTCCCTTGGCCTCCCCCTCGGTCGCACCGCAAACTGTACAAGTCCTTGGGGCTACGCAGGTAGCATCTGCCCACGCGTGAGCCATCGTGTTTCCTTCAGTCGTTCCGCAGACAGAGCAGGTCTTGGGCAACAAGCAAGAGCTGGGCTTCCAGGAGTGTCCATTCTTTTCACACTCGGTTTTTTCGGGGTATCCCTCAAAAGCATTCGCCTCTTCTTCGGTCTTGAAAAATGCAACGTACGCAATATCCAAATAACTGTTCGCATCGGCGGCACCCGGTAAACGGATGCTGGTCAGATTCACATCTGCCATAGTGGGGAATTCATCAGCAAAGCTGTAGACAGCGGTGTGCCACTCGTTATCGCACAGAAACTTGGGCGATCCCCACGTACCGGCGGTGGCAGAATAGGCGGGATTTTTGCGATCGTCCGTGAGGTAGAGCCAGTTGGACGCATGATCACCGCTCATACGATAGCGAATCGCCATGTACGGATACTCGGCGGTATTTACTGGAACGGATACGCCCCACCAAACATCACCCGAATTCGGCGTAGTGGCACGCAAAAATCCGTCCTCCTGCGCAGTCATGACACCGCCGCTACGAACAGCCTTCAGACTGTCGGGTTCGTTGTTAAAGGAAACACCGGGAACCTTGGCGGGATCGATGGGCGGCAGAGGCTCGCCTTCCGTCACGCCGCAGATCGCGCAGGTCTTAGGCGTGGTCAAAGTCGCATTGATCCACGTATGTCCAATGGTAGTACATCCGTTATTGGAAACATAACCTTCAAAGCGTGCGGCATCCTCAGCGTTTTTGAAGAAAGCCACATGGGAAATATCAAACACTTCCCCGTTGCCGGCAGCGACGGGAATTCGGACACATTCCAGTTTTCTCCCAGTCAGTTTGGGGAAATCTTCCGCAATGCAATACACTTTATTGTGCCATTCATCGCCTTTCTCAAAGTCGGGACGAACAATCGCACCATCAGTAGGATTGAACCCGGCATTGATCTCGCCACTCGTCAAAAATACCCAATCATTCACAGTATCAGCAGTTGTTCGATAACGGATGACCATATAAGGGTATTCGGACTCCAGAATATTTGCATCGTTCAAATAGATACGTATATTAGCGTTCCCTCCGGTCGTAACACAACGCATAAAGCCAGGTTCTGATGTCAGCTTCACATCCGTATAACTCATGCCGGAAACAATCTTAGCCGTATTGAAAAACACTCCGGGAACCGTTGCGGGATCAATCGAAGTCTGATCCTCATCCTGTGCCGCGACACCCAGCCAAGCCATAGGCCACACCATAAGAACACCCAATAGCAAGGCGATCATGCGTAAAAAGCGGGCTTGTTTTACAATTTTTTTCATCGTATAAAACCTCCACAGTTGAATAGTTTGCCAAATCCTCCAGTTCATTATCTATTATAACAAATCACTGCCCCCTTTTCAATTCTTTCTATGAAGATTAGAGTTCTTTTTTTTTTGATTTAGTGCGAATTCATTCGCCAAATTCATGAAGATAAGACCATCAACATGCACAATTTGCAGTAGAAACATACACAATGATTATAGAATATAAGCAACAGAATTCGCAACACCTCACTTTTAGCGGTAAGTCTCGCTCTGTCTATCATATCGCGCAAATGTATCTTTTATTTAGAAATCAAAAGATAACATACAATATTTGAAATATTGACTATTGTCACCTCGACCATCTTCGTATATAATAAGTTCTACGTGCAGTATGATCTGTTTTCTGTTTTCGATGCATTTGGAAAGGACTTATGATATGAAATCAATTCAACCTTTCGGCCCTCCCGGCACGAAAATGTCTCGGGGTGCCTACATTATGGAGTGTACCTTCGAGTATTTTGTCGCATTATTGGTTTGCGATTCTTTTTTGTCATTGCTTTTGACCTCCATGGGGTTATCGGAAGCCTTGATCGGTGTCATTTCCTCCATGATTTCCCTTGCTTTTTTGTTTGAATTTGCCGCAGTTTTTGTCATACAGCGAATTGTTAATACGAAGAGATTTGCTATCATTTTTCACACAGCAAGCGAGATCTTTTTTCTATCACTGTATTTAATTCCCTTGATCCCCGCTCTGAAGCCGTATCGAGCGGCAGCGGCCATTCTGTGTACACTGGTCGCCTATTTCGGCAACTATTTCGTGACATCTCTCATATACGAATGGGGAAATTCGTATGTGGATCGTCATCGGAGAGCAGAATTTTCTGCGACCAAGGAAATGGTTTCGTTGATATGCGGTATCGTCATCACTGTCGTTTCCGGTTATATCATGAACCGATATGTAGATGCCGATCATACAGCCGGTTGGTTCATTTTTGTTGCGTGTGCAATCGGTGTATTCAGTTTGTGTGATTTGGTGTGTCTCCTTCTCATAAAAAACAGACTCCGCACACCAATTGAAAAAAAAGACGTTGCTCCGTTACGTTACGTTTTGAAAGGAACCTTAGGAGAAAGAGGTTTTCGGAGTACAGTCATTCTGTCATGTTTATGGCAAATTGCCCGATACACAACACTCGGTTTTTTAGGTACTTATAAAAACATGCTTTTTGCCGTCGCAACCGTACAAATCATCAATGCGGTCGGAAACATATGTCGATTCCTATTATCCAGATCTCTTGGGCGTTTTTCTGACAAGCATTCCTATGCCACGGGAATTCGTTTGGGATTAACAATCGTAGCTTGTGCATTCTTATGCGTTGTTTTCACAACTCCTGAAACCAAATTCCTGATAATCGGTTATACGATTCTTTATAGTGTAGGAATAGGAGCCATTGAAGCAAACATTCAGAATACCACTTATAACTATGTTGATCCTTCCCTTTTTGTTCAAGCTGCCGCCGTTCGAAACAGTCTTTCCGGACTCTGCGGCTTCTTTGCCTCCCTTTTGGGAAGTCGCATTTTTCAGATGGTTCAAAACGCAGAGCCGACACTGTTTTCCCACCCCGTTTACGGACAACAGGTATTGGCTTTGATTTCGGTAATACTTCTCTTGATCACCATTCTATACACGAAATTCGTGGTTGAAAAGCAACACCGCGAAATACGTTAATTCTCTTGAATACGAACAAAAAATTCAGCGGTTGCCCTTTACCGAATGGTATCGGGCACCCGCTTTTTGATCTTTCAGTTACACAGCTGACAGAACTTTAGTTCTTCTTCTTTTTTAGGGCAATTGCACCGGCACAAGCCACGAGAAGAATACCGATGGAAAGCATTGCGCTTGCACATCCTTTATCAGAAGTATCCGTGGGAGCTTTGTTTACGGGAGCAGAAGTGGTTTCATCCGAGGGAGGGGGCGTGGATTCACCATGATCCTCGGTGGAAACATCTGAACTCTCTTCGGTAGGAGACTCGGTTTCGGGCTCGGTACTGGGCTCTGTCTCGGGCTCACCTTCAGTCGTACCGCAAACGGTACAGGTCTTAGGTGCTTCCGTAGTGGCATCTGCCCATGTATGCCCCTTGGCACTTCCCTCGGTAGCACCGCAAGCGGAGCAGGTCTTGGGAGCTGTGCACGTAGCATCGATCCAAGTATGACCCTTCGGCTCCCCCTCGGTAGCACCGCAAGCGGAGCAGGTCTTGGGAGCTGTGCAGGTGGCATCTGTCCATGTATGGCCATTCTTTTCGCACTCAGATCTTTCGGGATAGCCCGTAAATCTGGCCACATCCTCAACCGTCTTGAAAAATGCGATGTATTCGATATCCAGGTAACCGCCCTTCTCAGCGGCACCGGGGAGACGAATACCGGTGAGATTCACATTCGCCATAGCAGAGAATTCAGTAGGGAAATGGTAGGTCACGGTGTACCACTGATTATCGATCTGATACTTGGGATTACCCCAGGTTCCGACAGTTGCGGAGAAATTCGTGTTGACATGATCGTCCGTCAGATACAGCCAGTTGCCGACTCGGTCACCGCTGATACGGTAGCGAATCGCCATGTAAGGATACTCGGCGGTATTCACGATCAGATTGCTGATACCTACCCAAGCATCATCGCCATTGGTAGTCACACGCAGGAAACCGTCCTCCTGTGCCCATTGAACACCGGCACCGACCACACGGTTCACATTGGCAGGCTCGTTGTTGAAGGAGATACCGGGAACCAGCGCGGGATCGATGGGAGTCAAGGGCTCACCTTCAGTCTCGCCGCAGACAGCGCAGGTCTTGGGTGCCTCCAGCGTGGCTGCTACCCATGTATGACCGACAGACTCGCATCCATCGTTGGAAACGTAACCCTCAAAGCGAGCGGCATCCTCAGCGGTTTTGAAGAAGGCAACATGGGCGATATCAAAAATGTCCCCTTCGTTCAATCCGCAAGGAATGCGGATACACTCCACGTTTTTACCGTTCAATGCGGGGAAATCAGTTGTAAAGTTGAAGACGATGTTGTTCCACTCGTTCTCCTTTTCAAACTGAGGTTTGAGAATCGCACCTTCCGTTGCGTTAAAACCGGCGTTAATGCTACCACTTGCCACATACATCCAGTCATCCACGACATCAGCAACCGTACGGTAACGAATCACCATATACGGATACTCCGCCGTATCCACACCCAGTGCGGTAGTATAAATGCGGATATTGGCATCGCCACCCGTTGTGACACAGCGCATGAAGCCGTCCTCTGCCATCAGTTTGACATCAGTAAAGCTCATGTCATCCACGATAGCCTGATTATTGAAGAACACACCGGTAACGGTAGCGGGATCAATAGGCTCGGGCGTAGCAGGATCGTCGGGCTCTTCCCAAGGCTCGTTGGAAACATAACCCTCAAAGCGGGCAGCATCCTCCTCGGTCTTGAAGAAGGCCACGTGAGCAACATCCAGATGCTCGCCGATCACATCGGCACCGGGAAGACGAATGCAAAATACATCCGTATCAGCCATTACAGGAAAATCCACAGGGAAATAGAACACAACGTTGTGCCACTGATCGTCGCATACGAACTTGGGGCTTCCCCACGTTCCTTCCTTGGTAGAAAAACCGGTATTGTAGGTTCTGTCCGCAAGATACATCCAATCGGAATCCCAATCGGAGCTGATGCGATAGCGAACCGCCATGTAAGGATATTCAGCTGTATTCACATCCGAAGGGGTGTAAACTCGAAGTTGAGGGTTATCACCCGTAGTGACCGCCCGCATGAACCCATCTTCTGATGTCCAACTGACATCGGTAATTCCAACAAGCTCATCAATAATTGCATAGGAAGTCAGGAATGCACCGGGGATCGTTGCCGGATCAATGGGCTGAAGCTCAGGCTCTTCCGCACTACCGTACAGTGCAAGACAGTTCATCAGCAACAGAAAAGCGAGCAGGCAGGGAATAAATTTCTTGATATTCTTCATACTATCCTCCTTAATATACTGTTTTTATTGTATTTATTTGTTGATCGTATCAAGCATTCGGTCAATGGAACGTTCAATACCTCTCTGGCATGCGGCAATTTTCGAAGGCGACACCGATACTTGAACCGGGCAGAAGGGCACCTTGAAGCTCTGCGACTGCATTAATCCATCCGAAATAATAAGCAAGATCACACACACGATTACCAATGATCAAATCGATCATGCCACCGGATTTTTCATCACGGGCACCCTTTGTTTTCAAAGTGATTTCGTAATATTCTTTTGTCAAGGTATTGACAGAATAGCAAGCCAATGCCTCCAGCATCGAGGTGACCATATCCATGTCATCGCCCTCTTCCACACTGGAAGGGTTTCCCACAACACTTCCGGAAGAATGCATCAGGCTCTTTTCCATGGTCCATTCTTGATTCAATACAGAATCATACAAATCAGGCAATTTACATGCCTCAGCTATTGTCTTGTTGAACATGATAGCGAAGGTTGCATCATTATCCAGCGTCAGCAAATCGCCCGTCACCATAAACAGCTTACCATCAATCTCCATTCCCGTTGCCATACGTTCATCCCACCAGGGCTTCATTGGATCCAAGTAGAGATTGGCATCAGAATTCAAATCCCACAGCAAACCGTTTGTAGACATATTTGCCGCAACACGAACACTCGTCGTAACGGCTTGAAAATCTCCGAAAGGTGCCGATACTTCGTTCATGACAGCGGTCTGATGCTCTGAAGAAGTCTTTTTGTATTCCGCTATGGTTACACCGTATTTCTGGAGAAGCATACCGTTTCTTTCATAAACGGCGTGGCTAATACTATCCGATGAACCATCTTCTGCAAATATTTCCACACTAGACCATTCACCGTCATCTCTGGAAAGAATGACGAGTTGTTTGTCCTCGTATCGTGTTTCAGGAATATCCAATGGAACCTGTGTTTCCTCAATTCCGCTCTCAGATAAATTACCTGAAGGCGGATCTGTCTCGTTGCTTGTTCCCTCTTGCGCACAGCCGCAACACAGACTACCCAGTACACATAATGTCAACAGTACCGAAATCCATTTTTTCACTATTGTACCCTCCTTGTTCTGTAATCACCGTTGCCATTCTCTATAAATTCTGGCTCGATCCATTATATATTATAAACGAGATATCATGAAATCTCAATTCTCAATACACTTTGAACAGTTCTCAATTTTTATATTTCGCAAAAATCATCAATATGACAAAAGCCGGAAAGCATACACTTCCTCGACTGTTTGCATTAATCCGGTATCCGTTTCAACAAATTGATCATCGTTCTGTCAAAGCTTCTATTAGCCGCAGCATATTGAGAGGAGAAATCCGAACTTCTACTCATAACTGCATTCGAAAAGACATTGGACAAACCCAAACTGTAATATCCGTTTCCCCTCTGTAAACAAGCGTAAAGTGAATGGTAGTCACAGAATTGTAGTGTGCCAAAAGCTCTGCCTGCTCAGGTGTAACAAGTACCGTAACAGTAGCGGCTTTACCGCCCTCAACGATCTCGTCCTTATCCACGCCTTCGTTTGTGATTGTGGTAATGACCTTAACGTATTTCAGCTCTGCGGGAATATATGAGGTATACATCTCCTTGTCGTAAATGATAACGGACACAATATCTCCATTCTCAAGCTTATCCGAGAGACCTGCCGCAAAGTTTGCCACATTCACGGAAACTGCTACCTTTTCCCCGCCAAGTCCGAGAAGCACATCGTCCGCGCTCTTGTTATCGGTGGAGAGTTTGTTTGCGAAAAGATAATCTCCCGTGTAAAGATCTGTCGCAGCATACTTACCGACAACTGCTTTACCGTCTTTGATGACGTTATTCGGGAGATTGTAGGAACCGACGTTGACAACTTCAAGGTGGTCTGCGGTGATGATCTGACCTCTCGGCACATCTGCCTTGAGTCTGACAATATCCACCTTCTGATCGGTAAATCTGTTCACCAAGGGAGCAACACCAAAGGTGATAAGAAGGGCGAGTACGATACATACCACACCGATGACCGTTCTTGAAGAAAACGGCTTCTTACCGGGAGCTTTAGGTGCTTTGGGTGTCTTCATAGGCTTGGAGCCAAAATTTCCAAAACTCATTTTTCTTTTTCCTCTTTAAATTAAATGAAATATCCGATCATCAGACCGGTAGATAAAAATGGCAAAAGTGGAAAGGCTTCTTTGTTCGATTGCTTCTTGGCTTTGTTGTAGATCGTTTGGAATACAATTGCAAAGACAAGACCGATCATATAGCCGATCACACCGCCGTAAAAACCGAGGCACAAAGCGGCAGCAGTTGAGAATTTGAAATCTGCTCCGCCTTGCCCTTTCGTTTTGAAAAACATTACTACTATAAACTGCGGCAAGAATACACCGAGAGCACCGAATAGCATTGAGGTTACACCTACTTCTTTGTAATTTACAAGAGCAAGTATGATATTTACCAATCACTTTTTTAGCATTGTGTGATAGGTGCTTCAGCACATCATAATAATCACACTTGCCATGTTCGTGTATAAAATGTCAGCGACTTGAGCCGTAACAACAGGTGCGGCAAAACTATTCGCCTCTAGATATTTATTAAACGATAAGCCTGATGTCATAATTAAATTCACAGCACTCGTCTCCACCTCGATATCATCAAGAGGATACCATTTAAACAAGTAATTACCATTTATATATCTGTAATTGAATTTTACCCCTATCACGTTGGGAAGACATGCAGGAACAGTATATTTATAGCAATTGTGTTGAGCTGCAATAACAATAATATTCGCTTTTACTACTTGAGTTATTGCTAATCTTATTTTATCAAAATCCGCATTTTCAACACTACCTAAACTACAATTTATAATGTCAACATCGTTTGTAATGCACCAATCAAGCGCAAGCAAAAAATCATTCACTGCTCCTCTGCCGCTGTTTCCTAAAACTCGCACACTAACAAAACTAACCTTAGCATTTTTTATACATTCCTTTATAATATAAGTACACACCGTTCCATGGCTAATACTGTTTTTTGAAGATGATTCATACTCATATGGCACAATGACAAATTCGCTCCCTGTAATAGATAATTTGTCGAAATCTACCCCATCATCAAGGATTGCAACAGTTATGGTTTTGTCTTTCATCGTAATCACTTCATCCTAAATATTTTTCAGCCTGTACTTGAAACAGCTCGGCATAATATCCGTTCTGCTCCATCAGTTCGGTATGAGTCCCTTGTTCAACAATACGTTTGTCGCGCACCACAAATATACGATCAGCGTCCACAACACTGGACAGCCGGTGTGAAATGATGAGCAGGCTACGCCCTTGTGACAAGGTCTGCATATTTCTAAATTGCTCGAAAACTCGCTCTTCGGCAAACACATCCAAGGCGGCAGAGGGCTCATCCAACACAATAAAATCGCGCGGAGCAAAAAACACTCGTGACAATGCAATCCTCTGCCATTGTCCACCAGAGAGTTCTTGCCCGTCTTGTTCAAAGTACCGTGTCATCGGAGCATCCAAGCCTTTGGGGAAGCCTTCTGCAACAGGGAGCATTTCGCATTGTTGCAGAGCATTTCGTATCCGTTCATCATCTTGTACGCCTGACCAGTCGGACAAGGCAACATTTTCCCGGAGTGTTAGGCTATATGATACATAATCTTGAAACAGTGGCGAGAACAGTTCCCGGTATTTGCGAATATCACATTGGGTCACATCCACACCATCGACGAAAATCTGCCCCTCGCTTACATCATAGAGCCGCAAAAGCAATTTCACAATGGTGCTTTTTCCGCATCCGTTTTCTCCTACAAAGCCAACGACCTCACCCGCGCGAAGTGTAAAGGAGCAGTCTTGCAGAACATATTCCTCAGTTCCCGGATATCGGAAGGACACGTGAGAAAACTCAATGGTATGCTCAAAATGCGGTGCGGTGTCTCCACCTCTCCGAACATCCGAGGTCATTTCCAAGAACTCTCGTACAGCACTCATGCTCTTATAGAAATACTCCATATAGATCAGGCTGTCTACAGGAGCTTCTTGCCTACGGTTCCCGAAGGTTCATCCGTGATATGTAATAGGCTACACAGCTTCATCATGCCTCCTCCTCTCTCGCCAAACGCGCCCGAAGTGATTGCCTGTCCATGCCGTATTTACGCAAAATGTCCTCTGCATAGGAGTACGCTTTTGCTCCCGCATAGAATACCCGATAGGTACGGCTGTGGTGAACCTCCGCATGGCTCTGTTCATTCTCATCAAGCTCATCTGCGGTCGTCCCGACACTCAGCACGGGGAATGCTTTCCCGATGACTTGATGGAAATGGGTGACAAACAAGCCAAACCGTCCGTCCTCTCCCATACTTTCTGCCAAATTCATAGCCAACGCGAAGCCTTTTTCATGGTTCGCTCCGCTGAATGTTTCATTGAACAAGAAAAATCCATCCGTGTCCTGCCGGTCCAGCATCTCAGAAACCCGTCTCTGTTCGTCGTCCAATCTCCCCATGCCCGAAAACCGTTCATCCGAAGGATAATGGGTTTGTACCGAGGTGAAGGGATAGCCAACACCGCTCTGTGCCATGATGGGACACCCTGCCATTAGCAATACCAAATTGCACCCAATGGCACGCAGATAAGTGGTTTTGCCACCGCCATTTGCACCCACAAGGAAAAAGAAGGGATCTTCGGATGTAAAAAAGGTTGGATTCGGAACAATGCTCGGTGCGTCCGAGGAAAGTAGGGTGAAATCGTACATCTCCTGTAAGCAGAATTGCTTTTCATCTCCGAAATAGCGGGTATGCAACGGAAAAGTCCCCGCTTCTCGGCTTGACGGTAAAAATCCTCCATTTGCAGATAGAAGTCCAACGACGGTATATAGTCCAGCAGCTCTTCAAAATTTACTTGGGAGAAAGGTTTCAGAATTTGCTCCAACTGCTCAAATTCCCGCTTGTACAGCGCGCGGAACGCTTCGGATATATATGGATCCGGGTATATCGGATTTCGTTCCTTGACAGCAAATGGCAGCCCCAATTTTTCCGCACAAGCTCTCAGTTCTTCAAAAAGTGTTTCTCTGCCTTGCATTTCTGTCGATGCAAATGTCCATTGCCTGTCACCATGCGATAGATGTGCACATGAAATACGTTCAATGATAGCCTGTGCTTTCTCCAATGCATTTGACAACGGTGTGTCATCCATATTTTGAAAATGGAAGGCCACCTCCTGTAGCCTTCCACCGCCATGTAATGCTTTGAGTGATTGCCGCGCGGCTAAATACGCCCGCAGCACTTCCACAAACAAATAGGTCTGCTCAACAAATGTTCTCGCGTCCTTCCAAATATCCAAGGAGCGTCGAAGTGTAAACAAAGCTCCGCGGCAAGCGGCCATAGACTTGTACGCCGAATCGTCCTCGCTGTCTCGGATTGCCGCAAAAATTCGTTGCCTTTCCAATAATTCTGCTCGGCTACAGGGATGCATCAGAAAGGATTTCACCTGTAACGGCTCGCCCAACACAGAATTCAGATGCAGATCCTGCCAGGTTTGTTCGGAAAGGTAATGGGAAGAATCGATCTTAACGAGAAAAGGCTTGCTTTTTTATAAGACTCTTCCTGCAAATAACTACCGTAATCCCCAGAACACATAATACAGTCATCCCCCTATAATAATTAGAACTTCTTAGTCACGCTCGTATCACGATCATCACTATCATCCGGGCTTTTGTCGGTGTTAGTGCAACCACATGTACATGCAGTATCACAGGAAAACGCTTCTATTGTACCACATTTCCGTCTTTTCACAATAATCCGGAGGTTCTATATCACTTTTTCCCTGCTGCCGCAATACGTTAAGCTTATGATCTAGCAACTTATCGATCAAATGATTGATATATGCCTCACTACTCATTTGTCGCTACCTCACTCTTCTTCTAAAACAAAATTTGGAATTCATAGATGAAAAACTATAGGATAAATTGTTCATCTATTCGTATAATAAATGAACAAATCCCAACGAATAAATCATCTATGATCATATGAAAGAACTTTTCAGCTTCGCTACTATAATATTTCATTGATATATTGACTTTTTTTTGAGTCATGCTATAATATGTTCAGTATTATTACCATATATTATACGAATAGATGCAAAAGAGTTCAACAACTTAAAGCAGTTTTCCCAAGCGATTCATAAACTCTCTCTTGTGTTCCATAAAGGAATGAACGTACCGCTTGAGTGTGATCGTGGGATTCTTGTGTCCGAGAATTTCGGACAAAGATTTCACGTTCATACCGCACTCAATCGCTCTTGTGGCGAAGGTATGGCGGAGTGCATGAAAACCGTGATGGGGAATCTTTTGTTTCTGAAGGAGCAATTCAAAGCTGCGCTGATAGGAGCGAACCGTAATGATCTTACTGCCGTTCCCTACCTTCTTTTCTCCCAACGTCTGCAAATCAAGCTCATCGGTAGAGGTCAGCGTTGCAAGGCTCTCAAGGTTGAACTTTTCAAGTCTTGCGGCAAGGGTGATCTGAATGGACTTCAAGGTTTTTGCAGAACCCGATCTATAAGACTTGTAATACTTCAAAGCAATATGATTCGGGTTCTTTGCTTCAAGCATTGCAAACAGATCGTCAAGCGCACTTCCCTCGGCTTCATTTTCCTCATCAATGTCTCCCGCGCGAAGCAGCTCCATAACCATCGGAAAATTC
>ERZ857629.1468-NODE-1468-length-25661-cov-3.044911_pt1 | contig 25661 bp, 9 predicted proteins | sample MGYA00519700_ERZ857629 | MGnify/ENA primary metagenome ERZ857629 (study PRJEB31778, sample SAMEA3449351) | human gut metagenome | biome: human gut; feature: human-associated habitat; material: faeces | place: United Kingdom | collected 2010/2012 ...
CGAGACCGTCGAGCATTGGAGCAAGCTGCTTACAGAACTTCTTATCCATTGAGCCGTAGCTGAACTTGTAATCAGTCTTGTAAGTGAAGTTGCTGTAGTCGAAGAATGCGTCTGTCTGCTTGCCCTGGAGGAAGTAGAACAGTGCTTTTACGATTTCATCAAACTTAGCGTTGCTGATGTTGTTGAGAATTGACTTAACTACATTTGCGATAGTCTTGTTCTTTTTAACAGCGTCAATGTTGCAAACGATGTTTGAGATAGCCTTAGCGTTGTTGATAAGAAGGCTCTCAATGTAGCGGAGTACAGCCAAGAGTGTTTCGCCCTGACGGCCTTCAACAATCTTTCTTGTGTACTTGCCTTGAGTATTCTTAGCTACGCTCTTTACGGTCTTCATTTGACCGTGGCTTGCGAGTTTGTACCAGTCGATTGCAGGGAGCTTAATGTTCAGTGACTTGCCGCCAACCTTGATTATGCCGAGTATGCTGTTGATGAATGGTACGAGATTGTCTGAGCCAACGATTGGCTTCAGAGTCTTAGGCAGGTTGTAAAGGTCGAGCTTTACATTTGCCTTAACGCCTGCTTTCTTAAGGAGTCCGTTCAGGTCGAGGCCTACAGCCTTGAGAATGTCGTTGACATCTACGATTGGCTTAACTGCCTTGAGAAGTGCGGATACAGGAGTGAGCAGGTTGTCAACACATTGAATCAATCCGTCATTAGCGATGAACAGTGCGAATGTAGGAAGCATATCTGCTACTGTTTCGATTGGCTTAGCGAGGATTTCTTCTACCTTGTTGATGAGCGGAGTAACGATGTCGAGCAGCAGGTTGTCGTATGCCTTAGCAGCGTCAGCCTTGAGCTGTGCCTGAGTCTTGAGGCCGGTTACACCCAGTGCCTCAAGCAGAGGTGCGATTGTTGACTCGTATCCGTTTGAACCCGGAACTGATACAGAATTGAGCAGTTTCAGTGAGCCGTCTGTAAGGAGTGTGTCGAGTACGCCGTACAGAGGACGAAGAATTGCTGCAAGTGCATTGAGGAATGTTGCCTTATCCTTAACGCCCCAGCTGAGCTTAGACTTGCTAACCTTAGTCCAGTTGCTTGCCTTGCCGATTACCTTAGCGGCAGCCTTGTATTGCTTGCCGTAAGCCTTGTTTGTAAGGAGAGCTGCAAAGCCCTTTGTTGTGCAGTCTATGTCTACCTGAGCGAGGATAGCGGAAAGTCTTCCTGAGCCTACCTTTACGCCGTCGATTGCACCGTAGAGACCGGTAGCAATAGTAGTGATGAGACTGTCTGTGTAGAGATTGTCATTAACGAGAGCATTGAGGCTCGAAATGTTTGCTACGCCCAATTCTTTGAGGAGAGCGAATACGCTGTCCACAGAAGTGTCGAGCTGCTTAGCAAGCTGTGAGCAGAATGCAGGGTCAATGTTGTCATAATCGAATGAGTAGCTCTTTGACTTGTAGCCTGTGTAGTTATAGTAAACATCTGTTGCTTCGCCGTTGAGGAAGTGGAAGATTGCTCTTACTATATCGTCCTTAGAAGCACTCTTAACCTGATTGAATACTGACTTAACTACTGCTACAACAGTCTTGTTGCTCTTAACACCTTCGATAGAAGTTATGAGCTTCTTGAGACCTGTTGAGTTCTTGATAAGTGTATCAGCTACATAGCGGAGTACAGCCACAAGAACTTCGCCCTGATTAGCAGTTACTCTTCTCGTTGTGTACTTGCCTTCGCTGTTCTTAGCGGCACTCTTTACTGTCTTGAGTGTGCCGTGAGAAGCAAGTGTTGCCCACTTAATTTCAGGAATCTTAATCTTGATACCGTTTTTAGCGAGAACGCCGTTTACGATAGGAATGATTGCATCCTGAATGTTGCAGGACTTGAGGTCTGTGAGCTTGATTGTAAGCTTAACGTTTACATTCAGTGAGCTCTTGAGCAAACCGGAAACAAGTGAACTGAGGTCTTTGCCTGCAATTGACTTGATGAGTTTATCTACATCAATTCCGTTCTTCTTCAGTGCACCGAGAACACCCTTTTCAGAGGTGATAGGAGCGAGAAGATTGGATACAACCTGTGCAATGCCATTGCCGTCGATGAAGTATGCTACATTAGGAAGTACCTTTGTGAGTGTATCAACAGGTGCCTTTGCTAATTCGTCAACAAATCCGAGGAGTGGCTTGAGAATGTCAATAACCAAGTTATCCTTTGCCTTGTTGTAGTCGCTGAGATACTGTTTGTAGGTCTTAACATTCTTGCACATAAATGCTTCGAGTACAGGGATGATTGCGTTTTCGTAACCGTTTGTACCGAGCTTGCCGTTTGTCTTTCCATCGAAGAATGAGTTGAGAGCGTCATTTACTATGGAAACAAGGTCAACCTTGAGTGTGCTGTTGTCCTTTGACATCTTGCTGTCGATTACTGCTGTGAGGATACCCTTCTTAACAGAAATCTTGAGTGTGCAGCCTGCATCACTGTCAGCAGCGATATTGATTGACTTAGCATCCAGATCAATCTGCTTGATGAGACTTACGATTTGCTTCTTCTGAGCTGCGCTCATTGAGTTGCTGTATTCACCGTCAGCTGCAAGGAAGATTGCGAGTACGCCGTTGATAGGACGAACCATAGCGGCGAGACCGTTAATGAATCCTGTCTGAGCCTTGGATGAACCGTCCTTGAAGCCCCAGTTAATCTTCTTAACCTTGCTCCAGCTCTTTGCCTTGCTGAGAGTCTTAGCGGCAGATGAGAATGTCTGACCGTAGCCCTTAGCTGTAAGGAATTTAGCGAAGCCCTTAGGTGAAGGATCGAGGCCAATTTCGGTAAGTACACTGTTGATTGTGTCATTAGACTCAAGTGCACCGTAAACAGCCTTAGCAATAGTTGTGAGCATCTCGTTTGTATAGAGATTGTCATTGATAAGAGATGAAAGGTCATCAATGTTTGCTACGCCGAGAGCCTTGAGCAGTGGGAATACATTCTTAACGAGTTCATCCAACTGATCTACAGCCTGTGTAGCCTGTGATGATGTTACATCTGTAGGATATGAGAACTTCTTGGTGCTCAGCTTGTTTGAATATTCACTGAAGGTCCAGTAAACTTCTGTCGGGCTTAGGATACCGTCGAGCACATCACCGATAATGTTGAGTACTTGTGTTGCAGACAAATCCTTTGTCAACATTCTAATAATCTTGATAGCTTCTGCATTATCGTTGTTTTTGTTTTGCTTATCAGTGTTCTCAAGAATAGTAGAGATAAGCTTAGAGTCGAGCATTGTGTCTACTGCATAGCCATATATCAGGAGAAGAACCTGAGCAGGTGAGCTTGCTTTAGCCAGCTTGTTCCAATCGATTGGATTAAGTTTGATTCCGGCAAGCACCGTAACACCGCCGAGTAACTTGTTGATGTAGGATACGATAATGTCCTTATCATATTCAAGCTCAATCTTAATTTTGTCATTGAGAGCTCTTACTGTCTTTGCAAATGTAGGTGAAAGATTTTCAACTACTGTGCCGAGACCGTTAATCAAATTGTGGATAGGAGCAACTGCGCTGTTTACTATTGACTTAACGCTGCTGTCTGTAAGTGATGCAGCCAAGCCCTTTACTGCGTTGAGCAGGAAGCTTGCAGGAGCCTTGTAGAGTTGTGACAGAATGTTAGATACAGGTGTCATAATGCCCTTTACAAGCTGCTGTGAATGAGATGCCTTGTTGAATGCGACAGGATTCATAACGCCGGTAGCGCCTGTTGCCTTAGCAAGGTTGTTCATTACAGGATAAAGAATCTCACTGTAGTAGTTTCCGCTCTTTGCAGAGTCAACATATGAAGCAGAGAGGAATACACCAACGACTGCTGCGATTCCGTTCAGTGATTCGCCCAGTGCATTGTAGAACTCTGTCTTGTCACCTTTGCTGAAGCCATAGCCAAGGTCTTTGTTTGTGCCCTTGATGTCGGTCCAGTTAAGGTAGCTCTTGCTTTCGAGTATCTTTGCAGTCTTAGAATACTTGCTGTCCATTCTTACTGCTACAGAGTCAGGTGAAATAACACCTGCTATTGCGTCAACGATAAGTCTGTTAGGATCTTTGTCACCCAGGAGACCTTTGCCGCCGTTTTCATAGAATACATAGCCGAGGATGTTTTCAACCAAAGCATATGTCTCTGTAACGAGGTTAGAGAGGTTAGCAGAAGTATAAACGTTCTTTGCATTTACCTTGCCATCCTTAGAACTTGCATTGTTTGCTACGATGCACTCTAAGTATTTGTCAAGGAGGTTAACAATCTCTTTGGTATTGTTTTCACCGATGTAGTTGGATACAGTCGATACTACACCTGACAGGATGCTGTCGTTAGCGGTGAAGTTGAATCCGTTGAGAGTTGTATTTTTGAGGAGAGATGCAAGAATGTCATCGAGTTTGTTTACAATCTTTGCTGCTGCTTTTTCGTTACGCTTTGAGAGAAGGTCGTTATAGTCGGTTCTCTTTGATGTAGCGAGAAGCGGTGCACCGCTCTTACCGAGGAGTGATGCTACTGATGATTTACTTGCTGATGTTGTCTTAGTAGTCTTTGTTGAGCCACCTGAGATAAGGTCGCTGATGAAAGGTACAAGACCTGCCTCTTTGCCGTTCTTCTCATAGATAAGGTTAGAGAGAAGGAACAGGCATGATTTGTTGCTCAAACCGACAAAGTTGGTTTTGTCTCTCTTCTCAAATGTGAAGGATGTGTCATCGCTTCTCTTGAGCTGGAACAAACCGTTGAGGACATCGGTGAGAACACTTGTTTCGCCTAAGCCGCCGAGTGCTGAGAGTACATTTTGTACCAGAGCGATAGGAGCTGTGAGCTTGTTTGTATCGGTAGCGAATACATCATTGAGAAGGTCAACTAATGCGTTTGCCTGATCGCCGATAAGGATTTCTACAAACTTAGAAAGCACGCCGGATGGGTCATTCTTGTCGTAGAGTGCCTTGAATTCTTCCAAAGAATTGTTTACATACTGTTCGCCGGCAGCAGAAGAAACAGATTTCTTTTCTATCTTACCGTCATAGCAATATGTCCAGTCGGAGTTAACTCCGTACTTTGTGAGGAATTTCTTGCCGAAGATGTCGAGCAACTGAGGAACAGAAACGAATATGTTGTTGAGTCCCTTGTTAGCTACGTCACCGTCGGATGAGTACTTGATGTCGTTCTTGTGTGATGCGACATATTCATCTACAGAGTCCATTGCGAAAGAAGCAAGTTCTGTGATGATTTCCTGTACACCCTTTTGGGTATCGCCATCACCGACTTTGATGTCGCTGATTTGTGCTCCGCTGATAGCCTTGTCGGCTACATAGATACCGGTGTACTTGATTGTGTCTGCCTTAAAGTCAGCACCGAGTCCTTTGTCTGCGTATGCACTGTAGTCGCCTACGATTGAGCGTGCAGTAGCATCGTCACCGTTGAAGTGGTGGAGAAGTGCAGGAAGAACTTTGTTAAGGTCGAATGCAACGGTTGTGATACCAACCTCTGTGTTGCCCTGGTCGAGACTGAGCGGATCGAGAACACCGTTCAAGATACCCCAAAGCTGACCCTTGCCGCCTGCGTTGTACAGGTCGCCGTCACCGTTGAGTACCATCGGCTCAATTACTTCGTCGAGAAGAATTACCAATGTCGGTACGAGCTTGAAGATTGTATCTACAGGCTTTGTAGCCAAATCTGACCAAATGTCTGTAAGCAAATCTTTAAGCGAATCAATATCAATCTTTGTTGTAGCCAGCTGGCTCAATGCTGCGTCAACTACGCCGCCGATAGTTCCGTCCTTGTCTAACGCAAGATTGATTACTGCGTTGAGAGAAGTGTTAGCTGCTGCTGTAGCAACTTCCGGAGTCATAGGATAGTTGTTGTAGGAATATTTAACGCCTGCTGTCTTTTGCTTGAGATAAGACTCATAAGGGTTAGTAATATGGGTGTAAATGTATGATGTATAAGGTACATTGGCATTGTTATCCATATTACCGAATACCTCTGTGATGAGGTAGTTAGGAATTGTCTTGTTGATATAGCTTACAAGAGTTCCGTCGTCTGCGCCCCATTTTTCTGCTGCTGCGTAGTCGTACTTAACTGCTTTAGCATTAGCAACCATCTTGTCGAGCATTTGATCCTCTGTGAGAGAGGTATCTGCTGCTACAGATCCGTCGGCGTCGCTGAGTGCACGAGTAAATTTAAGAAGATACTGTGTCTTTTCACCGATGTCGGCATAGTTACCTGTGCTGCTGTTCTTGCTACCGAACATAGTCTTGAAGAACTTGGTAGCAGTGGAGCTGAATGCAAATGATGTTACATTACTGTAGTCACCGGATACGAGCTTACAGAAATCCTGCAAACCTATCCAATTGTTAGCTTTCAGAACTTTTGCAGCTTCTTTCAGCTGTTCGTCAGTGATTTTTTCGCCGTCTACACGGGAAAGGTCGATGTAACCCTTGTCGGAATAATCCTTGATGAGATAATCAAGAATCTTCTGGAAGTTAGATGACTTATAGTCGTTGGCTTCTCTGTCCGGAGTGTCTGACAAATCAAAGTATGCTATATTAACCAGCTGTGCATAAACATAGTCGAGGTTAACTACAGTCTGATACTGAGCCATAAATTCGTTAAACTTGTAAGTCTTGCCGTCTGCCGGATTTGTGTAGTCCTTCTTCTTGTTGAATGAGTTGTTGAAAGCAAGACGAAGCTTTCTGATACCGTTTTCGGTGTTACCGTACTCAGCCTGAAGTTCTTCTACTGTGTGTGTAGCATATTTGTCTTCTACTGCTGCATAGTTTGTGTAATCTACGAATCTTTGCCACCACAGAGCGGTGTTAGCAATTTGAACGGCAGAATCGAGTTTGTTTACGCTTATGTACTTATCGGAGAAGTCCGCTAATACATCTTTGTAGTTGTCTGCTGTAATGCTCTTTGCTGTGACAGTGCTGTCTTTTGCATAGTCCGTAATAAGATCGGCTGTTGTGAGTTCGCCGCCTGCTTTCTTGACTAATGACATCTTAGCAAATGCGGTACGAATGGAATAGCCTTGACCCGAATAGTAATAATAATATGCTGCGCCGGGGTTATTGATGGATTTTGCAATTTCTGTGAAACCGAGGTTCTTGTAGTAGTTGCTTGCGAATTCAACACCTACTGCGTAGTAACCGTTGCTGTCTGTGAGGTCCTTGAGTTTGGTGCCTCTGAGTTCGTTGTTTTCGGTTTCTTCGAGAGAAGTCTTTACATAAATGTCAGCTTTACCGAGTGCACTGTGATAGAGATTCTCTGCACCTGCAAGCTTCGCGTTAGCTGACTTAGCGGCTGCCAAGAGAACATCGAGTGCTTCTTTTGTGGTATTGGCATACTCTTTAAGCTTCTCGTCAGAGGAATCCAGATTGTCTGTACACATCTGGTACAAATCGTAGAATGATACGGAAGAACCGTCATCCTCCAAATAGTTGAGGTACAGGTCATAGTATGGCTGGATAGTATCATCTGAACTGAGTCCAAACACATCTCTCATAATCTGCTCTTTACCGTTTGCTGAATAGTTCGAATCCAATGCCTTGCGAACAGTGGACAGGGGACCTATGAGCTTTGGTGAAACAGCTTTGACTATATCTGTTACCTTTGTCTTGTCGAAATCGCTCTTGCTAATGCCGAGTGACTCGCCAAGTGTTGTTTTTTCCTCACCGGAACCTACTTCAATGTTCAGAATAGTCGGAACAAAGTAGTCGACGAGGTTGTTGATAGACTCGAATGCAGCATCTGCATCGGCCTTGTCGTTCCAATATGTACTGTTAGACTTATTGCCGTCCGCAGCAAAGGCGGTGAAGCCCACAGAACAAGTGGTAACGATCATTACTACAGCTAAAACAAAGCTGAGTATCTTTTTGCTCGTTTTCATAATCATCTCTCCTTCTTTTTAATGATTAACATTCTGCAAAGTCGCCGAAAAAACAGGGCAAGCCTGCTTTCTTTGAAATGACAAAATGTTGCAAAACGCGGGAGATTTACACGCAACTGTGGTTGGAGTTTTGCGTACAAAGTGCCCACGCACGAACAAAGTCAATATACTTATAACATATAACTTATAAGTTGTCAATAGTTTCTTAATAAAAATTATAAATTTTATTAACCATTATAGCTAATGAAATTCGACAGGTCGGTACGAATTGTATTATTTTTGAGATGAATTATGTCCGTTTCTGATGAATAAAGGCAGAGATCTGTTTGCAGTGAAAAGTAGTTTTGCTTTACAACGAAAAACACAGTGACAAGTAAAATTCTTGACATACAAGTTGGCAACAATGTGAAAATAATGGTTAAATAATTGTAAATTATTTGTAAATAAATAATTAACAATCAACTTTTGAGGCAACGAAAAAACTGTGAATATTGCTTATTTTTTGTTCCGCTTTTTGCACTGTTGTGATGCGGCAAAAAGGAAAGAAAACGGGGTTGTTTTCGTCCGAAATAACCAAAAATCAGCCTCCCAATTTGTTAATGTGCACAAAAAAGTTTAATAATATCTAAAGTCTATTGACTTTATTTATGAACAATGTTTTAATATATTTGCGTGGTATATGCTATTTGGACATATTTTACCCGTTTGGGCGGTTGCCCTTCATTCTACTGCGAAATATTTGCAGTCGGTCAGAGATTGCGACAGACGGCGTAGACAGTGGCATAATCCAGTATGTATTTTTAAATGGAGGAAAATTTAAAAGTGAAATCTAGATCTAAAACTTTTGCACGCAAACTTATTGCGTTGTTTTTGGCAGTCATTATGGCTTGCTCTTGTTTCACAGGCGCAGTTACTGCTTTCGCAGCCAGCTCCGACGACTATCACGATGATAACCTCGCAGCTAACTTTATGGCGTGGGCAGAGACCACAGACGACCAAACAGCAGAAGCACTTTTGGACTGGGCTGACCTTTACCTTGACGACCTGATTCTTTCATTGGGTCTTAACAGCGATATGCTTTCCGGTGACCATCTTAAGATTTACTATAAGATCGCTACCGTTGAAATCAATATTGACGGTTATCTCGACTCTGTCGACGGTATACTCAATATTATTCAGCAGGCATACACTCTCGTTAATCAATACAAAGGTATTATCGGCGGTGACGTTAAGAACATTGACCTTAGCGCTATTAGTCAGCTTAAATCTCCTGTATCAACAGGTACAGAGGTTATTTCAAAGTGCGGACAGAGTTATCGTGCAACTAACAGTGCGAAAGATATTATCTTATCTGTTGCAAAACTTTTGTATATGAATACAAATGACGATAGCGGTAAGAACGTTATCGGTAACTTCCTCAAGGGCTCTCTTAACCTTGGTATCGTTGGCAACTTCGTAAATGTTTACGATTTGCTCAAGACACCTCTTGGCCTTTGGGACAACTATCAAAACAATCTCGTATATAATATTGTATCTAATCTTATATTGACCTCTTCAGGTTGGTATTCTGATACTCAAATTGCTAACTATCAGCAGAGCATCCAGAATTCCGACGGCAAGTGGGTACTTGATGATCAGCTCTTCAAGCAGCTTTCCACAAAACTGCTCCAGCAGATCAACGCAGAGATTACATATCCGGGCAGCAAGTACAGCACAGACGCTAAGGCAGCTACCGACAGCTCAAAGAACAGATATAATGCTATCCTTGCTGAGATGGAAAAATCCGGCAGCAACTTTGCTACAGCATCTACAAAGCTCGGCTACGACCCGAACCTTCATTATACTGATGACGGTAATGTATATCTCTTCCAGTATGGCGACGAAAAGCTCGAAATCAACAAGAACTCAAAGCTCCTCGTATTCGGTTACGAAGCTCTCAAGTTAGCTTGGAAGACAGCTATCAAGCCTACATTGGGTCTCATCCATGTAAACTACAAGGATGTTGCAACTCAGAACTATGATAACAGATTCTACTATTGGATGAAGTCCGTGGGCAAGTGGAACGAGGATGACTGGACAAGCAACTACACTATGGAAAATGTAAATGCTTGGGCAGCAGCTGAGTACAAGTCAATGGACGCATCTTCAGCAGATGAACTTATTGATATGGTTAAGGACAACCTTACCTATGACAGAACAATCCCTGAGAAAACAAAGGGTAATTGGCGTGATATCAATTCCAAGATTCTGTTCAACGAGCTTCGTTACAGCCCATTGGCAGACAAGGCATTCAATATCCAGACAGGTCCTATCAACCTTTATATTCTTCAGACCGGCACAACTCACATTGATGAGTTCTTTGCCAACGAATACAGCAAGTACGGCGACCTCGCTTCTCTTGTGAACGATGCTCTCGTAGCTCTCGTAAAGGATTTGTTCCCACAGAGCAAAAACATCGGTCTTAACGCAGGCAACGGCAAGGTTACACCTCTTGCTTATCCTGAGCTTACAAAGACTGTTGGCAAGTTTACATCCAGCACAGATGCTACAATCGCAGCTAACAATAAGACAACTGCAGAAACACTCGTTTCTAATGCTCTTAAGGTTATCGAGTATACAGCAAACAGTGCTGATGAAACAATTCTTGGTTCTTTCTACAAGAACAACAATATTAAGACTAAAGCAGGCAACCTTTCCGAAGAGAATCTTGAAGAGGCTATGGTTCCTCTCCTTATTGCTTGTATCCAAAATATCCCTGATACAGAGCAGATTCACGACGAAAAGTGGGATGAGTGTGTAGACGCTGAGGGTGTTGCTTATGTAGCACTTGAGGAATACCTCTCATATGTACTTCCTGAAAAGAATTACTCACAGCTCGTACAGGTTAAGAACGGCAAGCTTGTAGCAGGTACTATTGATATCAACGGCGATGGAAAATACACATTGTTTGATGATGCTATTCTTCCTATGGCTCGTGATGCAGTAGGCTATCTGCTTAACTCAATCGTTCCTGTTCGTGGCAAGGACAACAAGGTTTGGAATGTATATGACACCGATGTTACTACAGATACAAATACTATATTTGATATTCTCAACTCGGTAGTTTGTTACTATGCAGGTGCAGACACATACGGTTCCGATTCTTCAACCGGTGGCTCCACAATGGGTAAGAGCGCTGCTTCTATCCTCGGTGCAGTTGATTCAAACGGTAAGTGCCTTGTTACAAGAAGTAACACAATTTGGCAGAATATTGATGCAATAGCAAACAATCTTCTTCCTGTTCTTGGTACTCTCCAGTACGGTACAGTATCTAAGGCCGCTGAGTTCAGCTCATACGACCTTATCTATAATAAGACTATCATGGGTATGCTTGATATCGGTCCTAACAAGGGTGTTACAAATATCCTTGAGCAGATTTTGACTATCTTCACAGCACAGCCTATCAGAAATAAGGGCATCGACGTTCTTGTTTACGATGATGTTCTTGCTTCATTGTTCAACAACCTTTTGGGCGCAAGATATTCCGGTCAGGCATACAAGCAGATTGTTCCTTACACTGCTTCCTATGACTCATCCGAAAGCTATAAGGCTGCTAACCCACTCAACAAGATGACTGAAGCTCAATCGGCTAGCCCGTTTGATTCATTCCTTCAGAAGTCTATTCTTGCTGAGTACAGCTACACAACAAATAAGGGCAACGGCGTTCTTGGCTTGTTCATTGAGAACCTTTATGAGTTCTTCGCTTACAGCGAAACAAACAACAACTTCAAGAGCAATAAGAGCACATTAGAAGGCTCTAAGGGTTGCTGGAAGGGCGCAATGTTCGCAGTTCAGGCTGTAAACAGCTTCATTCCTTCATTTGTTCCTCAGCTCGGTGAGCAGCAGTTCAACCCTGCAACACTTACTGCTAAGGTTACATCTGCATCAGGTGTAACAGGCGGCGATACAATCAACGGCGCAGGCTTGATCTTCAAGAACAATTCCGAAGGTCTTAACAGATTCTATAAAGAAAATGGTAAGATTAAGCAAGACAAGAGATACTATGTAGTAATCAGAAACGTATCTTGTCTTGACCAGACAGGTTCATCACCTGCAACAATTACAGTTCAGAACTCTAAAGATGTTGTAGTTGCTCCGGAATCAAGCTATGAAATCGGTATTTCCGGTACATATCCTAATGAGGTCAAGAACCTTACAATTACAGCTACTTATGATGTATTTGAGTCAACAGGTTCTCCTTCAGCTCCGGCACAGGGCGACTGCTTGTACACAGGCCTTTCTGCTACAGCATATATGTACCTGTCACCTGAAAAGGGCTGGGCAGACACATTGTTCGGCAACGACATGAACGGCGTTAAGGGTAATACATCCGGTCCCGGCTCATATGCTACAGGTTCAGCAGCTAACGCCAACAAAACAACTGTTAAGTGGTATAATAACTTCATTATTCCTAATAACAACACATCAGACATCAACGAAAAGGGTATCCAGCTCGTTGGTGGTTCCGGCTACGACGCTATGTTCTCATATCCATCAGCAGGCACAACTTATTCTGTACCTGAGGTAAATGAGAACGGCGACGCACTTGCTAAAGATGAAGCCGGCAACTACATCTTCACAGATGCAAAGGTTGCTTCAGGCGAGGAGACATCTTTCGCTTATGCAACTCTTGATAGTGACCTTAATCTTGTTAATATCGATACAAGCGATATTAAGTTCGCTGGCAGCGAATGGGATACAAACAGTGGAAACGGTTATACCGATGCCGAAATCGATAAGATGGTTAAGGACAAGACAAAGCAGGATGCTGAAGGAAACGACATTCTTCCTGAGTACAAAACAAGATCTCATATCTATGAGTCCCTTGTAGACGCTGTATCTTTTGGCGATGTTAAGGGTGTAATCAGAGACGGTAACAAGATTGTTTCTGCTTTCGTTGACCCAAGCCTTGTAACAAATGTAACACCTGCTACACAGATTAGCGGTATTTCACTCTACGGTGCTACTTCTATCAGCAACTCTTCACAGTATGTAAAGTGGATCAGAAGTACAAATGCAAATCTTAAGCTGGATCCTCAGGAATTTGATATGAACCTCGGTACTGTTGCTAACGGCAATATTGGTGCACTTGGTAGGACTCATATCATTATTTCCAACAACTCAGGTAAAACTTCACTTGAGACTAAGTACAACAGCTACTTGAAAGAGATGTCCGCTTACGACAAGACAGACTTCAAGGATTGGGATGCTGCCAACGGTTACTCAGTAACTTATGACGCACTCCAAGGCGCATTCACCGACGCTGTAGTTGGTATGGGTACTCCTGTAACAGAAAAGAATGCTCCTGCACTCGCTTCTACAACAGAGTCGGTTGCTAAGACAATCGAGACCACCAGCACATCCGGTGATGAAGCATACGCACCACTCGCTTCCACTGAGGCTCTTCCTAAGAACTTCAAGGGTTACGAGAAGAATGGTTATTGGTATGCTAACGAGGAATGCACAATTCCTGTTTACGGCACAAAGAATGTTACCTCTGTAGGCAGCGGCAAGGATGCTGTAGGCACACCTCTCGTAGAGAAGAATGGCACTGTATATGTTGCCAACACTCCAAAATACACAACTGAGTGGACTATGATTAAGGAAGGCTCAATGTCATTCCCATATCGTGCCGAGACTAAGACACAAGACACTAACAGCGTAAAGGCTCCTCTTTACAAGCAAGTAACCTATAATTACTTCAATGCAAACAATGAGTCCGTAACTGTTAATGACGATTGGATTGTTAAGGTTCCGATTATCACCACACAGATTAAGCCTTACGACGGCAAGACAGATTACCGTGGTAGCTATCAGAAGTACGAAGATCTCCTCGACTACTATGTTGAGCATACTAAGGGAAATGTTGATAGCTCTATCGCTTCACTTATCGGTGAAGGCGTATCGGAAGACCGTAAGGGCGAAGTAAATGTTGACTATGTTGTTGACACTTACGAAAAGAAAGTTCAGATTGCTAAGAAGGCAGAAAAGCTCATCACAGCTACTCCTGTTTATGTAACTGACGAAGTGACAGGTAATGAAGTTGTTGATCACTATGATTACACAACCGAAACACCTTCTGTAGAAATCAGAGAGGCTAAGCGTCTCTACGATATCTATAAGACAAGAGTTGAGTCTCGTGGATTCATCGGCAAGAAGCTCTTTGAAGAAATTAAGTACTCAACCGGTCTTGATTATACCGCTCTTTCAATTAAGAACGATAATGTTTACGGTACTGCTAATGCAGCTGCTCCATTCGGTGCATTCGATTCAACCGGTCAGCTCGTTAATAAGGGCAAGACAGTTTACTCAGATGCTACATGGTCAGCATTCACTGATGCACTTAAGAAAGCTATCACTTCTGCTAAGGGTGAGACAGATAAGATTTCTGATACTTACACTTACAGAAAGAACCTTATGATTGCTACAAACAACTTGGCAGAGCCTCAGGTTTCTACCGATATCGTAGTAACCGGTAAGGTTACCGTATCCACCGACAATAAGGGTACTGCTTCTAAAGCAGGCGTTGCAGGCGCAAGAATTCAGGTAGCAGGCAAGACTGTTGCAAGAACTGATTCCGTAGGCAACTTCACTGCTAATATCCCTGTTGGCACAACAGAAATCACTGTTACTGCTACAAACGGTATTGCAAGAACAGTTACACTTTCCGGTGTACTTAAAGAAATTAGCAATGTCAACATCGGCCTTATCGTTACTGACTATAACGAAGACGGTGCTGTAAACGCAACCGATGCTCTTCTGTTCTCTGTAACAGGTAAGATTAGAGATTCTTATAAGGATCTTAACGGCGACGGCAAGATTGATGCTAAAGATGGCGCAATCCTCAGATCTAACGCAGAAAATGTCGTAAATTACAGCGCATTTTCACTTGACTGATTTTCCACTAAGTGATATAATGTGTTTACAGTTTGAAACATATTATGTATATTTAGTTATCCAACGGATACGCTGCGGAGCTATCTGCGGCGTATCCATACCAAGATACTGTGGAGGAATTATGAAACAAAAATTACATAGCTTTGTAAGTTCTTCTATGGTTCTTACATTACTGATAATCGCTTTACTTGCATTCCCCGTGAATGCAGCTGCTGCGAGTGGTACTCTCGGTAGTGAATCACCGGTTATCTCCTGTGCTTTCAGAGATTCGACAGGCAAGACTGCTTCGGGCGACCACCTAAAGGTTGGCTCATACACAGTCGATTTCACTGTCAGTGGAATGAAAGATATAGCTATCTTTCAGATAACCGGCACGTATGACACATCCAAGATCAGCAGTATGACTTGGCTGTCATATAACAGTAATTTTAAACTCGGCGGCGAAGAAGTTTCAGACGGAAACTTCACTGCTTTCCTTATATCAGAGAACGACGGCACAACTACGGTTGATTCCGACGGTACGGTATTCTTCAGCTATAAGATAAATGTATCGGCTGACGGCGATTTTTCCGATATGGTGTCTCTCTCTAAAGAACCCAAAAAGACCTTTATCACTGCGGACTACGGCGACGGATATTATGACTGCTATGTCCTCGATACTTCTATCGAGTATCCTACCGGAAAAACTTACGCAATGACAGCTGATCTTTCCCCATATGTTCAGCCTACCGAATTTGATGTCAAAGGCAAGATTTCTGTTGCCGGCGACCTCACAGGCTCGGCTACCGAAAAGGGATATGACAGCGCAGAGGTTTCTGTAGACGGTACTGAGATTTCGGCAGTCACAGATTCCGACGGCACTTATACACTCAGAGGTCTTGCACCGGGCGAGTATAACATTACTATCACTTCCGACACAACAGCGGCTCGTAAGGCTACACTTGTTGTTAGCGCAGATGCTGCAGACTATGATACTATTACAGTCGACAATTTGGGCATAATCTCTTGTGATTATAACAGAGATGGCTGCATAAATATTACTGATGTATTTCTCTTCAGTAGATTGCAGAGCAAAAATGATGCCTCAGCCGATGTCAACAGAGACGGCACAGTCGATGATAAAGACTTAGCTCTGCTGAAGCAATATCTTAACCAATCTGTCCAATACACAAGTGTTTCATTAAAATAATTGTGGAGGAATACTTTAAATGAAAAAATCATTTAAAAGATCAATAGCAGTTATCTTATCAGTGCTGATGATTGTTGCGTCGTTGCCATTTACTGCACTTGCTGCAACTGGTGAATATAAGCCGGATGTACAGATGCAGTTCGGTACAGTATCTGATCCTGATGTTAGTGGAGATTACTTCAACACTACATTTGACTCATCAGAATTACAATATTCAGCATTGTATGGACCTGCTCTTGACTATTTAGACGGTACCCTCACTCTGCATGCCGACAAAACTAACGGTGTTGCCGATAGTGGTGCTGCAGCTGCAAGCGAGGATCACACTCTCGTAGTAGGTGACTACTTCACAGCTACAGTTCGTCTGGATAATATTAGCAAACTTGCTGCTTTCTCTATGGCTATCAAATATAGCGAAAACATAGAGCCTGCAGGTATCTATAGTAACAGCGGTAGCACTGAACTCGTTGGTCTCAGCGATGTTACAGCTGATATGACAGCATATGCTGCTGCTGCTAAACCTTATTCATACGCTTCCGCTTCCAAAGTTTACTCTGGAATTAACGGCGGCAATGTAGGCGATCTTTCCTACATTAACACAACAGATCATTACATTATGGCAGAAGCTGCTGCTACTGATGGCTCTACAGGTGTAGATGTTTCCTCAGGTAGCTCAAACGGCGAAAAGCTCGTAAATCCGGAAACAGGCGATGTTGGTTACGATTATGTAAAACAAGTTCCTGTTGCAACATTTATCTTTAAGGTCGTAGAAGAAGGACCAATCGAGTTCTCTATCTATGATTCAGATAACTCTAAGCTCCCTGCTTACACCGGTGGTTTCTATATCGCTGATGAAACAGACGGAACTACTGTTGCTGATTACACAACTTATGCAACCAGCGCAGAATCTAATGGCTCAACTCTTCTCACATTCAACAAGAAGAATTCAAATAACGCATCATCAACTACATACAAGATTGTATTTAAGGGTGCTGACGGTTCTGTAATTTCTTCTAAGGAATACGAAGACGGCGCTACAGTAACAATCCCTGCACTTCCTACTAAGGATGCTGACGTTGATTATCACTACTCATATGCTTGGGACACTACTCCATCAGCAAAGGCTACAGCAGATGCTACTTACACAGCTGTTGAGACTAAGGCTGCCCACACTTGGGACGAGGGTGTAGTTACTAAGCCTGCTACCTCTACTACAGAGGGCGAAAAGACTTATACTTGCACAGTATGTAAGCACACTAAGACTGAGGTTATTCCAAAGACTGAGTGCGAGCACAAGAACACTACTACTACCGAAAAGGTAACTAAGGAAGCTACCTGTAAAGAAGTAGGTTCTAAGACTGTTACAGTAACATGTAATGACTGTGGCAAGGTTATCAGCACAACTACTGTTGAAATTCCTAAACTTGCTCATAAGTATGGCGAATGGAAGTACAACGGCGACGCTGTTTATAATAAGTCAACTGATTACCAAGATGGTACAATGACCAGAAAGTGCTCAGTATGTGGCGAAACAGAAACTAAGACTGCTACCGGTACTGCAAACTTGAGACCTTCATCATACTCATTAGTTCTTGATGCATCACTTACTATGAACTTCAAGGTTAAGAAGACTGCAGTAGCATCATTTAAGGATGTTAAGGTTAAGATTGTAAGAGGAAGTAGTTCTGAAGAATATACTGAACCGACATCAACAGATTCTTCTAACAACATTTATGCATTTAGTGGAATTTCACCTCAGGCAATGAAGGATGATATTGATGCTGTAGTATATGCAACAGTTGATGGTGTTGAAGTATGGGGTCCAACATATTCAAGAACAATATTCACCTATTGCAACCAGATGGTAAATAATTCGAAATATCTTAAAGCAACTACTGCTAAGGACAAAGCATTTAGAACTCTGCTTGTTGACCTTCTGAACTATGGTACTGCAGCACAGATTAAGTCTAATTACAAGACTGACAATCTTGCTAATGCAGAACTTACTGATGTTCAAAAGGCATGGGCTTCTCCTGATATTAAGTCATTTACAACTGTTAAGAATTACCATGCAGTTGAAATTGATAATCCTACAGCAAGATGGAATTCCGGTGCTCTTAGACTGGGCGATGCGGTTACTCCTAGAATGACATTTAGTCTTAAGACCGCAAGTCTTAATATAAATGACATCTCTATTAAGGTAACTATTAACGGATCTACCTATGAGTATAATATTAAGGATAATCCTGAATGCTTCCAGTATGTTTCTACAGGAACTACCTCAAAATATGGTGAGGAAGCAAAATACCAGTTCTACTTTACTGACCTTAGAGCTAACAATATGTCTACTACATTCAGTACCACTATTATGAAGAATGGCGTAGCAGTTAGTGATACAGCTACATATAGTGCAGAATCATATGTACAGCAAGCTTATCCATCAGCTGGCTCTGCAGATAAGGCACTTTATATGGCAATGCTTAAGTATGGTAATGCAGCAGCTGCATATGGTAAAGCATAAACAAATCTGTACATATAAGTTACAGTTTGTTGATACAATCTCTAAGCTATGGAGGTGATTATAGTGAAAGAAATGTACACAAAGCCAGTTTCTCTTCTTGAGGCATTTGCAGTAGCAGATGTAGTTACAACTTCTGGTGATGCTCCAATCGAGACTCCAGACCTCGAATAATAGGGAAAATGGGAGGACAGAGTATTCTGTCCTCTTTTTTTGGTGATAATTATGAAAACAATTTTATTAAAATTATTTCAAGTCAAATTTCTTCAAAAACTTCTTGTGAATTTTGCATATATAGCTTTTGAAAAAGATAACAATAAAGCTCCTAGGTTATATAAAGCACTTGAAAATATTAACGATAATGAAATATACAAAGACAAGCGTAATATGAGTAGATTGAAAAAGGACTTAATATTTTGCAGATATGTTTTGGGCTTTACATATGAGGAATATTTTTATTTCAATTTAGAAAACAAAAGTTTAAATGAAAGAAAAGAATATGTAGGAACCTTTGAACGATATGATTATTGGAAAAACTTAAGCTCAAAAGAGACTCAAGCAAAATTTGATAATAAATTTACAGCGTATGAATTGTTCAAAAATTACTATAAGCGTGATGTTATTAAAATAGAAAATAAATCTGATTTTTCTACATTCAATGAATTTGTTAAAAATCATGATTCATATATAGTTAAGCCCCTTGCTTATTCACTTGGACAGGGAATTTATACAGTAGATGTCGATGAGACAAACAAGACTGTGCAGGAGCTTTTTGATGACATACTGTCTAAGGGCGCTTGCGTAGTTGAGGAGTTGGTGTATCAAAGTTTTGATATGGCGGTACTACATCCGTCATCGGTCAATACTGTTCGCTTTGCAACCTACTATGATTCATCTGCTGATAATGTAACCCGACTGTATGCAATGCTCCGTATGGGTTGCGGCGACTCGCAGATTGACAACGCATTTTGCGGTGGAATTGCCGCTCCTGTAGATGTGAATTCCGGTATTGTGACAGGCAAAGGTTATCGCAATGTAAACGGAAAAGAAGAATGGTTTGAGTATCAACCCGAAACTCGTGCAAAAATCATCGGAAAACAACTGCCCGATTGGCAAAACTTATTGTCTTTGTCAGAAGAATTAGCACGTATTGTGCCTGAACAAAAAATAGTTGGATGGGATTTAGCCCATACCGATGATGGCTGGGTAATGATAGAGGGAAACAGCCGACCCATTCTAAAAGCAATCCAAATGTGTTCCGGCAGAGGTCTTCGCAAAGAATTTGAATTAACCAAAAATCATTAATATTAGGGCGTCCACCGGTCGCCCTATTCTTTTTTGTACTAAGGAAGTATAATCCAATTTATAGCTTTCATAAAATTTACATAAATAAAGACGGTCAAAGACCGCCTTTTTGAATATGTATATTCTGTTAGTTTTGTGGCACATACTCCCATGTTGAGTAGCGTTGGGGGTACCAATTATAGCATAGAGGGCCTTTTTTGAAGGCAATGCCGGACTTTTTCTTAGTCCAACCGGGTCTGTTCTTTAGGTATCCGCCGCTCTGTTGGTCTACATAGTAGTAGACCTTAATAGGATGAGTGATTTCTGCCTCCATTTTGTTCACAAAATTTTGGAACATTTCGGTTAAAAACGGACGATTGAAATAATATACAGTGTAGTCATTGCAGTTCAGCTTAAAAGCATCACCCTGCAAAACAGTAATATTTTCATACTTTTTTGCCCAATTCTTACATTCTTCGGCAACCACGGGATTATGTTCAATTCCATATATTTTGCCGGGGAATTTTATTTTTTCCATATAAGCGAGCACTCTGCCTTTGCCGCAGCCGATGTCGATAAATTTGTCGTCTTCAGAAAAAATCTCGCCGTCAAAAATTGATTTCAAAGCAAAATACCTTGTGGACTCGCTGCCTGTGGACTGCTTGATTACTCGGTCAATAGATGGTACATACTGACCGATATAATGACCGCAGTATTTTTTGTCAACAAAATAGTCGTAAACATCCACCAGCTTTTTTGTAGCTTTTGTGTAAAATCTGCCGAAACCGGATTTTACATACCAGGATTCATATGCCTCTTTCAGTGTCATTGTATCAACCCCATTAAATTTGATTACATTATATCTCACACCACAGTTGATGTCAATTCTTTGATATTCCTTTGATATATCTTTGTTATTTCTTTTATATTTCTTTGACTTATCTTTGATTTTGGTTGTTATTATATAACCATAAGATAGGAACGGAGGAATAGTATGAGAAAAAAGCTAAAATCTGCAAAAATAGTACAGCAAATTTCTGCAATATTGGCAGTAGTTTTTGTATTTCAGGTTTTTACAGCGTTTTATACCGATAATAATAAGACGCAAGAAACCAAAAAAATCACCGATACATATTCCTTTGTATCGGAGCCAAAGGACACAATCACGGTAGCCGGTGTGGGCAACAGCGACCTGTACTCCGGATTTGTACCGCTTGATTTTTGGAAAGAAACAGGCTGCACATCAGCCGTTTATGCCTCGGCACGACAATCCATAGCCAAGTCAACAGAGCTTATGCGAACATCATATGCTACCCAAAAGCCAAAGCTCGTTATAATTGAGACTGATATGTTCTATGACAAAAATCCTGCTAATCCGACAACGGTAAAAGAATCGAAGCGGTTGAAAGATTTGATTCAAAAAATAAAGATTAAACATCTTAGCGAGGATTTGAACAGTGTTAAAACCGGCATCGGTATTCCGGCTGATGATAAAAATCTCACTCTGCAACAAACTCACGGTTATCGCTTCAGCACAAAAATATGCAAAATAAAGGCGGTAGATTATATGGCATACACCGACTATGTTGAGCATATGACTGCAGAAAATACAGCCGCTGCCGATGAGCTGATAAATCTTGCAAAAAAGAACGGCTCGCAGGTGCTTCTTGTAGAAATGCCGTCCATAACTTCATGGAATTATGAGCGCCACAATGGTGTAGCCGAGTACGCTCAGTCTCGTGGTGTCAAATTCTTAGACCTTAATCTCGCTTATGACGATATGGGCATGGATATGACAACCTGTTTTAGAGACAAAGGCAATCATCTTAACTATTTCGGAGCAAAAAAGGCTACTGCGTACATAGCAAAGTATGTGGCAGAAAATTACTCTCTCACCGAAACTACCGATAACACAGTCAAAAACCAATGGAATAATACATATACTGCTTTCATTGCTATGAAACATCAGGCATAAAATAAGCGTCGGATTAAGTGATAGAATCCGACGCTTTTTATTGTAAATCTTAGAACAAATTGTTCTTAAGCCCAAATACTGCCGTATTATCAGCTGTTGAGAATAGCAAAGTTCTCCTTGTTGCACTTGTACAGGTTTTGGAATACCTTAAAGTTCTTGTCATACACAGCCTTGTTCTCGGTATTAGGATGATATGTAGTCTTAACCGGAATGAGCTTTTTGACATCCTCGATTGTCGGGATAAGCTGCATACCTACAGCGATACAAGCCGCAGCACCTACTGCGCCAATATTCTGCGGAGACTCAACAACTACAACATCTCTCTGCAGTACATCTGCTAAAATTTGACAGGTGGTTTCGCCAAGTGCGCCGCCGCCGCAAAAACGAACAGCACTAGATTTTTTGTATTTACTGATTTTCTGTTCTTGACGCTCAAGCATCCATCTCATATGGAAACAGATACCTTCTACAACGGAGCGGATAAGCTCTGTTTTGCCGGTATCGAGGCGAATGTTGAAGAACATACCTGCGGCGTTAGGATCCTCAAACGGACATCTGTTACCGTGAAGCCACGGAGTGAATATAACACCGTTAGAACCGGCAGGAATAGTATCAATAACTTCTTCCAAATAATCGTACATATTGAACTCAACCTGCTCAAAGCTGTCAGCCGCATTGCCGTATTTTTTAAGGAACACACCGATTTCGTCGAGAGCGAGGTGGTCTTTTACCCAGCCTACGCACTTATTACTTGTTTCCAGCTCACCGAAGTAGTTGAAAGTCTTTGGATTAACGCCTACGATAGCTGCCATCATAGCGCCTGCGTCAACAACCTGCTCAGGTACTACAGTACCTACCCAGCCCGATGTGCCCGAATAAATGTGTGTATCTCCGACCTCAACAGCACCTGCGCCTACGCCGATAAGTGATGCGTCACCGCCGCCGCCGTAAACTGCTGTGCCCGGTGCAAGTCCAAGCTCCTTAGCAGCCTGTTCTGTAACTTCACCGACCTTTTCGGTACTCTTTTTGATAGGAGCGAGGTGCTCCATTTTTACGCCGACCATATCGCATACCGGTTTGCACCAGCCCTCGTGACCTTTTCTTGTGTCATAGAGGAGTGTGCCGAATGCAGAGTCTTGAGTCATAACAAATTCACCGCTCGCACGGAGAATAAGATATTCTTTTATGTCGAGCCATTTATAAATTTTCTTAAAGTTCTCCGGCTCGTGAGCTTCAACCCATCTGTATTTCCAAATCGGGTCTTTTACGGAAGATGAAACCGCACCTGTGTATCTGAGATACTTCAGCAGCTTAGTAACCTCAGCACCGGCAATCTGAAAACCATGTGCCATGCCTTTTTTCAGTTCTTCTCTCGCACGCTGATCCATATATGTCATAGGACGGCGGATACAATTTCCTTCCTTGTCTACCAAGACGAGACCTTGCATAGCAGAGCAGAAGCTGATTCCTTCTACCTGTTCTTTGCTGACTGACGGCATTTTGTTAAATACTGTCTTAGTAGTGGTGCACATAGCATCCCACCATTCGTCTGCGTCCTGCTCGGCTCCGCCCTTAACGCCTGTTTCTTCGTCAACATAGAGATTGTATCCTGCTGTGGAAGAAGCGAGAATTTTCATCTCCTTATCAATTTCAATTAGGCAGGTTTTGATACCTGTCGTGCCGATGTCGTAGGTGATTACGTATTTACTCATATAGTCCTCCTTGTTGAGCGCATCGCTTTTTGAAAGTAAACGCTGATTCGATGAATTTTAATAGCTGACTGACTACCTTTTCGTCGTCAAGCTCCTCTACATCCACACCTGTGTAGATTTCAAATCTCTCTCTGTAGTAGTCGCAGGTATATGAGAACTGCAAGGATGTCAGCAAATTGTCTAAGAAAAATGCAAAATATCTCGGGTCGAGATCATCTCTGACATCACCGTTGGCCAACGCCTGTGCGATGCAGGTGATATACTTTTTGCTCGTATTACCCTCGATTTCACGAGAGAGCATTCTCGCTCTGTCGCTGTCTTTTTCACTGGTTATTTCATTATATAGCTTTATGTAGTTTGCGTTCTTTTTAGAATGGGCGCAAGTGGTTCTGATGAGCTTTTCTGCCTTTACCAGCAGCTTGTCATCACTTTTCAGTATCTCGTCGATAGCGTGGTCGAGTATTTCCATTCCGTGTTCAAGGCAGGTTATGAACAAATCCTCCTTGGTGCTGAAATACTTGTACATAAGACCGATACTGATTCCGGCATTTTTGGCTATTATGTTTATGTTAGCGTTTTCGTAGCCTTTTGACGAAAACTCCTCTATGCCTACTTCGAGGATTTTGTTCTTTCTTTCCTCAGAGGCACGCTCGAATGCGTCTTTGTATCTTTTTTTCAGCATAAAACTATTTTTGTATCTTTGCACAAAAAGGAAAGATATCCCTTGTGCATAAAGCACAAAACTCCTTTGGTGAGTAATAATTCACTGGATATATACTACCATTAAATCGCTGTTTTTGCAATAAAAATAGACAAAAATTTATAACTATTTAATTGACAAATCGTTGAAATATGCTATACTTAGAGTGTAAACAAAGTGAGTAACGACTCACTAAATAAAAAGTGAGCCGTCGCTCACCTACATATACAAGGAGGAATTTCCCATGGATACAAGATTTGCAATCACAGAGTATCCTAATGCTGCTGCACTTACCGCACAGCTTGATGCACTCATCAAAAAACCTATTTATTCAATCAACAGAGCCGCTCTCAAAGAGTATGAAGAAGAATACTTTGAGAAGAAGTGTGCAAAATCTAAGGAAATGATTACCGAAGCTAAGCAGGTAATCCCAGGCGGTGTTCAGCACAACCTCGCTTTCAACTACCCATTCCCAATCGTTATGACAAAGGCTAAGGGCAACAGACTTTGGGATATCGATGGCAACGAGTATTTTGACTTCCTTCAGGCAGGCGGTCCTACTATCATCGGTTCTAATGATGATGTAGTAAAAGAAAAAGTTAAAGAGCTTTTGGATGACTGCGGTCCTTCAACAGGTCTTTTCCACCCATATGAGTATAAACTCGCCAAGAAAATCAGCGAATGCGTACCTTCTGTAGAGATGTTCCGTATGCTCGGTTCAGGTACAGAGGCTTGTATGTGTGCTGTTCGTGTAGCTCGTCTTGCTACAGGTCATAAGAACATCATCAAGATGGGCGGCGCTTATCACGGCTGGTCAGATCAGCTTGCTTGGGGTATGCGTGTACCAGGTACTCTTAACCTTCAGTCACACGGTGTTCCGCTCTTCGTATTTAAGCATACACAGGAATTCTTCCCGAACGACCTTAAAGACCTCGAGAAGAAGCTCATCATCAACAAGTTCCGTGGCGGTACAGCTGCTGTATTCATTGAGCCATGCGGTCCTGAGTCAGCTACCCGTCCGGTAGATAAAGACTTCCCTAAGGGCGTACAGGCACTTTGCCGTAAGTATGGTGCTCTCCTTGTTTGTGACGAGGTTGTTACAGGTTTCCGTATCGGTATTTCAGGTGCACAGGGTTACTATGGTATCGATCCTGATATCACTATCTTCGGTAAGATTATCGCAGGCGGTTATCCGGGTGCAGGCGGAATCGGCGGTCACAGAGAAGTTATGAAGTATCTCGGTGCCGGTCTTGACAAGGCAGAAGGCAAGAAGATTCATAAGGCAATGTGCGGCGGTACAATGGCTGCTACACCTATTTCTTGCTGCGCAGGTTACACAGTAATTTGTGAAATCGAAAAGAGAAATGCTTGTCAGGTTGCAGGTCAGATGGCTGACAGACTTGTTAAGGGTATTAACGAGTCAATCAAGAAGTATGACCTTCCATTCGTA